>Ga0222718_10004831_pt1 | contig 11074 bp, 24 predicted proteins | sample C33_27DmetaG_FD_165045 | JGI IMG/M metagenome (GOLD analysis project Ga0222718, IMG submission 165045) | Estuarine water microbial communities from San Francisco Bay, California, United States - C33_27D | ecosystem: Environmental > Aquatic > Marine > Unclassified | place: USA: California... | reverse complement strand
CAATGAGCTTACTAATGGACGTAAAGAAGGTTTAGACAAAAGATTACAAGAACTAAAAGATCTTGCTGTCGAGACAAACAGAGTATGGGCAGAAAAGCTAGGAATTCCTCAGTCAGCCGCTATTACTTGTGTTAAGCCTTCTGGTACAGTGTCTCAGTTGGTAGATTCTGCTTCTGGTATTCATGCTCGTCATAATCCTTATTATGTTCGTACGGTACGTGGTGATAAAAAAGATCCACTAACAAAGATGATGGTTGCTGCTGGCTTCCCAGTAGAAGATGATGTAATGAAGCCAGAACACACATCTGTATTCTCCTTCCCAATGAAGGCACCAGAAAATGCTGTGTTCCGTACAGAGATGACAGCCATTGAACAGTTGGAGTTGTGGCTTCAGTACCAAAAACATTGGTGTGAGCATAAGCCATCTGTTACTATTTCTGTTAAAGATCCTGAGTGGATGGATGTTGGTGCATGGGTATATAAAAACTTTGAGTGGATGTCAGGTGTATCTTTCTTACCATTCTCTGATCATGTATATCGTCAAGCTCCATATCAAGACTGCACAGAGGAAGAGTATACAAAGCTGAAAGCAGAAATGCCGGCAAATGTTGATTGGATTAAACTAACAGAATATGAGAATAAGGATATGACTGTTGGATCACAAGAACTTGCCTGCGCAGCAGGATTCTGTGAAATTGTCTGACATACCTTCACCATGTCTAAAGATATGTTCTCTTATAGATAACTATTGCATAGGTTGCGGAAGATCCACTGATGAAATAAAAGAGTGGCGTTCCGCAACCGATAGCAGAAAGTTAGAAATATTAGACAGATTAAAGGAAGCTAAATTCGAATGACAGAGAACATTAATTACAAAGTAACCTGCGAAAAATGTGATGCAGAGTTTAAGATAACAAACATGGACGAATATATTGATGATCTACCAGAGTTTTGTGCTTATTGTGGCAAGCCTTTGGATGAGTTTGATATGGAAGAGATTGAAGGAACTGAATGAGAGTAGCTGGTATAGACTATTCACTCACTTCTCCTGCTATATGTGCATTCAAAGGAACAGAGTTTAATCTCAAAGATTGTAGATTTAGTTTTCTTTCGTTTGAACAAAAGTATGAGGTAAGTGATTTTAGATTTAAAAGTTTTATTATGGAAAAAGGTCTTTCGTATCCTGAACGCTATGACTTTATCTCAAACTGGGTCATTTATTTTCTTAAAACAAACAAAGTCAAAATAGCTTTCCTCGAAGACTACTCATATGGTTCCAAAGGAAAGGTTTTCCACATTGCTGAAAACGGTGGTGTTCTCAAAGATAAATTGTGGAAAGCTGGAATAGAGTATCATCTTATTGCACCCACAGTAATCAAAAAACATGCAACTGGTAAAGGCACAGCCAATAAACAGTTAATGGAAGAACAGTTTATTAAGGATAATCCTAATTTTAATATTAGAGAATATCTAAACATGCCAGAAAAATCATTCAATCCCTCCTCAGATGTTATCGATAGTTATTACATATGTAAGTATGGTGCATATTATCTCGATGATGAAATAATTTAATTTTTATGATAAAAAAGTGTTGACCTTTTCTCAAATATATGTGATAATCAATTATAGAATGAGAAATGAGGAGAGACAAATGATTAATTTTTCAACTGGTTATGAGTATTCAGGTAAAAATGCAGCTGCACTAATCCAGCTGGGCTATGATGAGAACGATGCATTCGTTACTTTCAAGCAAGCTATTAAGTTGGATGGTATCTCTGGTAAGAACCTTAAAGGTATTAAGAAAGCTGCTACTCTTGTTCGTTATTCGAAGACAGAAAAAGAGCAGGATGAAAATGGTAAGATGGTTGCAAAGCCAATCTACTTCTCAGTGTTTGATGTGAAAGAAGTTTTGAAAAGGAAGGCTGCATAATGATTTATTTGGATATGGATGGTGTGATTGCTGACTTCTTTGGAGGTATGCAAAAAGAATTTGGAGTTGATCATTGGAAAGATATTGACTTCAAAAATGTTGCTTTTGCTAAGTTAAAGAACACTGACTTCTTTTATAATCTAGAACCTTTCTATGAAGATAAAATTAATATCAGTGACAAGATTGTAGAACATGTTAAACTTATCGCATGGGAACAAGAAATTGATTGGGGTATTTGTTCATCGCCAATGAGAGGTGATACCAACAACTCATGTTATCATAAACGTCGTTGGCTTGAGTCACATCTTTTTATGCCTAAGGTTTCAAACTGTATTTTCACATCTACAAAATGGAAATATGCTTGGTCAGAAATTGATCGTAAACCTAATATTTTAGTTGACGATAAGCCAGAGAATATTGTAAAATGGAATAAAGCTGGTGGTATTGGTATTCGCTTTCAGTGTAATGAAGATGATATGGTATATCTTGTTGATCAATTGTATGAAGCTATAATGAGAAGGAACAGTTATGATGCGTACGAACTCACGTTGGATTAATTCTGAACGTCCAGGAACAATTTATTATATCAAGAAAGATGGCTTTTCACAACCAGTTGTGGAAATGATTCAAACAGATGGATATAACACAAAGCTAAAGATGAACCTGGATCAACTGTTTGATTTTGAAGGAAAATTATTAAAACATGGATGGAGTAAAATATAATGGCTTTTCATACTGAAAAAATTGAAATCGCGGCAAAGGATCCAGGGAAGGGACACTTCTATGTCAGCATGGTTAAAAGTGTTGTTCGTGTAGGGGGCTTTGCTTTTCTTATCATGGGTAATTTTGTACTTGCAGGACTATTTCTTATAGCTGCAGAAGGTCTTGGGATAGTTGAGGAATTAGTATGATGTCCACAAAAGAATTTCAGCTTTATGAAAAAAGGCTTGACAATTGTCTAAAAATGAGGGATACTTTTAATCATGGTCAATGGGGCTATGAGTTTTGGTCTAAAACATTTGCCGCTTGTTTACATAATATGAATAATAAACTTTCAAAGGAATAGTTAAATTTTATGGTTCCGTAGCTCAGTTGGATAGAGCAATTGCCTTCTAAGCAATGGGTCAGGGGTTCGAATCCTCTCGGAATCGCCAATACACTCGGTTAGTTCAGTGGTTAGAACCAACGGCTCATAACCGTTTTGTCGGGAGTTCGAATCTCTCACCGAGTACCAATAGGGAGAGAGTATAAACTCTGTTAGACCTCCAACCTATATATAATGGAGGCGGGAAAGGCAGGCGCCTTCGAGGAAGACCACCAACTATTATTGGATGAATGTAATGAACTTCGAAGAATATGAAAAATCAAGAGCCAAGAAAATTATTGAAAATCAAGGTCCAGAGTTAGATTGGGTTGAAACATATGGTGTTAACACCGAAGATTTTAGCATGAGGTATGAAAAAAATGGGAAAGAAGAAGTCAAGAGCAACACAGACAAGTAAGGGTGAACGTCGAAACGTATCACGTAATGTACTCAAGGCTATCCGAAGAGAAAAGCGCGATGCTATTGGTTATATTACAACACTTACTGAAGCGTGGTTAAAAGATCAGAATCCATGGATTACTGTTCCTAATCCTAATAATAAAGAAACAAATAAAAGATTTATTAAGGTTAAGGCTAATGATTATTGGGGACGTCCCAATAGGTTTATTAAATGGAAGGATAACTCAAGTGAATAAATTCATTCTCTCAGCGGCTGTTGTATTTTTTTCTAGTTCAGCGTATGCTCAAGATATCACAGATCATTACAAAGATGTGATTATGAAAAAACCATATCAGGTTGAGGTCTGTACAGACAGAGCTGTTTCTGGAGATCGATCTGGTGATATGATTAAAGGAGCTATTCTAGGAGGAATTCTAGGTAATAATATCAAAGGAGAAAAAGATGGTGGATTGGCTGGTGCTGTTATTGGTGGCATGCTTGGGCATTCAAATAGCACTGCTACTGGTGGTACTAGGAGGTCTTGTTCTGTTGAAACTCGGTTTGAAGAAGAAAGACAAAGAGTCTATTCACATTCCACCATCGTCTTTACTTATCAGGGCAGGACACATTCTGTCAGATTCCAAAAATAATTCACAGGTGAATGAGAGAATAAAATGAGCACACAATTAACTTTTACTGATGTTCCTGAGAACACAAATCTTCAAGAATATGCTGAGCAGCTTGATATAAAGAAATATGAAGAAGAAAATGAAAAGATGAAAGCTGAGCAAGTACAGCTTGATGAGATGACAGCAAAGTCTAATGGTGGTACAGAACGTATGTATCGAGGCTTGCAGGAACGTCTGGATCCTGAACTTCTAGAGAAATTTCAAATTATATGTTCTAGGGTTCGTTACGTTGATCCTTCAAAGAAATCTGTTCTTTGGTTACACGATCTTCCCCATGATCCTGAATCACAACATCTCAAAGACAAGCAAAGCAAAAACCGGTTCGAGAAACTTGTTTTTGTTTCCAATTGGCAGATGCTAATGTATAACATGGTTCACGGTGTACAGTACTCTGAATCAGTAGTTTTACAGAATGCCATTGAACCAATCAAAATTGAAGAGAAGAATTTTGATGATAAAATTAACTTGATTTATCATACTACACCACATAGAGGACTATCTATTCTCCTTCCTGTTTACGAGAAATTGTATGATATGTTTGGTGATAAGATTCATCTGGATGTGTATTCTTCATTTAGTTTGTATGGTTGGGATCAAAGAGATGAGCCTTTCAAGCAGTTGTTTGATCGATGTAAAGAACACGAAGGTATTACATATCATGGCTACCAGCCACACGATGTTATCGAAGAGGCACTAAAGAAAGCTCATATATTTGCATATCCGTCTATCTGGCTTGAGACGTCTTGTATTGCAGCTATCGAAGCTGCTAGTGCAATGTGTACTGTTGTTCATCCAAACTATGGTGCTCTGTCGGAAACAATGAGTCATTTTGGTGTTGGTTATCAATACAGCGAAGTAGACCAAGAACACGCAAACGTGTTTGGAGGTGCTCTGATGGCAACAGTAGAAAATTATTTGGACAAGAAGAATCATAAGAATCTGCAGATGGGACTCAAATCTCAGAAAGCATTTTTTGATACCTATTATAATTGGGATAGACGTGCAGATCAGTGGAAAGATCTTTTGAAAGGGTTAGAGTGATGGGGCAATACAGTAAAGCATTTCAAATGATGAAAGAAGATGCCGCTAAAGAAGAGGCAGCAAAAAAAGACAAGAAACATAAACTTGATTATGAGAATCCTTATCTTAGAGCAAAGATAGGAGAATTAGAGAATGATATTGAAGTGCTGAAAAGAGACATGAAAGAGCTCACCGAGGCATATTATACTGTTCTGAAAAGATATGGCTAGAAAAATAACTGTTGACCTTTTTCTTAAAATAAGTGATAATTAATTATAAAGTGAGAAATGGGAGTTCGTTATATACAAAGTCAAAGCACACTTCAGGGATCATACTGTGGTTAGATATTTCATCGACCAGTATGATGCAATAGAATTTAAAGATATTGCTGATGCTCACTATCCGTTGAAGGTGACATATGAAAAAGGAGTTTATCCAGTGCAAACATTTATAGTAAATTGTTGGAATAGTATCATGGATCATAATCTTAATCCATTGAGTAATATTCCAGACTTGCAAACCCGACATGTGGTCATGCAAATTTTAGCTTGGATGTGGTGTATTATCTTTAGTATGAGTTTAGGTAGCATTACTGTATTTGCATATAGTGCAGTAGCTCATATTTTATTCATCGCAGGAATTATTCTTACAGTCGGAACATTTGAAACAGCTCGTCGCAAGCCAGAGTATTTTGGTGGTTTTGGTCGTGGCAATGGAGGTGAGCATGAATAATAAAAATCTCAAAAAACAGATCGAACAGGAACTTGCTCCTAAGCGTAAGAAGTTTAGAAAACCTCGAAAGCCTATGACTGAGGAGCAAAAGAAGGCTGCTGCAGAACGTCTAGCAAAAGCTCGCGCTGCTAAGAAAAAGACTTCTAGTGCGCCTATGAATGTGCATCCTTCTGTACTAGCAAAGCCTGATGAAGATACATTTTCATTAAAGAATGTTCGTGAGTGGATCAAACATAATAAGGAACTTCTTTCTGAAGAGCGACGTTATCTTAGAACTAATGTAAAAGGTGCTCAATCCAAAGTAACAAGCATTGAGGGCTACTTACGTCATATGCAACATTATCTCCGTACAGGAGATTGGATTGACAGCTACTATGGTAAGGAACAAGGCCAGAAGATTAAAATGATCTGCGTGGCCATGGCTTATCATTTTGAAGGTCCTATGAAAGGCATGCCTAAACGCGATATAGGTGTCGTGTATCCAGATGTTGGTAAATGGACTGAAGAGATGCATAACGATTACTATAACCTAAATAGTAGTGGGGAACCATCAAGGAGACGAAATGTCAGAAAACGTAATACAGTTTCCAAAAAGAAATCCTCGCGCTCAACAAAATGAGGATAGGATTACATCCGAGCTCGAGCTAGAAGACAGATTTAATGAAGCCTATGAAACCTATATCGAGGAGGTTTCAACTCATCTTACTAGAAGCATAATACACAAAGCTGGTTCTTTTGGATACATTTTTGATGGTGAGAAAAGCATGAAAGATATAGTAATGATACACGAGACCGTTAAGTCAGCTATGTTAAGAGTACATGACATACACCACCCCATGCAAGACGCTGCAGATGATTGTGAAATAAGACTTGAAGAGATAGATGAGGATGGAGACGTCATTGATTCTCGTGGTGTTTCGTGGAATGGAATGACCGATGAAAAAGACGAGGACCCTGTTGATTAATTAACAGATCTGTGTTATTATTACTATATAATATGTAAAGTGGAATGTAAAATGATTATAGTAGATTTAAATCAAGTAATGATTTCAAATTTGATGGCTCAGATTGGCAATCATACAAATATAGAATTAGACGAAGGTCTGTTGAGGCATATGATTCTCAACTCAATTCGTTTAAACAAACTCAAGTTTAAAGATTATGGTGAAATGATTATTGCCTGTGATGATAAGAATTATTGGCGCAAAGATCTTTTCCCTTATTACAAAGCTGCTCGTAAAACTCAAAGACAGAAATCAGAGTTAGACTGGAATGCTATCTTTGATATACTTAATAGAGTCAGAGATGAGCTCAAAGAGTACTTCCCGTACAGAGTCATTCAAGTTAACAAAGCTGAAGCTGATGATATTATTGCTTCCCTTGTTAACAACTTTGGTAGTATTCTTGATAATGGAGATAAACAATCTCGTATTCTGATCCTATCAGGAGACAAGGATTTTGTACAGCTTCAGAAATGGTCAAACGTTGATCAGTATAATCCAGTACTAAAGAAATTTGTTAAACATAGCGATCCTCAAAAATATGTATTAGAGCATACAATTAAAGGAGATCGTTCTGATGGTGTGCCTAATATAGCATCAGATGATTCTTGCTTTGTTAATGGTGGTCGTCAAAAGCCTATCCGTAAAACCAAAGTAGATGAAATTATCCGTACTGGTGAGATACCAGAGGAATGGAAGAGAGGCTGGAGCAGAAATGAACAGCTAGTCAATCTAGAATTTATACCTGATTATATCTGCGACGAAGTGTTACGTCAGTATAATGATCAGCACAATAAAAGAGATAGTTCTAAACTCTTCAACTATTTTATTAAACATAAACTTAAAAATCTAACTGAACACATAGGTGACTTCAAATGAAACTAGGAATCTTTGAAATTCTCGAAGGTGCAAATAAACTCACTAAAACAGAAGAAAGGGCTGCTTTTTTAAAGAAGCACGAGCACAAGGTTCTATGGCAAGTGTTGAACTACATGTTTGATCCTACCGTAGAGTTTGCCCTACCTCCTGGAACCCCTCCGTATAAGCCTTGTGATCCTGTTAATGCAGAAACATTTTTGTATCAACAATCTCGTAAGTTGCAGTTGTTTCGCAAAGGAGGAGATGGTGACAAACTCAAACAAACAAAAAGAGAAATGCTTTTTATTGAGTTGTTAGAAATTATACATCCAAGAGATGCATTAGTTATTATTGGCATGAAAGATAAAAAGATGCCATCTGATTATAGTAAGATTACAAAATCTGTTGTTCAAAAAGCATTTCCAGGATTAGTATAGAGAAAGTATCATGCCAACAAGAAAAGATAAGAATTCTTTCAAAGAAGAAGATCAGATCAAAAACTTTAAGTATGCATATGATGATGTTGAACTGAAGCCATCAACAATAAATAAAAATAGAGCAAAGAGATTATCAAGAGCTCTAAAGAAAAACAATGTCGAACAAATAATAAAATATATGGATTAACATGACTTTAGAATTTTTATATGCTGCTCTGATAATGAGTGTAACATCCTATTTGCTGTATAAGATAGGATGGAGATCTGGTTTTGATGAAGGGGTCTCAGGGACACTCATTATGCTTAGCAAAGAAGATCATATTAGATTAATATTTGATAGTGATGGAAAAATCACACATATTCTCCCTAATCATGCAACCGAAAAGACTAAATAATAGTATGCCAATATATACGTTTTATAATTCGACTAATGATCAATACACTGAAGAAACAATGTCATACAATGACATGAAATCTTTATTAAAACAAAATCCCAACATCACCCACGTTCTTCAGCCTCCGAAGTTTGCTGATCCCTCTCGTATGGATGCTACAAGAGGAAAACCAGATGATGGATTCCGTGACAGATTAAAAGAAATTAGCAAAGCACATTCAGGAGGACTGACCAAATCAACTATTAACACATGGTAGGAGAATCTGCATGAAAGGTCGCCTCAACAAAAGCCAGAAGAAAGCTCTTAGAAGACAGGGAATATTCCCACATCAGACGTTGACTTCATCAGGAAATAACTTTAGAATGAATAATGTTATTCCGTTGACAGATAACCAAGAAAGAGCTTTTGATGCGTACGAGGACGGAAAGAATTTATTGTTACATGGTCTTTCAGGTACAGGAAAAACATTTATATCATGTTATCTTGCATTAAATGAACTTCTTGGAGGAATGTCAGATCATCGAAAGATGATTATAGTTAGATCGGTTGTACCAACAAGAGATATAGGATTCTTACCTGGTAATGCAAAAGAAAAAAGTAAAGTATATGAAGCTCCTTATAGCACGGTGGTTTCAGATTTGTTTGGTAGAGGCGACGCATATGAGATACTCAAAACAAAAGGACTTATCGAATTTGAAACTACCTCATTTATTAGAGGTATCACATTTGAAGATTCTATTATAGTAGTTGACGAAGTAAATAATATGAGCTTCCATGAGCTTGATTCTGTAATCACAAGAGTTGGAAGAAATTGTAAAATAATCTTTAGTGGTGATTTCAGACAGTCTGATCTCAGAGGTGAAGAGAAAAACGGATTACATAAATTTATGAATGTGCTTAGAAAACTCAAAAACTTTGAGCATGTAGAATTTGAGGAAGAAGACATTGTCAGATCAGGTCTCGTTAAAGAATACATTATCACAAAACACAAACTTGGCTACGACCAAGCCCTTTGTGCATAGAAAAGATGCATTTCAGTTTACTGAATTAAAAACAGAAAACAAAGATGATAGGCGGTTCTACATTACACCCGATGGTGCCGCCTATCCATCCATTACAACCGTATTAAAGCTCCTCTCACACAAGTCTATTATGGAATGGCGTAAAAGAGTGGGTAATGATGTAGCTAATGCTATCTCTGCCAAGGCATCGCGTCGAGGAACAGCTGTACATTATATGTGCGAAGATTATATCAACAATCTTAATCCTTGTCACAAAGAAAGAATGCCAGCTGATATTGAGACGTTCAAATCTATACAACCAGTCATAGATGAGAATATAAACAATATATATGCTCAAGAAATTCCATTGTTTTCTAACTACTTGAAGCTAGCAGGACGAGTTGATTGTGTAGCTGAGTGGGGTGGTAAGCTGTCTATTATTGATTTTAAGACCAGTAGAAAAGTTAAAAAGAAAGAATGGATTGATAATTACTTTATGCAAGCATCTGGTTATGCTGTGATGTTTGAAGAACTAACTGGCCAGCCTATAACTAATCTAGTTATTCTTATTGCTGTTGATGACAATCCACCTCAGGTGTTTGTGGAACATAGAGATAAATGGATTCACAAATTAATAGACACAAGAAAACAATACGAGGAACTCTATGGAATATAAACACGTAGCTTTTGCTTGGTGTTGTCTATTTTTATTGTTATTTGCAGTTAACAATGTAGTAGCACAAGAAGAGTTTGCTTCCCCGAGCTTTGCTCAAAAACCTGTTGTATGTGGCCCAGCAGAAGGCCTTATTAAAATGATGGAACAAGAAGAACTGTATCCACTCATTGCATCTCCAGCCAAAACTATAGTAGACATACAACAAGGAGAAGCTGTATTTGTTCCTGTTGTACTATACGTGTTTGTCAGTGAATCAGGTAAAATAATGATTGTTGAGCACCTAATTAATTCTGAAGATCAACCTATGTGCCAAATATTAGTAGGGAAGGGCATTGAGTTTGATACTCAATCCATTAAAGATCTTCTAGGAATGCAATAAAAAAAACTTCTTTTTTTCGTTTTTTCTTAAAAAAACTGTTGACCTTTGCGTAGAAGTATGCGAAGATGAATATAGTGAGAAAACAGAGGAGAGTTCAAATGTTGAAGTTAGCTAAAGTTTCAGAAGGTTTCTACAAGGCAACCAATATCGTATCAGACCATGAGGCATTTATCGATTGTGATATGCTTGGTGATTTTCGTGGTACTGTAGAGATCAAGACTGATAATGGTTTTGATGCTGATGAGTCTGAAGGCTTTGCTACTATCGAAGAAGCTGCTCGTTGGATCGAGTGTCGTGTAGGCGATGCAGAAGTAGGTGGTACTCCAGTTATCATGGCTACAAACTTTGATGGTTCTCCAATGATTCAAGGAGCTGCATAATGGTTGTTTCAGTTGGCCAAACGGTAATGACTCGCTGGGGTCTTTCAAAGATCGAGAAGATTGAGCTTTGTGAGAAAGAAGGCGATAAGTAT
>Ga0222718_10004830_pt1 | contig 11074 bp, 13 predicted proteins | sample C33_27DmetaG_FD_165045 | JGI IMG/M metagenome (GOLD analysis project Ga0222718, IMG submission 165045) | Estuarine water microbial communities from San Francisco Bay, California, United States - C33_27D | ecosystem: Environmental > Aquatic > Marine > Unclassified | place: USA: California... | reverse complement strand
CAACTATTTCTGCACAAGCAGCACTAATTTATAATGCAAACAATAGTAATTCATCTATTGCAGTTTTAGATTTTGGTGGAGTTAAAACATCTACTAACGGTACATTTGAGTTACAGTTTCCTAACGCAGACGCTACGAACGGCTTAATTAGAATAGCATAAGGAGATAAATCCTTATGGCATCTACCTGGAGCAGTGGCGATTGGAATTTAGGTGCATGGAATAATGCTTTTGCTGGAGCTCAACTTCAAGGACAAGAACTTTCTGTTACATTAGGAAATATAACAGTTGATGCTGATATAAGATCAGGTTGGGGTCGACAAGAGTGGAATTCTTATGAATGGAATGCAGGTCCTGACGCAAGAATTTCTATATCTGGAGATCAAGTTTCTATTTCTAATGGTTCTGTTCCTGTAATAGCATCTGGTTCAATATCTATTACAGGTGATGAAATAAATTTAACTGTTAATAATGTTTCTGTTTCCGGATCTAAAACATCTCAAATAACAGGCATAGAAATAACTTCACTTATAAATGATGTAACAATTGCAGAAGGTGCAGGTGTTTCTTTAGATACTTTACCTGCTTTAACTTTAGATTTAAATGCTGGTAATGGATGGAGTAGAGATGAATGGAGCGAAGGTCCTTGGAATACAGATTTAACTTCAATTGTAGCTGGTTCTGGAACTGTATTTATTGAAGATGGTCAACAATTATCTTCTAATTTAAATAATGTTTCTGTAACAGCATCTTCACCTATTAATATAAGTGGTGAAAATTTAACAATTACAGATGGTAATATTTCTTTAAATACTAATAATTTTATTTCTATAACAGGTGAGCCTTTAGTTTCTGCAACTGTTGATACTTTTGCTGTAGAAGCAGGTGGATCTATTACAATAAATACTCCTACTTTTGAAGCAAATGTAGAAGTAAGTAATGTTACTACAGGTAGTGCTTCATTTACAAGTATTACTGGTCAACAATTACAAATAAATTTAAATAATGTTACTACGACATCAGAAAACTTTATTTCTATTTCTGGAGAGGAATTAACTACTACAGCTAATAATATTAGTATAAGTGCTCAACAAATATTATCTATTACTGGTAATGGAATTACTATTACACTTGCTGATATAGTCCCTAATTCACAAAACTTTTTATCTATTACTGGAAATAAAGCTAATGCTAATGTTACAACACTTAAATTTTGGGATCCAATTAATGATAACAATCAAGAAAATTGGACTAATATTCACTAGACAAATGAATACAAATATATATTATTTACAATAATTAAAATATGGAGTATAAAAAATTATGCCATCAAGTTTTACATCGAGATTAAAATTAGAAAGACAAGCTTCTGGAGAAAACTCAGGAACTTGGGGTAATCTAGTTAATTATGTTTTAAACAGAGTTGATGCTTCTGTTTCAGGTTATCAATCAGTTAGTGTTGCTGGTTCTGCTAATGTAACTTTGACTTCAAATAATTCAACATCAAATACTGACGATAGTACAACAGACGATCAAGTACATAATAAAGTTATAGAATTAACTGGATCTTTAGGTGCTGATATACATGTTTTTACTGATGCAGTAGAACAAAATTATATTTTATTTAATAATACTACAGGATCACAAACTTTAACTTTTGCAAATACAGGTCATGCTGCAAATGGTGTAGCTTTAAAACAAGGAGCAAAAACTTTAGTATATTCAGATGGAAGCTCTATTACTGATGTAATGGCTGATCTAGGTGATATAGCTATGACATCTGTAACTTCTTCAGGAAATGTTGCCGGTACAAATATAAATGGTTCAGCAGTAATTTCAACTGGAAATGTTTCTGGTACAAATTTTAATGCAACAGCAAACACTATTACTTTTGCTGGATCAGCTCCTAATTTAGCATCAACAACTGCTAATGCAGATTTATTATTATCTACAAATGGAGTTGCTGGTAGAGTTACATTTAACGGTGGCGGTAAAATTCAACAAGTAGCAGAAAAAACTACTATAGCTGCAACTGCAGCTACAGGTACTGTAAACTTTGATGCTATAACTCAATCTGTTTTATATTACACATCTAATGCTTCAGGAAACTGGACTTTAAATATTAGAGGCGATGGTTCTAATACATTAAACAATATTATGGATACAGGAGAATCAATTACTATTGCTCATTTAGTTACAATGTCTACAGCTTATTATAACTCAGCTGTTCAAGTTGATGGTTCAAGTGTTACTCCTGAGTGGCAAGGTGGAGCAGCACCATCTGCTGGTAATGCTAGCTCAGTTGATGTTTATACTTACACAGTTATCAAAACTGGTGATGCTACATTTAAAGTATTTGCTTCTCAAACACAATTTGCATAGGAGGAATAAATGCCTTTAATCGGAACATTCGGAGCAGGATCTTCAAAAGGATTTGGACAAACACGTGGTGGTTTAGCACCTGAATATGAAGCACACATTTTAGTTGTAGCTGGCGGTGGCGGCACTGGAGGAGGTGGCGGCGGAGCTGGTGGTATGAGAGATAATACTGGACAAATTTTACAAAGAGAAGATGTTTATACTGTAACTGTCGGCGGTGGCGGCGGAGGATCTAGTGGCTATGGAGACTTTGGAGATAATGGTAGTGGTTCATCGATATCTGGAACTGGAATTTCAATATCTTGCACAGGCGGCGGTGGCGGTGGAAACTGGAACCGTAAAGCTGGTGCTGCTGGAGGATCTGGCGGAGGAGCTGGAGCCGATAACGGTGGTGGCGGTGGTGGATCTGGAACTTCTGGAGAAGGAAGTAATGGTGGAGGTTCTGGACCTGCATTCGGTCTCGCTGCTTCTGGAGGTGGAGGTGGTAAAGGTGAAGCTGGAAACACTGATGGAGCACCTCTAGCTGGAGTTGATCCTGCAATTGGCGGTTATGGTGGAGACGGTGCACAAAGTGATGTTACTGGTTCCGCAACATATTACGCTGGTGGAGGAGCTGGAGGAACTAACTGCTCTCCTCACGCATCTCCTGCTACACAAGCTCAAGGTGGTGAAGGTGGCGGTGGTAACGGTAATGGAAATTGGTACGATCAAAATAACGGTGGAGCTCAAAACGGAACTGCAAATACTGGCGGAGGCGGTGGCGGATTACATCCATGTGGAAACTCTGGTAAAACAGGAGGATCAGGAGTTGTTATTTTAAATGTACCTAGTAAATATTATTCAGGAACTACTACAGGAAGTCCGCAAGTATCTACAAGCGGAAGTAATACAATTATTAAATTTACTGGTAGTGGGAGTTATACTGCATAATGGCTCATTTTGCTAAAATTAATGAGAGTAATCAAGTAATTGAAGTTATTACTATAAACAATGATATAATTACTGATGAAAATGGAGTAGAACAAGAATCATTAGGTGTTCAATTTTTAAGAGATTTAAATAACGAACCTACTGCTAATTGGAAACAAACATCTTACAATACTGTTGCAAATACTCATACAGCTGGAGGAATACCTTTTAGAAAAAATTATGCAAAAGTAGGTGGAACATATGATCCAGACAGAGATGCTTTTATAGCAGCTAAAATATATTCATCTTGGACTTTAAATGAAGAATCATGTTCTTGGATAGCACCTATACCAAAACCTACATTTGATGAAAATAATCCATGTTATTTTTATTGGGATGAAGAAAATCAACAATGGATTTCTACTCCTTATACTTCTTAATTTTTGTTAAATAAAATTGTTATTTAAGATAAATCTTATAATAAGATTTATGAAAAAAAACTTAGAAAATTATATTAAAATTTATAATGTTTTAGATAAAAAAACTTGTTTTGAGATTGTTAAAGATTTAAAAACTAAGACTTGGTCTGAACATAAATTTTATAACTTTCAGAAAGAAAGTGTTAAGTTAAGTGGAAAAAATGAATTAGACACTTGTTGGGGAAATGATCAGTTTATTCATTATGATAATATAATGAAAAAAATATGGGATACATTACATATATATTATTTTAAAGATTTAAATTTTTCATGGCTTCCAGGTTGGAATGGCTACACTCAATTAAGATTTAATCGATATCAAAAAAATAAAAAAATGGCTCATCATTGGGATTGCATTAATTCAATGTTTGATGGTGAGAGAAAAGGAATTCCAACTTTATCTATTGTTGGGAACTTAAATGAAAATTATACAGGTGGTGAGTTTATAATGTTTGAAGATAAAGAAATAAAATTAAAAACAGGTGATTTTTTAATGTTTCCATCTACTTTTCTTTATCCACATAAAGTTGAACCTGTAACTAAAGGAACAAGATACGCATTTGTATCTTGGGTATGGTAATGAAAACTTTAACAGGAATATTTCCAGAACCTATTTATATATTTAATTTAAATAGAGATTTCTCTAAAAAAGAGAAACAAGTTTTAAAAAAAGAACAGAAAAAAATTAATAACAATATTTTTAATAAAATATCAAAAAATAAAGATGTATTAAGTATAGGAGATTTGAGAGATATTAAAGAATTTATAGCCATTTCATTAAAAGAATATTTAGAAAATGTAATTGTTCCTAAACATAGAATTGGTTTATACACAACAGAATCTTGGTTAAATTTTACTAAAATAAATGAACGACATCATAAACATTATCATTCTAACAGTTTTATAAGTGGTGTATTTTATTTCCAAACCGCTAAAAAAGATATGATATCTTTTCATAAACTACCAAAAAATAATTTTGAAATTGAGACAAATAGATTTAATTTATTTAATTGTAATTCTTGGGACTTACCTGTCAATCTAGGACAACTTATTCTTTTCCCATCTTATTTAGAACATTCAGTTCCAGTTTTAGAAGAAAATATAACTAGAATAAGTTTATCTTTTAACACATTTATTACTGGTGATATAAATCAAGGAGACGCAATAAGTTTAAGGTTATGAAAACAATAATAGACGATAAATTTTTATCTAAAAAAAATTTACATTTTATTGAAAATGGTATTTTGAATTCAAATTTTCCTTATTATTGGAATGAAAATCAATGTTATAATGAAGATGGTTCTCCAGATGATACTGGTTTTTTATGTCATACCGTTGTTAAAAGACCTGAGTTAAGATCAAAAGAGGAACCTTTTTTTAATTCATCACTAGGTAAACATTTTGTAGATATACTAGATTGTTTTTGTAAAAAAAATAAAATAAAATACAAAGAAATTTTAAGAATAGCTGTTAATTTTACTTTTAGTGTAGGCACAACTAAAAGTTTGATACATAATGATCATGATTTTTTTCATAAACAATTACTAGTTTATTTAACTGATAATAAAAATGCTTCTACTTTTTTATTATCTAAAGATAAAAAGAAAGTAATTAAAAAAGTAAATCCCAAAAAATATAGAGGTTTTATGTTTGAAGACTGCCCTCATTACATGAAGATGCCTGAAAAAGGAAAAAGAATAGTTATTGTTTTTACATTTGTATGAAATATAAAGTTATAGATAATGTATTAGATAAAGAAAGTTTTAAAATAATACAGAAAAGTGTATTGTCAAAAAACACGCCATGGTTTTTTCAAGAAAGTGTAGAGTTTCCTAAACATCATAAAGAATATAAAAAAGATATGAATTTTTATTTTAGTCATTTAATTTTTGATCAAAAAATAAATAGTAGTTTATTTGAAATAATTTTACCTATCCTTAAATTTTTAAATTATAAAGCTTTGATTAGAGTTAAATTAAACTTTTATCCTAAAACAGATAAATTAATTACTCATAGACCTCATAAAGATTATGAATACAAACACAAAGGAGCTATCTTTTATTTTAACACAAATAATGGTAAAACTATTTTGCAAGATAAGACAGAAATAAATTCTATTGAAAATAGACTTTTGTTATTTGATGCATCAAAATTACATCAAAGCACAAGTACAACCAATACTAAAGCTAGAGTTAATATGAACATAAATTATTTTTAATATGCTAATTCAAGATATATTTACACAAAGGTTTGTTCTTATAAAAAATATAAATGTTAATCATGATAAAGTTTTATCTGATCTTAAAAAAGCTGATTTTAAAAATGTAAATAATAATCATAAAACAAAAGTACAGATAACCAAAGATATTAAGTTATTAAAACATATGAAAACAGGTAAATTATTAGAAAAAGAATTAAATAAACATATTAAAAAAACTATTAAAGAAGCATTTGGATTTAATGTAAACCATGAAATTATAAACTCGTGGGGAACTTTAACTGAACCAGGTGTAGATACTAAATTTCATTACCATAAAAATTATTGGTTAAGTGCTTGTTATTATCCTCATGGATCTCAAGAAGATAAATATAAGATAATATTTCAAGATATGCGTTATACTCACTGGGAAATAGATGTAACTGAGTATAATAATTTTAATGCTCCCTATTGGACTGTATATATTGAAAAGGGAGATTTAATTATTTTTCCTGCACATCTTTCTCATGCTATAGGAATTAATAAAACAGACAAAGATAGATATTCGATTGCTATTAATATTTTACCAAAAGGTAAAATTGGTCATAATGATGGAGAGTTAATATTATAATGGAATTTACAATTAGCAATTATTTTGAAACTCCTATTTATACAAGTTTAAAAAAAGAATGGGTTAATAAATATAATAAACTATGTAATTCATATATTAAAATAGATAATCAATTATCTCATCAATCAGATTCATTATTAGATAATAAAAACTTTAAACAATTAAAAGATTACATAGGTATTAACTCTTGGAATATTTTAGATCACATGGGTTTTGATTTATCTCATTATGAATTATTTTTTACAGAACTTTGGGTACAGGAGTTTTCAAAAAAAGGAGGAGGGCATCAAGATTCACATGTTCATTCAGATAATCATATATCTGGATTTTATTTTTTAAAATGCTCTAATATAACTTCTTATCCTGTTTTTTATGATCCAAGACCAGGAGCTTTAATGAATAAATTAATTTTAAAAGATGTTACTAAAGCTAGTACAGGCTCTGAAAAAATAAACTATAAACCTGAGCCTGGAACTTTTATATTTTTTCCATCTTATTTAAAACATTATTTTGTTCTAGATCAAGGAAAAGATCCTTTTAGATTTATACATTTTAATATACAAGCAGTAAGAAAATTAATTACAAAACATATATGAAAAAAATAGTTATTGTAGGTGGTGGCACAGCTGGTTTAATGGCTGCTTTAATTTTAAAATTTAGGTTTCAAGGATTACAAGTAGATTTAATTAAATCTTCTAATAATAAAATTGTAGGTGTTGGTGAAAGTAGTACAGAACATTGGAATGATTTTATGAGATTTTGTTTAATAAAACCAGAAGATATAATTAAAGAAGCAGGAGCAACATTAAAATTTGCAGTTAAATTTGAAGATTGGATTGATAAAGATTATTTTCATAGTGTATCGGGTTTAATTAGTAATTTTAAATTTGGACAATACTATTCTCAATATGCCCACACTATAATAAATGATATTAAAAATGAAGATTATATATGTAGAGAAGTATTAGATAATAAAATTATAGAAGAAAACTTACCTAATCAATTTCATTTTGATACTTTTAAACTAAATGAGTTTTTAATTAAAAAATGTAAAAATCAAAGTATTAATATTATTGAAGATGATTTGATTGATATAGATGTTGAAAACAACAATATTAAAAAGTTAAAAGGTAATAAAAAAGAATACTTTTATGATTTTTATATAGACTGCACTGGTTTTAAAAAATTATTAATTTCTAAACTTGGAGCTAAATGGATTTCTTATAAAGAGTATCTACCTTTAAATGAAGCTATTGCATTTCAAACACCAGATACAGATGAATATCCTTTATATACTTTATCAAAAAAATTAAAACATGGCTGGCTTTGGAGAATACCTGTTCAAGGTAGATGGGGTAATGGATATGTATTTGACAACACTAAAATTAATGCTGATCAAGCAAAGAAAGAATGTGAGCAGTTATTAAATATGAATATTGATATTGCAAATAATATAAAATTTGAAGCAGGTGCTTTAGATAAAGCATGGATAGGTAATTGTGTTGCTATGGGTTTAAGTTCTAATTTTATAGAACCTTTAGAAGCATCTTCAATAGCGATGACTATTCAACAATCTTTTTTATTAATGCATATGTTAGTTAATTACTCTTCAAAAGATATAGAGTTATATAACAAAAGATTTAATTCAATAGTAGAAAATATTAAAGACTTTGTATGTTTGCATTATTATTATGAAAATAAAATGCCTGATTCTTTATTAAATAAATTAGACACTTGGAAGCATAGACTTCCTATTGATGAAGATTTTCAAGGAGGTTACTATATCTTTAATCCTCATAATTTTATTATTCTTTTAAAAGAATATAATTTAGTAAATAAAGATTCCATTAAAAAAGAATATAATTTAATTAATTTAAATTTAAGAAATCTTACTAGAAAAAATTATCAAAGTTATAAAGACTATTATCTTAGTGATAAAAAAACAGGGCATAAAGAATTTATACAACAAATACTAGATGGTAAAAGAGTCCTTTATTGATTATTTAAGAGAAGTCACTTATCCTACAGATCAACAAAAAATAAAAGAACATTGGGACGTACAAGGCATTCCTTATAAAGTATCTAATCAAATGTTAAAATTTGATATTAGACCTATGTTTACTATAGAAAATAATCAAGCTGGAAAAAAAATATATCTTAAAACAAAAGCTGATAAAATTGCATTTGAAACTATTGAAAGTTGGATATTAATAGATACTCAAGAAATGATGGATTATTATAAAATCAATAAAATAAAAAAACTTCATTTAGAAGATTTAATTTCTAAGCTAGAATGGAATATTATTCTATTAAAATAATAGTATATTTTTGAGTTTTTTGTTATATAATTAACAAATTATGCCATTAACTCAATTGAATTTTTTACCGGGTTTAGATACAGAAAACACCCAAACTGGTGCAGAAGGTAGATGGACAGATTGTGATAAAATAAGATTTCGTAAAGGACTTCCTCAAAAAATAGGCGGTTGGACTAAATTTAGTCAAGATTATTATGTAGGAGTAGGCCGAGCTTTACATCAATGGTTAGATAATACTGGCATAAGATATGAGGGTTTAGGCACAGATAGAAAAGTCTATGTTTATAGATCAGGTGATAATGCTGATATTACACCTATAAGACAATCTAATACTTTAACAAGTGTATTTAATACTGCATCTGGTAGTTCTAATGTTGTAGTAAATCACTCTACACATGGAGCTCAATTAGGTGATTTTATTACTATTTCTAATGTAGCTCCTACAAGTATTGGAGGTATTTCTAATTCATCTTTAGATGCTCAATATGAAATTATTGAAATAACTAATGCTGATGCTTATACTATTCAATCAAGTGGAACAGCTAATGCTACAGTTACTACTACTGGTAATTGCGATATAGAATATCAATTATCTATCGGGCCAGATCAACAAACTTTTGGTTTTGGATGGAGTACAGGAACATGGAATTTAAGTACATGGTCTACACCTAGATCAACATCAAATGTAACTTTAGATATGAGACAATGGTCTATGAATAATTGGGGAGAAGATTTAATTATAACTCAAAGAGATGGATCAACTTATCTTTGGAATACTTCTGATGGTTTAACAGATAATCCTGCAACATTAATTGCAAACGCTCCAACTGCTAGTACACTTTCAGTAGTATCTACAGAAACAAGACATCTTATTTGTATGGGTACAGAAACTACTATAGGAGATACAGGAACACAAGATAAAATGTTTATTAGATTTAGTGATCAAGAAAATTTTAATTCTTTTCAACCAAATGTAACTAATTCTGCTGGATCACAAAGAATTGCTGGAGGAAGTGAAATACGTTGTGCAAGACCTGCAAAAGGAACTATATTAATATGGACAGATACTACTATGCACTCGATGTCTTTTATTGGTCCACCTTTTATATTTGGATTTAGACAACTTGGTAACGATTGTGGTGCTGTTGGTTTAAATAGTGCTATTGTTGTAGATGATGTTGCTTATTGGATGTCTGATGGACAGTTTTTTAGATATGCTGGTGCAGTACAAGAAATTCCTTGTAGTATTTTAAATTATGTTTTTAATGATATTAATAAAAATCAATATGGTCAAGTTTATGCAGGTCAAACTTCAGATTTTTCAGAAATAGTTTGGTATTATTGTTCTAATAATTCTGATCAAATTGATAGATATGTAATTTATAATTATTTAGAAAATAGTTGGTATTTCGGAAATTTAGCTAGAAGCACTTATCAAGATAATGGTGTTGAATTAAATCCTTTAGGTACAGAGTATTTTGCTAATTCAACTGCAAATACATATACTACAATTAATGGATTAACTCCTGGCAGAAGTTTAATTTATAGGCATGAAGATGGAGTAGATGCTGACGGTTCTGCAATAACAGCATTTATTGAATCAGGTGATGGGGATATAGCTGATGGAGAGAATTTTAGTTTTATTAATAAAGTAATACCTGATTTTAAAAATCAAACTGGAAATGCTAATGTAACTTTATCTACAAGAGATTATCCTAATAGCTCTAAGACTACAGGGGAAACTATTACAGTATCTAATACAACATCATTTTATAACACAAGAACTAGAGGTAGACAATCTTCTATAAAAATAGAAAGTGACGAATTAGGTAGTAATTGGCGATTTGGTACATTAAGAATCAATATTAGACCTGATGGAAAAAGATAAATATAAGATTAGACAAGCTCGTATTGATGATGCTGTACGTATTCGAGAGCTTTTAAAGACTTGGCTTCCAGAATCACCATATAATTTTGGTAACGTAAATAATAAGAAATTACTTGATCATATTATATTTTACATTAGAAATAGTTTTGTTATAGTAGTAGAATATGAAAATGTTATTGTAGGAACTATGGCTGCCGCTGTAGATGAAACATGGTATAGCGACAAAAGATTTCTTAGAAGTCTATGGTTACATGTTAATCCTAAATATCGTAAT
>Ga0222718_10004829_pt1 | contig 11076 bp, 11 predicted proteins | sample C33_27DmetaG_FD_165045 | JGI IMG/M metagenome (GOLD analysis project Ga0222718, IMG submission 165045) | Estuarine water microbial communities from San Francisco Bay, California, United States - C33_27D | ecosystem: Environmental > Aquatic > Marine > Unclassified | place: USA: California... | reverse complement strand
GCCACTTAAAAAAATCCTTATTTTTATATTGCATAAGTATATTTATAGGCTGTATAATATACGTATATAAAAGGAATCCCATATATGATAAAACGTAAAAATTACCTTAACAATCGTGACTTGTTAACGGAAATACACAAAAGTAAAAATACATATAGCAGTTTTGTTGCCGAAGGTGATGATGTGTATGACATCATTTTACCAAATATTGAAAAAATAAACATAAGAACAGTTGCTCAAGCAAAAAGAAACCAAGCAGATCGTATCCAAAAACAGAATTACGAAGCTGCTAGAGCAGAAGGACTTAAGGTAAAGCAAGCAGAATTTGCAGTTGACTGGAAAAAGATCAATAAAAAAGATGTAGTATTCAGAATTATGACACACGATCACATTCCACTACACCCAGGACGTAAAAAGAATCCAAAAACCGTGGCCGACCATCATGTACAGTGTAACTTTCCTCCTTTTCAACACTATAGAATAGATGATGATGATAACCCTGTACTAGTTGGAAAAAGTCACTGGGAAGGTGGACTGGAAAACGGACAGTTTAGTAAAACACATGGCAAAACCACAAGCAAACTTGCTAGAATGTATATGAAACTGTGTGAACGATATGGAACACGCTCAAACTGGCGTGGTTATACCTACAATGATGAGATGCGTAGTCAAGCATTGCTACAATTAACACAAATTGGATTACAATTTGACGAAAGCAAGAGTGAAAATCCATTTGCTTACTATACTGCTGCTATTACAAATAGTTTTACTCGTGTACTGAACTTAGAAAAGAAAAACCAAGCAATTAGAGATGATATACTAGAAAGTGCTGGGTTAAATCCAAGTTATACTAGACAAAACGAAAATGAAAATGCAAAAAGTGCAGAACCTATCACTTGACAATAATCTATAAGATGCTATAATACGTACATGAGTTTATTCAAACGGGCCGCCGTCTTTACGGACATCCACTTTGGAAATAAAAGCAACAGTCAGACTTTCAACCGAGACTGTCTTGATTTTGTTACTTGGTTTTGTGCTGAAGCAAAAGCACAAGGTGCAGATACCTGTATTTTTATGGGAGATTGGCATCATCAACGTGCAAGTATTAACGTTGCTACACTGAACTACAGTTTACAAGCACTGGAGTTACTAAACACAAACTTTAATGTTATACACTTTATACCAGGCAACCATGATGAATACTACAGAGACAAACGTGACTACAATAGTATTGCATTTATTAAAAAATTTGAAAATATTCAGTTTTATAATGATATAACAACTGTTGACGGTGTTGCATTTATACCTTGGCTAGTAGGTGATGAACACAAACAAATGCAAAAAATTAAAGCAGATTATGTAATTGGACATTTTGAACTTCCTCACTTCTATATGAATGCAATGGTCCAAATGCCTGACCATGGAGAATTAAATCATACTGACTTTGGACGTTGTGGGACAGTTTTTACAGGACATTTTCACAAAAGACAGGAACGTGACAACGTAATTTACACAGGAAATGCTTTTCCGCACAACTACAGTGATGCATGGGACGATGATAGAGGTATGATGTTACTGGATTGGGACGGTACAAAACAATTTATTGCATGGCCCGACCAACCAAAGTATCGCACACTAAAAATAAGCCAGTTACTGGAAGGGCCTGAAAAATATTTAAGTCCAAAAACATATGCTCGTGTAAACTTAGATGTGGATATAAGTTATGAAGAAGCAAATTTTATAAAAGAAACATTTATCACTGAATACTCATTACGAGAAATGAGTCTTATACCAGTAAAAACTGAAGACATGGATATGCAAATACAAGGCGAAATAAACTTTGAAAGTGTAGATAGTATAGTCACAAGTCAGTTACAACAAATAGATAGTAAACAATATGATAGCAACCTTATGCTAGACATATACAGGAACCTATGAGGTATTATATACACTACCCAAGTGGTGGATTTGGACATTATATGTTACAAATGATTAGCATATGTTTTGAAGGTGCATTTTGTCCACAACAAGATAGTACATTTAGTAAAAACGGCAACAGTCATGCATATCCATTACATTGCAAAACATGGTTTCGTAATGATCCTTACATAAAAAAAGACTATTATGATTTCAAAGGCAAGAAAAGTATTTGTCTCATAGATAGTGGGATAGATGACTACACAGATCGTAAACTGCCTAATACTATACGAATGTGCATAGATGATAATGCAAAAAGTATTGTATATCAAACTTGTAGAGAAAAAGCAGAACAATCAAAATTTGATATTAATTTACAAAATTATGAAATACGTGAACATTTTAGTTTGACATACCATTATAGTGATAAAAACAAAGAATTTTACTTGAATAAATGGCAACCTATAGATACAACAATAAATTTAAATATCAGTGATTTATTTTTCGATACAAAAAAGGTTATAAAAAAATTAGTTCCACATTTTGGCGATTGTAATTTAGATAAATTTGAAAGTTTACATACAAAATTTAAAGAAGCAAACTTAAAATACTATAGAGCTCAAGATTTAGTTAATCGTGTAAAAAATACATTAGAAAATAATATAGACTTTGATCTGGATAAAAATTATACTTTACATGATCAAGGTTTCTTGATTTATTGGTTAGAAAAACAGTATAATATAAAAGAAATACCGCCTTATGATTATAAAGATTGGTTTAAAAACACACAGGACATCAGAAATTGTTTAAAATCGATACTCTCACAGTAAAAAACTTTATGAGTGTGGGTAACACCACACAAGCAATAGATTTTAATCGAAATGACCTCACACTAGTACTAGGTGAGAACTTAGATACCGGAGGAGGTGATGCGGGTGCAAGAAATGGAACTGGAAAAACTACAATCATTAACGCACTAAGTTATGCGTTATACGGCGATGCACTTACTAACATTCGTAAAGACAATCTAATAAACAAAACTAACGGCAAAAATATGTTAGTTACTGTTGAGTTTGAAAAAGACGGAGTTCAATACAGAATTGAACGTGGACGTAAAAGTAATGTCCTTAAATTTTATATAAACAATAATGAGCAAGAAGCAGACGATTATGCACAAGGCGATAGCAGAGAAACACAAAAAGCAATAGAAAACTTATTAGGCATGAGTCATGCTATGTTTAAACATGTTGTAGCGTTAAACACATACAGCGAACCGTTCTTAAGTATGCGTCAAAATGATCAACGTGCTATTATTGAGCAACTTCTTGGTATTACAATACTATCTGAAAAAGCAGAAAATTTAAAAGAACTAGTACGTAACACTAAAAACAAAATACAACAAGAAGAATTTCGTATAAAAGCCGTTGAAGATGCAAACAGTAAAATTACAGAGCAAGTTGAAGCATTAAAACGTAGACAGTTACTCTGGCAAAAGAAAAAAGATGAAGATATATCCAAACTAAAAACTGCAATAGCAGACTTAGCACATGTTGATATTGACACAGAGCTAAGAATACACACAGAACTAAATGATTGGCATACACTAAACAATGGACAAATACAACTTACAAAAGATGTTTCCGCACTACAAGCACAAATTAGTAGAGCAGAACGTGATGTTAACCGTACTAAAAAAGCATTAGACAACGTAAACGAAGGTATATGTGGTAGTTGTAAACAGAGTGTTACACACTTAGAAACACACAAAGAACAAATACAAAAAGCACAAAAAGAACACGAAGATGCAAATAGTTTTTTACAAGAACTACAACAAGGCATAGATGAGCTCGAAGCTCAAAAACAAACAGTACCTAAAAAACCTAAAACATTTTATGATAGTGTAGATAATGCACACAACCATAGATCAACATTAAGTACACTTACTAGTCAATTACAAAGTAAACAAGATGAAACAGATCCATATACTGAACAAATCGCAGAAATGGAAACTACTGCAGTACAAGAAATAAGTTGGGATAGTATAAACGAGCTAACAAGATTACAACAACATCAAGAATTTTTACTAAAACTACTAACAAACAAAGATAGTTTTATACGTAAAAGAATTATAGAACAAAACTTATCATACTTGAATACACGATTAGATCTATATCTAAATGCAATAGGCTTGCCACATACAGTAGTTTTTCAAAATGACTTGACTGTTGAAATACAGGAACTAGGCAGAGACTTAGATTTTGATAACCTAAGCAGAGGTGAACGTAATAGACTGATATTAAGTTTGAGTTGGGCGTTTCGTGATGTTTGGGAAAGTTTATATCAACCTATAAATTTACTGTTTATTGACGAATTAGTAGACAGTGGCATGGACAGTTCAGGCGTAGAGAATAGTATGGCGGTACTAAAGCGTATGAGTCGTGAACGTGATAAGAGTGTTTGGTTAGTTTCACATAAAGATGAATTAATCGGTCGTGTAAACAATGTTCTTAAAGTAATAAAAGAAAATGGGTTTACTAGTTACGACACAGATGTAGAAATTGCATGAACTTAGCATTAGACCATTGGCACATAGAAGTAAGTAGTATATGCACACTAAAATGTCCAAGATGTACCAGAGCAGAAGTACCAGAAACACTACTTAATCGTCAACTTACATTGGAGTTTTTCCGTACACAGATAGGCGAAACTACAATAGAAAACATGCGTAAAATAAGTTTTTGCGGAGATGATGGCGATCCAATTTATGCTAAACAGTTTTTAGAAATTGTCGAATGGATAAAGAATATTAATCCTAATATTCAACTTTTAATAATCTCAAATGGCAGTTACAAAACTGCGAACTGGTGGAAAAAGTTAGCAACTTTGCTAAATGAGAATGACGAAATACACTGGAGTTTAGACGGATGGGATCAAGAAAGCAACAGTAAGTATAGAATAAACTGTGACTGGAATAGTATTATTGATGGTATAGTAAGTTTTAGAAAATACAACAAAACTTCCTATACTGTAATTGCTACAATTGCATTTAGATTTAATGAATTAAACTTAGATAAAATTGTAAAACTTGCATATGATTACAAGTTTGATTGTTGGCAACTTACTAAAAGTACAAAATTCGGTAGCAAGTATCCAACGGCCTATGGTGATTATGATTTATTAGAACCATTAGATAAAAAATTAGTTGCTAGTGGACACAGGTTTGAAAGAGTACAAAATTATATTACTGCAAAAAAGCGTCCAGGAGCAGATTTAAAAGAAATATTTTGGCAACGTGCAAAAAATTTACAAAATAGTAAAGAATATCCAGCACTGTGTTATATAGGAAACAAAGGTGTATTTTTAAAAGCAACTGGAGAATTTTATCCTTGTTGTTGGACTGCATTACGTTACCCACATAATGAAAAATGGAACAAACTTGCTGAAACAAAGTTTAATCTATACAACAATACACTAGATGAAATACTAGCGGATGACTGGTGGCAAGGTGAATTTAAACATTTTGATAATTTAGAATGCAAAACCAAATGCATAAAGGCGAAACTTTTTGACCGGGGACATGTAACAGAATGGTAAAAATAATACACTTTGAACCAACTAGTAGATGTAATGCTGCATGTCCTATGTGTGCAAGAAATATTGATGGAGAAGGATGCATTGTCAGTTTGGCAGATCTTAGTTTAGTTGATTTTAAAAAACAAATAACAAAACACATTGAATTATTAGAAAAAATATTTTTTTGTGGTACAGTTGGTGATCCTTGTGCAGATAAAAATCTATTAGATAAAATTGCTTATGTAAAAAAACTAAACAAAGATATTACTATTGGTATTAACACTAATGGTAGTATAAGGAATCCTACGTGGTGGACAGATTGTGCAAAATTACTTACAGGTACCTATGATTATGTTGTGTTTAGCATAGATGGGTTAGAAGATACTAATCATATATACAGAGTAGGTGTAAAATTTGAAAAAGTAATGCAAAATGCAAAGGCTTACATTGACGCAGGAGCAAGTGCTCATTGGGATATGTTAGTGTTTGAACATAACAAACATCAAGTAGAACAATGTAAACAACTTGCAGATAAAATGGGTTTTACATGGTTTCGCAGTAAAGAAACAGATAGGTGGGATGAATATAATTTTAATCACATAAAACCAGTAAAAAAGCATAATTATATTGACTATGATAGGATAACAAGTATACAATGTGAACGTAACGAAGAAGATTCTACATATTTAGACTACAAAGGACAAGAATTTCCTTGTTGTCATATTGCAGAAAGTTATTATAAAGGTAAAATTAGACACAAAGACATTTTACAATATACTCCAAATCAATTAATGGAGGAATATCAAACTAGATTAGATAATGGAAATCCATTTTATGTTTGTAAAAGAAGTTGTGGGAAAACTTTAAATAAAAGATCTCAATGGAAACAAGAGATACAATTAAGATAGGAGACAAATATGTCACACGAAAAAATTATAGAAGCATACGAAGCATACCTAAAGGAATCAGAAGCATTTGAAACTAAGGGTGTGAAAGCAGCTGCAGCTCGTGCAAGAAAAGCACTGGGTGAATTAGGCAAACTTGCAAAAGCAAGACGTGCAGAAATCCAAGATAAAAAGAATAATATGTAAAGAAAGATATATACAAGATAACATGCAAAACTGGTATTATAAAAACAAAATAGTTAAAGAAATACCAGCTGGCATGATTGGTTTTGTATATCTTATAACAAATACTACAAACGATAAAAAATATATTGGCAAAAAACTGGCTCAATTTAAGAAGACTAAACCTCCCTTAAAAGGCAGAAAAAACAAACGTCGCACACTAGTAGAAAGTGATTGGCGTGATTATTATGGCTCATCAGACGAACTTACACAAGACGTCGAAACATTAGGCAAAGATAAATTCAAACGTAAGATACTATACTTCTGTTCAAGTAAAGCAGAGTTATCTTACATAGAAGCAAGAGAACAATTCAGATATAAAGTACTGGAATCAGATGACTGGTACAATGGGCACATTAGAGTAAGAGTGCATCAAAAAGGCATTCTTAACAAACAATTAAATGGCTAGATAGTGTCACAATAAATTCAATTAGGCGTTTACGGTCTTCGCAATAAACCGTCGCTGACACAAGTAAAACCAACTTTAGGCACAAAAGATCGAGGCTCTGTGAAAAAGATACAACCTCAACTGAAAGCACATTGCTGTTATGATGTGTGTACGGTTCCGAGACTACCAGTGAAGGCTGAAGTAGGGGGTTAACGGGTTTCCGCCTCCGTGCAGTAATGCAATCTTCTTATAACAGATGAGTGAGACTCGTAGATGATGCGATTTCGTTTATTACTACACCCGGAAACGGGTGAAGTATGAGTTCAACTTCGAGATGATAGCTGTTAGCTTCGCTAAAGAAATAAAAAAATGTTCTTGTAACGAAGTGAAAAGAACGAATGAACGTAGTTCATTCTTATAAGATTATTTGTTTAGTCTTTTTGCTTAGTTCGATATTGTCTTCGATTACTGCGTTGAAGTGTTTGTAATCACTTTGTGGCATATCCAATAATTCACTTAGAGTAACTCCACCTCTCATATACCAAGCAATCTTAGTCATAGTGGATCGCAGTTCATTAACTGTCTTATCGAATCCTTTTAATAGCCCCTCAATCTCAGGATTGGAAAGTGTTAAGAGGCGAATGCGAAAAAATTTGATTGATCGAATGTAAAAGGGGTACTATATTGTTCCTTGCATTCTGCACAAGTAGTAGATACAGTTTTTTCTGGAATAGCAGTGGTTATTTGCTCCATGTATTTTCTTAATGATTCGTAAAATTGTCTCTCTGTATTTCTTACAAAATCTGTTATGTGAGATTCGTTGTTAACTACAACTCCGTCTGGAGTAACAATTTTTTCAATACTTCCTGTGATGTTTGCAAGAGTGTATCCGGTCATTGTTCTAAATATTTCAGCAAATCTTCTTTGTTTTTCTTCTGAATTTAAATCAGCATCATTTACCATTGTAATTAATCTTTGTTGTTCGAACGTCTCTAAGTTTTGCTTGTTGAGTGTATTATAATCTATAGGTTGTACAAACACTTTCATTCCTTTGTATTCGAACGGTTCTGCATACAAACTCATATTCACAGGCATATCCATAAACTGCCTAAGATCAATTTCATAATTATCTGCATTTTCACACTTAGGACAAGTACTTGTATATTCCATATTTTCGCCATAACTTGCAATTCTAATACCAATTAAAATAGTATCTAGATCTACAATAGGTACTGCCCAAGCATTTTTGATACTAGGACAACAACTGTGTATCATATCTACTACACCTTGTCCATTCATAAGTGCATCAGGAGTGTTTACAGTAATTTCGTCTCGTGTACTCATAGGTAGTACCGGTATTTCTTTATTTTCCGGTAGTTGTATAGTACCAGGTGGATAATATAAGCCACCACTAGGTAATTTTATGTATATTGATGCTTGTCTCATGAACTGTGATAATGGATTAGGTTGCATTTGTGCCATTTGTTCAGGATTCATTGAATAGTTCTCAGGTACTTCGACCATGTTTTTCTCCATATAAATACATTATAAATATGTATGTGTGTATTTATATACGCATATAACTGGAGTTTTTTTCTTGCCTACTATTAATGTCCCAGGAATAGGTGAAGTATTTGCAGATGGTTTTGCTGAAGAGCAAACTATGAATCGCATACTTGCGGTACTACAATCATCGGACAATGCAAATAGTCCAGAAGCACAACAAAGATTAGCCGCAGCTGCGAATGCTAGTAGTTCTAGTGTAAGCATGTTTGGAAAAAGAATTAAAGAATCTGGAAACTTAACCAAAGATGGAAGTGCAAGTGTTGTACAAGGTTTTAGAGATGCAACGGATGCTAGTTTTAAATATAGTAGAACTATGCGTCAAGCAACCAGTGGTGTAATACGTAGTTTCGATAGTTTACAAAGTAAACCATTTGCACTAGCACAATCTCTTACTACAATGATAGGCTCTATTGCTGACTCTACTGGATTCTTAGGAAAAGCAGTATTAGGAATTGCAGGCGGTTTTGCTGGTGCAGAATTTGCAAAAGCAGTCCAAGATTCTTTCGGAAGCAAATTAGCAGGTGCACTCACCGGTGGACTTCTAGGTGCATTTGCACCACAGGTACTTACTGCAATTGCAGGTTTTATATTTGAAAAATTAAATTCTACTAGTGATGCATTTAAAAAAGTACAACAAAGTGGTGCTTTGCTAGGAGGTAGTTTAGTAGAGTTTAGAGTAAATGCTCATGCAAGTAATTTAACAATGGCAGAATTTTCAAATGTCTTCCAAAAAGCCGGTGAAGAGATGGCAACATTCGGTGGACAAACACTAAGAGGAGCCAGAGAATTTGCTAGAGCAAATAGAGAATTGAATAAAAATGCTACTGAATTAAGAATGTTAGGGTTTAGTTTTGAAGATTTAGGACTAGCCACTGCAGATATGATGTCTAAGTTTGCTATGAGCGGCGTAGCCATTGACGAAAGTGCAATCAGTACAAGAGAATTTTCAGAAGCAACAAGAACACAGTTGTTACAACAAAAAACTATTGCTACACTGACTGGTAGAAGCATTGAACGCCAAAAAGAAGCAGAAAGACAACAGCGTAAAGATGTACAAGTACAAGCAGCTATAGCAAGACTAGGTCCACAACAACAATTAGAAATAGAAAGATTAATTAGTGCATTTCCACAGATGAGAGGTGCAATTTTAGATACAGTAACTTTTAATGGTCTAGCAAGTAAAGATGCATTAATGTTATCCAGTGCTATGCCTACTCTAACAGAAGGAATAATCAATACTGTCAGAGATATCAAAGGCGGTAGTGGTGTAGCAGTTGATGCGTTTAAAGACTTTGCAAAAAATAATACTACAATTAGATCTGAATTTTTAAATAATGCAGATTTAGTTGCCGCAGTGGGAAGATTTACTGATAATACTTTTGTAAAAACTATAGAAGGAAGCCTTTTAAGTCTACAAAAAACTATGGCAGTTAGTATTAATAGGACTATTGAAGATGTTGCAGACGATTATGACAGAATCAGAACCAGTCAGAATGCAGCTACTAAAGCATTAATTGAATTAGAAAATAAAAATCGAGATTTAGGAATGACAATGAGTGCATTAACTACTTCTTTGTTAAAAAATAGTAAAGGTATAGTTGCGTTTTTAGGATCTGCTACTGAAAAACTTAATGATGGTATAAAAGCGTTAGCAGGAATGGCAAATATAAGAAGTAGTACATCAGCAGGCCCTTATAATTCTGAAGTGTCAGCATTTCAAGGCATAGACGGAATTGCAACTGCAATGGCTACTGCCGGACAAGGCATTAACAATGCTTCTACTAATATACCTCCTAATAACCAATCAGGTGGTGGTACTGCAACTGGATCTACTAAAACTATAGATGTAAATGCACCTGTACTACAACGTCAAATAGAAGAATTAACAAAAGTAATGCGAGGCACAAACAATAAAATGGATAACCTCTCAACAGTTTTAACCTAAAAACAATTAGGTAAATACACAATAAGGTAGTATAATAAGATATGAGCTGGAAAAAGCATTTTACATTAGTAAAGAACAGTAGTCCACTTACAAACGTAAGTACTGGAGGCAGTAGTGATGGCACAAAATACAGTCACTATGCTAGTCATTTACCTGAAGTTTATATAGGACATCCTAATCGTACTGAACGTTATGGGCAGTATGAAACTATGGATATTGACAGTGAGATAAATGCTGCACTGGATATTCTTGCTGAGTTCTGTACACAAGTTAACAAAGAAAACGGCACTGGATTTGATATACATTTTAATGAAAATCCAACTGAAAGTGAAGTTGAGATTATTAAAAAGCAGTTGCTGAATTGGAATAACCTAAACGACTTTAACCAAAGACTTTTTAAAATTTTCCGTAATGTATTAAAATACGGTGATCAAGTATTCATTCGTGATCCAGAAACCTTTGAATGGTTTTGGACTGAAATGACAAAAGTTACAAAGATTATTGTTAATGAAAGTGAAGGTAAAAAGCCTGAACAGTATGTTATTAAAGACATTAAC
>Ga0222718_10004828_pt1 | contig 11078 bp, 13 predicted proteins | sample C33_27DmetaG_FD_165045 | JGI IMG/M metagenome (GOLD analysis project Ga0222718, IMG submission 165045) | Estuarine water microbial communities from San Francisco Bay, California, United States - C33_27D | ecosystem: Environmental > Aquatic > Marine > Unclassified | place: USA: California... | reverse complement strand
AATTGCCCAACCTAACCATTGAGTTTCTACATTAGCACTTGATAAAATAAAAACACTTATCATTGCTAGTAAAAAACCTAACCATCTGACACCATTTAAATTTTGATAATATCTAATTTTCATTTTGAATCTTTATATGCTTTACTATATAAAACTTTAGTTCTAAAAGAACCTAATAATCTCTTACTAACAGTTTTATTATAATTTATGGTAAAATATTTAGGATATTTTAAATTTAATTTTTTTGAAGTTTCATCTTGCATTTGTATTGTTCTAAAAGCAGAACACCCACCATCTGAATTAAATTTTTGTATATAACAAAATTCTTCCATAATTGCATTTGAATAACCATTTGTTAATAAATGTAAATTAAAATTTACGTCTTCTTGTATAGGTACATAATCAAAATCTATATTATCTATTATTTTAGTTAACTGTTTTCCGTCTATTGAAAAAACTGCAAAAATACCTCCGTTATAAAATATTGGTTTTGGTCTAGGCAAAATACCACCTGCTTTAAATCCACACAATATTCTGTTTTCATTATGACACTTATCTAATCTATTAAATAATTCTTCCCAATCTGAATTAATCAAAGGTCTTTTAGCAACATTCATATTTGACTCTTTACCAAAATACTTTGCGTTTCTTCTATATAATGTAACATCATCATCTACAACTAGGTATCTTTGTTTTCCTGCTGTACGATAAATTATCTCTCTCGTTTTTGCAATACCTATATCATTATCTACTACTAAAATATTTTTGTCTTTAAATAAATGTTCTTCTTGTTTTTGTACAACAAATGTTACTTTTTCTTTTAAAAAATCTGGTAAACTTTCAAAAAATATTTGTTTATCGTGTCTTTTAAAAGTAGGTATGTAAATTTTTATATTATTATTCATTTTGTTCTTTTAATATTTTGTATGCTGTACCGTTTTCCATTTCTTTTATAGTAAACTGATTTTCTGTAACAAACTTTAACCATTCTTCCATAGTCTTTCTACCAGGTCTTAATGGTTTTTCTATCTTACTTATATCTCTACTTGTTACAGGACCCATTACACTATTTCCTTCTGCAAACACAGGTACATAATTTAATAATGCGTCAAAGGCTGATAAACTCATATTAGTTACCAATGCGTGGCAATTCTTTAAGTCTTTCTTTATATCTGTTCCCCACCATTCATTGTTAGGTCTTGGTTTATTTCTAAAGACTATCTTTCTATCTGTATATTTTTTAATCTCTTGTATTGCTGTTTTTACCCATTCTTCTTGTGATATACCATTAATGTGATAGGTAACTGTTTGTGATGATGGACACAATAATATATGTTTAGTATCTCCTGTATACCAACCTTTAAATTCAGCGTCTATACCTTTTGACCTTAAAATTTCTAATCTTTGTCCATTACCTACTTTACCAATGTTAGTGTGAAAACTACCTTTACAAATTCTAAAGTAAGTTTTATCAATGTCGTGTATGATAGGACTAGGATATCTAGTAATTTGTTGTGTGAGGTAACCTGTATCTATAAACCAAAATTCTTCTTTTCTTTCTCTTACTTGTTTTATTTCATTTACATTATTACCACCTAAACCCCAAAAAAAGTGTATAGGTTTATCTTCATCTTTCCAACCTTTTTCAATAGCAGGAAAGATTTGATGTGATAAACAATCTTTTTTAGCAAGTTTGTGTGTGATTATCATATAGGTGCATACAGTAATTCTGATTTAACAGATAAGACTTGTTTATAATTTATACTTTTAAAATAGTTTTCAATGTCATCTTTAGTAATGTTTTGTCTGACCATTACTTTACCTTTTGCTTCAACGTGAATAAAAGGTTTATCTCTTTCAATAATTTTTTCTGCACCTTTAACAACTTCTATTTCATATCCTTCAGCGTCTATTTTAATATAGTCAATAGGTAACATATCAAAACTATCTAATCTTTTTATTTGTATTTCTAAATTACCTTGTTTGCTAGCGTGTGTATTACCTGTTTCTTTTGGATCATATAATACTTTAATTGTTTTTTCTTCACTACCAACACCATAAGGGTATAATGTGTAATTGTCTTTTGTTATATTCTTAACATAACATTCTCTTACATCTGGTATAGGTTCAAAAGCATAGACGTGTTTAAAATATTGTGTAAAGTCTTTAGACCAAAACCCTACGTGTGAACCAACGTCTATACAACTTGCTGTAACAGGTTTATATTGTCTGATATGTTTTAATATTGTATCTCTATGTATTGTCTGATAACCACCGTCTTTAATATAATGTTCAAAGTGTGTATCACTATCTGGTAACCACCAATCTTTTATTAGTTTCATAGTTTAAACTCCAATGGTTTTAAATCTTTTTGTAAATTTCTAATTATTCTCCAAGCAAATCCATTTGACATTTCTTCACTTGTAAATTGACATAATGATAGATAAAATAAATGATCTTTAATATCTGATAATTCAGGCCATCTAGGTTCATCTATCATTGTAATATCTGTATTACTTAAATAAGAACCAGCATTTGGACCTAATACAGTTGCAGGAAATCCTTGTATTATAGCTTCTATTGAGGCAATACTATTAAAAGTAATTAACGAATCAAAGTTTTCATCAACAAGTTGTTTTTGTACTGAATAACTTACTCTTTGTGATCTGCTTACTTTAGGTCTTAATACAATTTCTTTATTTGTATATTTTTTAAATTCTTTCATTTTACTTTCAATCCATTCATCAGCATTGGCACCAAAATGATTAAATACTTTTTGACTAGGTGGTACAAATAATATTTTATCTGATTTCTTTCTTCTTGCAATTTTGAAAGTATCAAAGTCACCTAAAACTTGTTTAAATCTTTCCATAATATAACCTCTAAATTCTTTAGGGTGTATTATTGTTTTATCAGTAGTTAATATATCATAAACCCGATCTAAAGATTTATGATCTATTGTTTGTAAATTATTTTTAGCAATTCTATGCCATTTCTTTGTCGTAGGATTTCCGAAATAACCTGTATCAACATAATAAAAGTCTATACCTTTTTCTATACATTTATGTATTTCAGGTGATTTACCTAAACCTCTAAAAACACAAGGTGATTTATCGTTTTCTAAATCTAATTTTTCACCTCTAACATATTCACATTCACCTAAACCTTGACTTAATGCTAAAATATAAGGATCACTTCTATTACTACCCATAGACTCTCTTTCATTTGCCTTTTCTGTTTCCCAATCAACACATCTAATGGTCATTATTGTTCTCCAAAAATTTTTTAAAATACAAACCGTTTTCTACGTCTTGTAAAGTCCAATGACATTCACCTAATCCCCATAAAAACTTTTCTCTATCTAAATCTAAATTAGGATTTTCTATTTGACTTAAATGTCCAGCATTCATACTATATAGATAACCAGATTGATGAGTTACAAATAAAGGTTTACCCTCAACTATAGCAGAAGCACCAGATGAAGAAGTAAAAGTTATTACAGCATAACTTTTTTTTATTTCGTCTAATAAATTAGGATAGTTGTTACCAGGAGAGTGTACATCAATATCTTTTTTACCAGATTTAAAATCATATAGTTTTTTTACATCATCTGCTTGTGTAGGATAATCTTTACTACTATGTAATCTTATTACTATTGGTCTTTTTGTATATTGTCTTAATAAAGATGTTGTTTCAATTGCCCATTGAGCAGCGTTTTGCCCAAAAGCAGAATAACCTCCACTACCTCTATTACAACAAATATATATTTGATCGCCTGATTTATCATAATCTTTTAAATTAATATTAAGTTTTTCTTTCATAATATTCCATCTATCAGGTTTCGGATTATTATTAAAGTATTCTGCTTTATCTGGATATACATTACTATAAGCAATTCTTACATATGAATTAGTAGGATGATATTTTTCTTTTTCATATGCTATTAAAACGTTACTATCAAAAAAAAATATTTTACCAGACGGTAGATATTTGTCTATAACTTTTCTTCTTAAATGCAAACCTGCTCTATCTCTTACTACATCTCTTTGATAGTTAAAACAAAATGCGTGTGTACCATCTGAAAGATTATAATTGTCAATTAATTTAGCAGCCCAATTAGGATTATTATTTTTATTAACACCATCATAAAAGGCTTTCATAAGTTCACTTTTATAACCAGAGTTTTGTGTTGTTCTACTATAAACGTCAATTGTATTCATTACATATTGATTTTAGTTGTTTCTTCAAATGTTTCAAACCATTCATTTGCATAATCACATTTTTTGTAATTAGAAAAATATGGTCCACCTTCAGTATAGTGTACTAATTTAGCGTGAGGACTATGTTCGTATTCACCAACTAACCAATTCCATTCTTCATCTAACTTACCTATTAAGTCTTCACTTTCTAACCATTTAAATTGATGAAGTTCTAAACCACTAGCACTATTAACGTAATCTGGTGTCAATGCTGTACACTTCGCATTGTTAAAGATCATCATACTTGACCAGTTCTTTTTAGGATAAACTGATTGAGGTTGATTCATAAACTTAACTGTACTATTAGGTGTGTAATCGTGTTGTACACATTGAACAGCATACTTGGTAGTTCTTTGTCGCCATAATAAAGATATATCAGCACGTGATAACATATCACAATCCATAAAGATAGCGTGACCTGAATAGTTACAAAGATAAGGAACAAGAAATCTACTAAACGCAAAGTCTGTAGATTGTATTGGTAGTCTTTCTCTTACAAATACATCTTTAATATTCTGTAATCTAATAGGTGTTATAGCAATAGGTTGTGTAGAGTGTTTAAGTAAACTATGACTTAATACACTAAACGCCACTTTCTCATTGTCATCATATCCAATAAAAACTCTAATCATTTTATATTTTCATCTCCTTCAAATCCGTAATCCATAATGATACTTATGAGGGCAAATATTATACCCATAGTAATTATACCCCACAGAGCTATATCTTTTTCTACAAATAGTATGTGATATAAAAACTCTAGTCCGTTCATTATACACCTTCTATCATAAACTGTTCAGTTACGTGTGCTGTATTACTACTATATGTTTCTTCACTTGCTTTGAAAGTTATATCTTCATTTACAGGACGACCTTGACTTTCTCTTTCAATGTCATTGTGGTCAAATTCTGCCCAATACAATTCAAATGCCACACCGTCTTCAAGTCCAATAAACTCGTGGAACAATCCAGGTTTAACTCTAGTAAAATCACCTGCATTTAAAATTGTTTCGTCTATTAATCCTTCTTGTTTGCCTTGTTGCCATACTCTAACCATCATTTTACCAGACTCTACAAAAAATCCATTCCATTTGTATTTGTGTCTATGTTTAGAACAAGCAACATTCTTTTTATATTCTATTCTATGAAATTCTAAAACTCCGTTTGCGTGTACAAGTTCAGTCTTTCCCCATATTTTACCTGCTTTCATACGTACATCCTTCCTGCGTCTTTTCTTTTTTTACCTTTTAAGTGGTGAACATAATCTTTTAATTTAGTATTTGTCCAAGGATTACCAACTTCGAGTTGTCCAACTGATGCTAAATTAAATTGTGGTTCATCAAACAACCATTTTTTTCTAACACAATCCCAAACATAACTATCGTGCCATTCTTTTTCTTGGAACAATAAATCTTTAGTATAGTGTTCTCTTAATTTATATATAAATTTTTTTGTAGCAGGTTTTGTAAGATTATAACCAACAAAACCACATTCACTATAATAGGTAGGCCTGTCCATAAAAGATATACAATAATTTGAAGGTAAAATCTTATCAATTATTTCTTTTTCTGTAATTGTCTTTTGAAATATAACATCTGCGTCAATCCAAAAAACATAATCATAATCACAATTTAGCATTAAGTGTGTTTTAGCAAATACCTTATAACTAAATCTTATAGCGTCTAATCTATAACCTCTACTGTCATCTACAATACGACTAGGATCATTAGGGTCTAAACTCGTTATATTTCTGTTTGAGTTTCTTTGTATAAATGATTTTAATTCTGGATTTGTTTCGTATATATCTCTATGTATGATTGGTCGCATAGGGTCAATCTCTGGTATCCAACCCTCGTGGTAAATATAACAATCAAACGGCCAGTTATACGTTGAATAAAATCTATGAGCATAATACTCGTATAGTTTTTTATTTAATGTTGTTACAACTGCTATTTTCATATCCAATTTTCTGTATATAATAACTATCAACTATATCTGATACAGGATTGCCTACCTTATCAGTATCAAATATTTTCTTCAAGTCAATCTTTGTTTCTTTTAAAAAGGATTCATACATCATATCTTTATCTGCATTACCTTTACCTGTTGCACCTTTTTTAACAACACTAGGTACAACTGTATCGTATTGTATTTTTAATTCTTGTAATCTGTATTTAAGTATACCACAGTTTTCTGCTATTTGAAATACTGCTTGTCCTTTTGAACCAAAAGAATAACCCTCAATAAAAACTTTTAAGTTTTTTAAATCGTAACTTAATCTATTAAATTGATTGATTGCCCAAGTAGATATTTGACTAAATCTTTCTATTGGTGTTTTGTATTCTTTATGTTCAAACCCTATAATATTTTTAGCCATCTGACCAATGTATTTTTTCTTACTTGTCAAATAATAAAACATATATTCATCATCACAATTAATACAAACGGCAGGACTCGTTAAACTATAATCAATCCCAACTATCGTCTTCCTCGTTTGTTTCATATCTTTGTTCTACTTCCTCAACGTCATCTATACTGACTTCGTGTCCACAAAATGGACAAGTTAAAGGTTCTAAATCTTGTTCTTCAATATCCCATTCTATAGTATATTTAGTTTCGCAATTAGAACAATGTTTTTTTGCTTTTTCTAGTTTAACTTCTAAAGTCATTATAGTTTGAATTTTTTAAACTGATCTTTTTTAACGTCTTGTTTGATACCACCAATAACATAACTTTCTATTTCTGTTTCTTGTGGTGCGTTTTGTGTACTTCTACTGTTTAACCAATGTTCAACCCAAGGTAATGGATTAGTCTTTTGATCATAGGCAGGAGTTAACTGTATTGCCTTCATTCTTCTATTTGCCATATACTCAACAAATTGATGTAAAAGTTTTTCTGATAAACCGATCATAGAACCTTTACTGAATAGATAAGTTGCCCAACGTTTCTCTTCCTGTACAGCCTCATCATACATTTGATAAACTTCTTTTTCTGTTTCTTTAATTATCTTTAAGAAGTCTTTATCATTTTCATAATCTTTCCAGTTATTAATTATTCTTTGCGACATTGCAAGATGTTGACTTTCATCTCTTGCAATAAAAGAAATAATCTTTGCTGAACCTTCTAGTTTCTTTAATTCACCAAATGCAAACGAACAAGCAAATGATACATAAAATCTTAAACCTTCTAATATATTAACTGACACCATTGCAAGATACATTTTCTTTTTCAAATCATATAGATCAACTTTATCTGGTGTTAATGTCCATTGATATCCTGTTGAGATTAAATCATCATACGTTTGTGTAACTGACTTTGCTCTTCTTTCAATCTTTTCATCTTTTAATATCATATCAAATACTTCACTAGGATTTGAATATAAGTTTTTAATAATGTAAGTATATGATCTACTGTGTATTGTTTCAATAAAATCCCACGTTACAATACAACCTTCAAGTTCAGGTAAACTACAGAAAGGTAAAAATGCCAAACAAGGTCCTCTACCTTGTACACTATCTAACATAGTTTGATATTTAAGATTAGATGTAAAGATAAACTTTTGTTCTTCTCTTAATTCAAGGTAATCGTTTCTGTCTTTTTGTAAAGATACTTCTTCAGGTCTCCAAAAGTAACCTAATTGTTGTTGATTTAATTTATCAAAGATAGGATATTTCATATTATCATATCTTTGAACCGATAAATCAGGTCCAAAAAACATCAACTGTTTTGTTGCGTCTAGGTTTTTATCTTTATTAAAAACACTTTTCATTTAAATTGTACAAGACTCACAAGCCTCGTCCTCTTCTTCTTTTGGTTTATCCTCAACTGGCGTATCGTAATCTATAGTGTGTTGTGGTTCGTCAACATCTTTCTTAGCGTCATATGTATTTTGATAGTATGACGTTTTCCACCCATATTTATAAGTTATTAATAAGTCATTTGCCATTTCTGACACAGGAACCTGATTGTCTTCGTAGTTTTCTGGATTGTATGACCAGTTACCTGAAATGGCCTGGTCAAAATATTTCTGCATTACTGATACTACATTGATATAACCTTCATTTGATTTCATATCCCATAGTAAACTATAATTGTTTTTTAATCTTTTGTAATCTGGAACTATCTGTTTAAGAGGACCTTTTTTAGATTTCTTTACAGATAGATAATCTCTAGGTGGTTCTATGCCGTTTGTGGCATTAGAAACCACGCTAGATGATTCTGATGGCATTTGGGCCGAGAGTGTGCTATGTCTTAGGCCGTGTTCTTTTATTTCTTTCCTTAACCACTCCCAATCATAAGTTAATGAACGATTGTTTACAATCTCATCTACTTCTTTTTTGTAAGTGTCTATAGGTAAGATACCATCGGAATATTTTGTTCTATCAAAGTAATCACATTTACCTTTTTCTTTTGCAACTTCATTACTTGCCTTTAATAGATAATATTGGAATGCTTCTGTTAGTTTATCAACTTGTCTCCACGCAAGTTTCTGGTCATACTTGTAACCTTTTTTAGCAAGATAGTGTGCAAGTCCTATATAACCAATACCTAAACTACGTCTTGCCTTTGTGGATTTTTCAGCAGCAACAATAGGATAGTTTTGATGATCTATGATTTCTTCTAAACTTCTAACTGCAAGATCACATAATGGTTCTAATTCATCTCTTTTGTTTATTAAACCTACGTTGATTGCTGATAGAATACATAATGCAATCTCACCTTCACCATCTATGTGTTGTAATGGATCAGTAGGTAAAGTAATCTCTTGGCATAGATTTGACATAGTAACTCTATCTTTAAATGATGAGTGAGTATTACAATGGTCGATATTCATAATATAGATACGACCTGTTTCTGCACGTTCTTTTAAGATGTCAAAAAATAATTCTTGTGCATTTATTTTTGTTTTCTTTACAGATATTTTTCTTTCTGCTTTTAAGTATAAATCATCAAACTCTGGTGTACCCCAAGCCTGATACAATTCAGGTACTTCGTGTGGTGAAAATAAAGTGATGTCTTCTTCGTTAATAAATCTTTCATAAAATAATTTAGATAGTTGAATTGAGTAATCTAATTTTCTAACTCTATTATCTTCACTACCTTTATTATTTTTAAGAACAATAATATCTTCTATCTCTTGGTGCCAGATCGGAAAGTGAACAGTTGCCGAACCTCCTCTAACTCCGTTTTGAGTACAGCACTTAACCGTTGCCTCAAACTTTTTAAGAAATGGTATAACTCCAGTATGTTGTACTTCTCCGCCTCGTATTCTACTATTGATTCCTCTAATTCTACCTGCGTTGATACCGATACCAGCTCTTTGTGCCACATAACGTCCAATGGCCATATCACTACTGAAAATAGAAGGTAAAGTATCGTCAACGTCAACAAGTACACAACTAGCATACTGCTTAATAGGAGTACGAACACCAGCCATAACAGGCGTTGGAATATTAATTTTGAATTGTGAAATAGCGTCATAATATTTTTTAACATATGTCATTCTCTTTTGTTTAGGATATTTTGCAAATAGTGTAGCCGCAATCATCATATACATAAACTGTGGTGTTTCAAATATATCACCGTTTGATCTATCTTGTACTAGATACTTGTCAATCACTTGTCTTAATCCAGCATATGTAAATGTATAATCTCTTTCGTGGTTTAACCAATTCTCCATTCTATCAAAATCTTTTTTATCATAATGATTTAATATTTCTTTATCGTAAACACCTCGTTCAATACAATTTTGTACGTGTTTATAAATGTGTGGGTGATCCCAAAGTTTGTCTATAACTTTTTTTCTTAAAGAATATAATAGTAAACGTGAGGCAACAAATTGATAATTAGGATTTTCTAAAGTTATTAAGTCTGCAGCTGATTTGATTAAGATTTGTTGAATATCATTTGTGGACATACCATCATAAAATTGTAGACCACTATTCATCTCTATTTGAGATGATGAAACACCTGTTATGTCTTCACAGGCATACTCTACCATTTCGTGTATCTTTTCAATGTTTAAAGGTTCTTTGCCTCTATCACCACGTTTAATTACATTTATCACTTGTTCTTGTACCATCTGTCCCCCTTTAAACTTTTTTCCAATAACTTAATTTTGTCAATGCTTCTAATTCTTTAAATGTATTTTTACTTATAATAGTTTCGACTTTAGAAATGGACATTTTATTCATCACTAAATCATTTACATCTTTTAGTTGAATGTCATCTGGCCAGATAACTATGTTAAAACCTTTTTCAATCACATTGTACATTCTTTTTATAATTTCTTTATTTCTCGGTTCGTTGTCAAATATATATGTTATTTTTTCATTCGGAACTTTATTATTTAAAAATAAATCTGCCCCAGCAGCAGCAAGACAATTATCAATAAATAAACTATCAATCGGTCCCTCAACGATTTTAATTTCTTTTGTAAAATTAATTCTTTCAAGTCCGTATATTTTTTGTTTGTTTTCATCTAGTTTAATTGTTAGATATTTTGGTTGTTCGTTGCCGAAAGCACGACCTTGAAAAGCAAACAACTTGCCTGTTGTATCAAAAAACGGTATAATAAGTCTAGGATGATCTTTAATAACTTTGTAAGTATTAGGTTTTACTTTGTTAACTAAAGTCATAAACTTATTACAAAAATATAAAATATCAAAATACTTTTTAGGTATCTTTCTTTTTATACAATATAATCTAGCAGGATGATCTTCAGGCAAGTCAGATATAGTTTTTAGATCATCCAGTATTGTTTGATCTTTAAACTTTACAGGTTGAAAGTCAAACTTTGGTGTCGGTGTCGCAGGTGCCG
>Ga0222718_10004825_pt1 | contig 11089 bp, 10 predicted proteins | sample C33_27DmetaG_FD_165045 | JGI IMG/M metagenome (GOLD analysis project Ga0222718, IMG submission 165045) | Estuarine water microbial communities from San Francisco Bay, California, United States - C33_27D | ecosystem: Environmental > Aquatic > Marine > Unclassified | place: USA: California... | reverse complement strand
TACGAGACATACCATCCGCCTCGCTCTTCCACGCCGCGCGCGCCCAGCGAGAGCAAGCCATCCGCGAGCAGCTCGGCGTGATCGCCTCCGGAGGGAGAGCTCACACGCAGCTCCAGCCAGCGCCGTTCACTGGGGGTCATCCGCCCGTGAATGCCTCTTTCACCCGGGACCAGAAGCCTTTGTGGGAGCGCCGACGCACAGTGTCCGGTGCAGCCGACTCCACGTCGGCCAGCTTGCGCAGCAACTCCTCCTGCTCCGACGTGAGCTCGTGCGGCGTCCAGACCCGGATCTTGATGACCTGGTCGCCCCGAACGGGTCCGTTCAGCTCAGGGAGTCCGAGTTCTTTGAGGCTCAGTCGTTCCCCACTCTGGATCCCGGCAGGAATCGTCACCCGAGCGGTGCCCTCGATCGTCGGGACGTCGATCTCGGCCCCCAGCGCAGCCTGGGTGAAGGTGATCGGAAGTTCGTGCACGAGATCCGGGCCGTCACGGACGAAGCGCGGGTCCTCCTGGACCTCCAGAAGGACGACCAGGTCTCCCCGGACGCCGCCACGGGGACCGATGCTCCCCCGACCGCGGAGCGTCAGGAAGTTTTCGGAGGTGACGCCCGCAGGCACCTCGACCTCGATCGACTTCTCGGAACGAAGCCGACCTTCCCCCGAGCACTTCGCGCACGGCTCTGCGATGACGCGCCCCTCCCCACCGCATGTCCGGCAAGGCTGAACACTGACGAACTGCCCGAGGACGGATCGCTGGACGTGGCGCTCTTCCCCGGACCCACCGCAGGTACCACACGGCTGAGGCTTCGTGCCGATCTTGGCACCGCTCCCGTCGCACGTTTCACACTCGTCGAGGAGCGCCACCTTGAGCGTTTTGGTTACACCCGTGGAGACTTCGGATAGCGTCAGAGGCAGACGAATTCTTACCGTCTGGCCCTTGCGGCTCGACGCTCGCTGCCCGCGTCCACCGCGCCCGCCGAACATCTCCTCAAAACCGGAAAAGCCGCCGAAGTCCTGCATGAAGACGTCGATGGCATCGCTGAAGTCGAATCCGGCCTGACCGCCGGCGGCCCCGGCGCCACGGACGCCCTGCTTGCCGTACCGGTCGTACATCGCGCGCTTCTCGGAGTCGCGAAGTACCTCGTACGCCTCGGTGACTTCCTTGAAGCGTTCCTCGGCCTCCTTCGAGCCCTGATTTCGATCAGGATGATACTCGAGCGCGAGCTTCCGGTAGGACTTCTTGATCGCCTCTGCATCCGCGTCGCGCGATACACCGAGGAGCTGATAGTAGTCGGACATCTATTTCCTGTTGAACGCGTTGGTGCAGGCCCCCGAGGGGCCTGAACGCGTCATGGTGCCAGAATGCGTGTTACCAGCGTCGACGTGTAGTCGACGATTGTCACGACTTTTTCGTAGGGCATGCGCGTGGGACCGATGACGCCGATGACACCCTTCAGATCGCCGATGTGATACTCCGCCGTCACCAGCGTGAAGTCCGAGAGCACGCTCGAATCGTTCTCTTCTCCGATCGTGATACGGAGACGACCTCCATGCCGCCGATTACCCACCGTCTGAGCCAGAAGATCCCGCTGTTCCGTGAGCGTGATGAGCCCCTTGAGCTGCTCTCCGCTTTCGAACTCGGGCTGTCCCGCCAGAACGCTGGTCGGCCCGAGGTGGAGGCTGGTGTCGTCCAGGACCTTGATGTCGAACAGTTCCACGCCGGACTGGACGAAGACATTCATCAGGTCCGAGCCGTGGTCGCCCGGGAGTGAGTCGCGCAGGCGTTCGGGCAGCGAGCCGCGTATTTCGGAGAAGGTGAGTCCGGCCAGCCGCTCGTTGAGCGCGCCGGTCACGGTCAGAAGCGTCGCCTCATCAATCTCCACGGGCAGGTCCGCGTACACCGTTCGAACTAGCCCACCTCGAATGGTGGCGACCAGAAGCACTTTGTTACTGGACACCTTGATCAGCTCGAGCCGCTCCAGAAGAGCGTCGTCGACGCGCGGCGCCACCGCCACACCGAGTTCGTTCGAGATCAGGCTCAGCGCTCTCGTTGCGTGACGCACAAGCATCTCGACCGCTGACGTCCCGGAGCGTTCGATCTCCTCTTCGAGCAGGGCGCGCTCATGCGCGGACGGCTGATGAGGCTCCATGAGTCGGTCCACGAAGAAACGGTAGGCGAGATCCGTCGGCACGCGACCCGCGGAGGTATGAGGATGAAAGAGATAGCCCTTCTCCTCGAGGTCGCTCATGGTGTTGCGGACTGTCGCAGCCGACACCCCGAGATCATAGACGCGCGACACGGTTCGACTTCCCGCAGGTTCAGCGGTATCGACATAGGTCCGGACCACGGCTTCAAGAACCTGACGTTCCCTGTCCGTGAGATCCGTGCCGGCCATGTCATGGGGATCGAGTGCAGTCATTACCGAATCTCGAAACGCTCGCGGTCGGGGGTCAACCCGAGCCAACCGCGTCGTAGTCCACCGCAAGGCGATCGAGCAGGAGCCAGCCCTGGGTCGTCAGGCACACGCGATCCTGCATCTGGCGAGCCAGACCGCGCTCGATCCAGTCGTCCACGAGACCAGCCACGGCCGTGCCCTCGGGGGGTCGAACGAGGCCCTGATCCGTTCGTAATCCCAACCAAATGCGCTCGAGCGCGACGGCGGCGGTGTCCAGAACTTCCCGCTCAGCCTCAGGATTCCTGGAGGACTGGGCGGCCAGGCTGTACTCCTCCCAGGCCCGCAGATTCCACCGACGGACCGGCGGCGCAAAGCTGTGAGCGCCGTTCCCGAGACCGAGGTAGGGCTGGCCGAGCCAGTACGTCGCGTTGTGTCTCGACTCGAAGCCCGGCCGTGCGAAGTTCGACACTTCGTAGTGGCGGTACCCGGCTGCTATCAGTACCTCAGCCGCCACCAGGAATTCCTCCCGGTACTGGTCGTCGTCGACTGGAGTCTCGCGCCGTTCCTTCACAGCGCGCCCCAGCGCGGTGCCAGCTTCGACGGTGAGGCCGTACAGACTGATGTGGGGGACATCGAGGTCGACCGCGCGATGCAGGTCATCCTCCCACGAACGCCCCAGGTGAGACGGGAGCCCGAAGATGAGGTCGACACTCACGTTGTCGATACCGACATCGCGGGCGATCTCCACCGCCGCTGGGGGGCCGTCGGCACCGTGCAAACGTCCCATCCAGCGCAGCGCGCCTGCGTCGAAACTCTGAGCCCCGAGGCTGATGCGATTGACGCCGGCCGCGCGCCAACCCTCTGCGACATCAGCCGTAAAACTCTCCGGGTTGGCTTCGGCGGTCCACTCGAGTTCCGGGTCAGAGAGCCGATCTGGCCCGATCACCCGAGCGAGCCCCTGCATCGCCTGAGGACCCAGCAGCGACGGCGTCCCACCGCCGACGTAGAGCGTCCGCAGATGGTCGGACAGTGCGAAGAGCCCCTCGCGTTGGACGTAGACGAGTTCTCCGGCGAGTGCTCGCACCCAGCCCTCGAGATCGCCCGTCTTCCGCACCGTGACCGCGAAGTCGCAATACAGGCAGCGACGGGCGCAGAAAGGCGCATGTACGTACACCGAGCTGACCTCTACCGGAGCCACCGGTCGAGCGACTGATTCGTTCACGCGGCTCGCCGGTAGCGCAGGCCGGGCAGTCGGACCACTCGCCCGCTCAGCTCGAGCGTCGTCAGCGCGGCCAGTACGTCCGACACTGACTGACCACACAGGACAGCTACTTCCGAGGCCGGCAGCGCGTCGTTTGACAGAGAGCGGAGAACGAGCTCTTCCGAAGACGTACCGGTCGGACGATCCTCGACGGGTTTTGCGCACGAGCTCGCGTGGCTTTCCCCTCGCATCGGCTCGACGACCGTGCCGACGAAGTCACCGATCGACACGAGCGCCCGAGCTCCGTCCGCCAGAAGCCGGTTGGAACCGGCGCAGGCAGACCCGTCGATCGGGCCGGGAACGGCCCAGACGTCACGACCGAGGTCCAGTGCGTGGTCCACGGTGATGAGCGACCCGGATCGTTCTCCGGCTTCAACCACCACGACAGCGTCGACCCCCAGGGCTGCCAGCACACGATTCCTGCGCGGGAAGTGGTACGGAGCGGCCTTCGTTCCGGGCGCGAACTCAGTGACCAGAAGTCCGCGCTCGGCCATGACCTGGTGAAGTCGCGTATGGGTCCTCGGATAGCTCACGTCCGCCCCTGCGCCCAGCACCGCAATCGTGTCGCCACCCGCCTCGAGCGCACCCCGATGGGCCTGCCCATCGGTACCCAGCGCGAGGCCACTCACCACGACGGAGCCGGCCTCGGCAAGTTTGCGACCGAGGGTACGGGACACATCTCGTCCGCGTGTCGTGACCCGGCGCGAGCCGACGATCGTGACCGCAGGTCTCAGTGCGAGGAGCTCGATCCTGCCCCTGAGGAACAGCAGGGGCGGAGGATCCGCGAGATGCAGTAACTCATCGGGATACCAGGTTGAGCCCCAGGTCACCACACTCATGTCGAGCTCATGGGCCTGGGCCAGCGCGCGGTCGACCTGATCAGCCAGGTCCCTGCGCGCGCGAGCACGGGCGGCGTCTGCCCCGGCGATGGCGGCAAAGTCCCTGAAGCGAGCCCGCCGGGCCTGTGCCGCACCGCCAAAGCTCCGAGCCAGCCTTTGAACCCCGGCGGGTCCCACCCCAGGTAACGAATCGAGGAGAAGAAGATCCTGGGCCCGGTCTTCCGAACGATCCCACTGAGGCGTCAGGGTGCCCACCACTCATCGTCACCACCGCTGCCGCGTTCCTCTGCCACGACCTGCTGACTCGCCCGCCAGAGACGCTCCAGAAGATCATCGAGGTGCATTCGGGCGACGGACGAGAGGGGGACCACGTCGATCGCATCCCCCGTGTCCAGTGCGGGCAGCTCCGCATCCGGCGGGAGCATGTCGACTTTCGTGAGCGCAACCAGAAACGGCGTCGCGGCCAGATCCACGGAGTAGGCATCCAGCTCCGCCCGCAGGCGGTCGAACTCGGCCTGTGGATCCGGAGCATCGACCGGCACCATCAACAGTAGAATTCGAGTACGCTCGATGTGACGAAGGAACTGATGGCCAAGCCCCTTTCCTTCGTGCGCGCCCTCGATGATACCGGGAATGTCGGCGATCACGAACGTACGGAAGTCCGATAGCTGGACGACGCCGAGGTTCGGGGAGAGGGTGGTAAACGGATAGTCTGCAACCTTGGGCTGAGCAGCCGTCACGGTCGCGAGAAAGGTCGACTTGCCCGCGTTCGGCTCACCGACTAACCCGACATCGGCGATCAGCTTGAGTTCGAGACGGATCGTCCGTTCCTCACCCTCGACCCCGGGCTCCCATCTCGTGGGAGCCTGGTTCGTCGCGGTCGCGAAGCGGGCGTTCCCTCGGCCACCTCGACCGCCCAGGGCAATCACGACAGACTCTCCATCCTCGAGGAGTTCGCCTACCAGCGTGTCGGTCTCGGCGTCGTAGGCCACCGTACCCGGCGGCACGCGCAGGACCAGAGCCTCCCCGGATTTTCCGGTACGCTTGCTCCCTTCGCCGTGCATGCCTCGCTGCGCCTTGTAGTGGCGCCGGTAGCTGTAGTCGAGGAGTGTGGTCAGCTGAGCGTCCGCCTGAAGGACTACGTCACCGCCCTTGCCCCCGTCTCCACCCGCGGGTCCTCCGCGAGGCACGCCCGTTTCCCGACGGAACGCTTCGGCTCCGGAACCCCCGGTCCCCGCGATCACTTCGATCACGGCGCGATCGACGAACATGTCAGACCCCCGATTCGGCTAGAGTGAGCTCGAACGCCGGCCGCAGCTCACCCACGATCTCGGCTCGTGTATTCGTGATCGCAGGGCGGCCATGCGCCCTGAGCGCCTCCGCCTCGTCATCCGTGACGGCACCCAGCGCGTTCAGCGTATGAAGGAGTGCGACCTCAACCGCCCGGCGGCCCCCATCCTCCACCTTGATCGCGATACCGAGGCCTCGATCCCGCAGCCCAGCGCCGTATACGCCCTCAGCACCCAGCTTCACGAAGACGCGGTCGCCGGCCGTCGCCATCACGTCGGTACATGTGCGCCCGGTGCCCCCAACCATGAACGGCGCGGAGGTCATCGCGTCCACAATCCGACCGGCCGGCTCTCCCCGGTCCGCAGCGACGGCGAACGAGGCGAACGACCGGGCCATATCAGACAGCGGTACGGCAAAGCACACGACCCCGCAGCCGTCGACGCCCGTCGGGATTCGATCGGCCGACACGCCGGAGAAGCGCACCACTTCTTGGAGCATCCTCTCCTGCACGGGATGCTCCGCGAGATGGTAGTCGATCGGGTCCCATCCCATGGCGATCGCTAGTGCGATCATGCCTGCGTGCTTTCCGGAGCAATTGTTGTGGATCCGCCCGGGCTCCTCTCCGGACGCCGCCAGCGCGAGGGCCGCATCTGGAGAAAACGGCGCATGCGCGCCGCACCGGAGGAGTGATTCGTCGGCGCCGGCCTTGCTCAGGATCGATCGAGCTCCCTCCACATGCGCAACCTCACCCTCGTGAGATGCGCAGCAGAGAGAGAGCTCATCGACCGTGAAGCCGAAGCGCTCAACGACACCTTCCTCGACGAGCGGGAGCGCCTGCATCGGCTTCGATGCGGACCTGTAGTACGTGAGACCGTCGATGTCACCCACAGACGCGTAGACGCTCCCGTAGGCGTCCACGTCGGCGACGTGCACGCGGTGGTGCGACTCGACGATGTCTCCCCGGACGACTTCAACCATGCTCATGGCCCGAAATCAACCACCGGGACCGGGACGTGGGAATACCTGAACGGGCGCAACGAACCGGCGGATGAGCACGAGCCCCCTCCAGAGGCTACTGGCGGTCCGGGATCTCGTCCGGCTGGACGTCCGCCGCCAGCGCAATCAGAGCCGTCGGCGTATCCGCCGCTCGCAGCAGCTCGATCGCACGGGACAGCTGACGGTCGTGCCCCCGAAGCTGACCGAACTCACCGGCGTCGCCCCACGCCTGCAGGGCGATCTCGCGCTCCATGTGATAGCGCACGAAGCGCTCAGCTGCCGCAAAGTCACGCACGGCGACTGCGTCGGCATCGTTACCAAGAGCCTCGTAGAAGTCGGCAACGTCGGCCTCTGTCACAGAGAAGCCCACCTCGAGGTTCGGATGCTCGGCAACATATTCGACGGCATAATTGAACAAGGAGACGGAGAAGCCACTGCCGCTCCGGAACAGGCGGAGCACGCCGTTCGACTCGGCGGGCCCGAGCGTCTCCGGATAGACGAAGACGTCAGGTGTGATCCCGCCACCTCCATACACGGTGCGGCCACCACCGGACAGGAATTCCGGCCGGCCCTCGATCGTGACGGGTTCTACGAGCTGGCCCGCGATCGAATAGGCACGTTCGGTATTTTCGTCGACGGGCACGAACCGAGAATCGGGATCCAGGTGGATGGAGCGTCCGACCGGCGTGTACCACTTCGCCGTGGTCAGACGGAGTACGTCACCACCCGTCAGACGATAGAGGCTCTGCACGGATCCTTTGCCGAAGGTCGTTTCACCGACCAGGACGGCTCGGTCGTGGTCCTGGAGTGCACCAGCGATGATCTCGGAGGCCGAGGCGCTCGTCTGGTCGATCAGCACGACCACTGGCATGTCCGGATACTGATCCGGATCAGCGGCGGCGTACATCTCATTCTGGCTGGGGTCACGCCCTCGCGTCTCGACGATGCCCTGCCCTTCGGCAAGAAAAAGGTCACTGACCGCGATCCCCTGATCGAGCAGGCCACCCGGATTCCCGCGAACATCGAGGACCAGCGCCTGCATCCCCTGACCCCGAAGCGAGTCGACCGCGGCACGGATCTCTGTCGTCGACGTCTCACGAAACGACAAAAGCGGCACGTAGCCCACCTCGTCGTCGAGCATGACCGAGAAGGGCACGGCCCTGAGTACAATGGCTTCCCGAGCGATCGTGAATTCGATCGGCTCATCGACACCGGGTCGCAGCATCCGCACGGTCACCTCACTGCCGGGAGGCCCCCGAAGCAGTTCCACCGCCTGATCGGTGACCATCGTGTCAGCGGCCACCCCCTGAATCTCGTAAAACTGGTCACCGGCCCGGATACCCATCCGGCCACCTGGCCCACCAGGGATCGGGCTGACCACAGTCACATATCCACCGCGGTCGACGACCTCGAGCCCCACACCACCGTACTCGCCTTCGGTTCGGATCCGGAGATCCTCGTAATCCGATGCCGGCAGGAACGACGAGTGCGGATCGCCTAGATCCCGAATCAGCCCGTCGATGGCGGAGTTGTACAGTCGGTCGCGCTCGACTTCGTCGACGAAGCTGTTGGACACGCGGTCCACCACCTCCTGCAGAACGCGCACCCGCACGTACATGTTGTCGGCCCGTTCAGCGCCCTCTTGCAGAAGCCATCCACCAGCCACCGCAGAACACGCCACCATCAGGATCGGTGCAAAAATGCTGCGCTTCATCGCCCTGCGTCCTCCACTGGTCACCCTCGAGCGCTGTCGAGCAGAGTGCTACCCCGCCCGTCCTGCTTGGGTCATATCCGGCGCGGAAAACGTTGCCGGGAAACGCGCGGCGAGCCGCGCTCTGATTCTGCTGTGCACGTCTTCGGGAGTCCCTCGCGCCGAAACCACCTCGACTCCCGGTTCGGACGCCGCCAGCTCAAGATACGCCTCCCGAACGGCGTCCCGGAAGGATCGACCCGCTGCCTCGATACGATCGGGCGCAGTGCCATCGCGCTCCTGGCGCTCCTCCCCTTCAGCCGCCGGCAGATCGAGCACGATGTACAGATCCGGCGACAAACCGCCCGTCGCGATCGAGATCGCCTCCCGGACCTGATCGAGATCGAGCCCTCGTCCGTATCCCTGGTAGGCCATCGTCGACAGTGAGAAGCGATCTGCGAGGACCAGATGGCCATCGTCGAGAGCCGGACGAACCACATCCCGAATGAACGCGGCGCGCGCCGCCAGGATGAGCATGAGCTCCGACTCGGCCGGCATATCCATCTCCGGCCCGGCCAGAACGATCGAGCGGATCGCCTCGCCTACAGGCGTGCCTCCGGGCTCCCGCGTCGACACATGCGGAAGCCCGAGGGCATTGAACCACGCGGAGAGGAGCGCGACCTGAGTGGTCTTACCCGCCCCATCACCGCCTTCGAGAACGATGAACAACGATCCATCCCGAGCGCCGGCGCTACTCATCCCCGACGTGGCGCCGATGCACCGTCGTCTTCGTGCCGAGGCACGCTGGCGTCTCGCTCTTCATTCCAGATCAGTCGTAGTACTCGACACCAAGGTGCGTGACCATCTCTTCACCCATCATCCAGCGCAGCGTGTTCTTGAGCTTCCAGTGCTGGATAAAGATGTCGTGCTCCGGGTACAGCCCCGGCGCCGTCTGTGGTGCCTTGAAGTAGAACGACAGCCATTCCTGGATGCCGCTCATGCCCGAGCGACCGGCCAGATCGAGGAAGAGTGCGAGATCGAGGACGATCGGCGCCGCAAGAATCGAATCACGGCACAGGAAGTCGACCTTGATCTGCATGTGGTACCCCATCCATCCGAAGATGTCGATGTTGTCCCAGCCTTCCTTGTTGTCACCACGCGGCGGGTAGTAGTTGATCCGCACCTTGTGATACATCTCGCCGTACAGATCCGGGTATTTCTCCGGCTGAAGGATGTGCTCCAGAGCGCCGAGCTTCGACTCCTCCTTCGTCTTGAAGGACTCAGGATCGTCGAGCACCTCGCCATCCCGGTTCCCCAGGATGTTTGTGCTGAACCAGCCAGAGAGCCCCAGCATCCGGGTCTTGAAGCCCGGGGCCAGGATCGTCTTCATGAGCGTCTGGCCTGTCTTGAAGTCCTTGCCGCCGATCGGCACACCCTTCTGCTTGGCGAGCTCTTCGAGCGCCGGAATGTCCGCGGACAGGTTCGGAGCGCCGTTCGCGTACGGCACGCCCTCCATGATCGCAGCGTAGGCGTACAGCATGCTGGGGGCGATCGCCGGGTCATCAGCCTCCATGGCAGCTTCAAACGTCTCGATCGTCTCATGCGCCGCGCCGGGGCGCAGGAACACCTCGGTCGATGCGCACCAGACCATCACCGCGCGATCGCAGCCGTTGTCCTTCATGAAGCGACGGATGTCCGCTCGGAGCTCCTCCGCCTGCTCCTTCTTCGTGCCGCTCTTGACGTTCGACCCATTCAGCTTCTTGACGTAGTCTGGGCTGAAGGCGGCCTGCATCGGCTTAATGGACGACAGGAAGTCCTTGATCGGATCAAGGTGTTCTTCCTTGTGGAGCACGCCGGCGTTGATCGCGCTCTCGTACCCATTATCCGGGATCGGATCCCAGGTACCGAATACGAGGTCCTCGAGGCCGGCGAGCGGCACGAAGTCCTTGATCAACGGGGTGTTGTCGTCCGTTCTCTTGCCGAGACGGATGGTGTTCATCTGCGTCAGCGAGCCAATCGGCTTCGCCAGGCCCTGACGGGCACCCTCGACGCCAGCGACGAAGGTCGTCGCTACCGCGCCGAATCCTGGGAGGAGCACGCCGAGCTTACCTGCGGCTGGCTTGATCTCTTCGGGCTTGTTCACGTTGTCCTCGATGGGTTCGTTGTTGTCCGCCGACATGTCGTCAGCAAGCGCCTAGGAAGCGATGATGATCCGGCTCTGAGCACCCTCTTCGATGCCCTTCGCTACGGTCTCATTCACCTTGTACATCACCTTCTCGAAGTTCGTCTGCGCGGCGACGACACGCTGGAACGCAGGCATGGCCTGCAACTCCTCTGCCACCTGCCCATACGACGACTTCATTTCTTCGCTCGGCTCCTGGCCGGATTGCATTGTGGCCTGAAGCTCTGCCTCCAGCGACTGGATGCGGTTTCTCAGCTCGACCAGATCCCGGTCCTCTTCAGCCGCGTCGGAAGCCCGCTTGAGAGCCTGGTACTCGTCGGTCCGCGCTAGCGAATTGCCGAGATCCTTCGCCATGTCGAAAATCCCCGCCATCACACATCTCCTGTAGAGGGCGCCGGCTCAGCCAACCCCCGATGATCGGTTTTCGCCCCCTGCGC
>Ga0222718_10004824_pt1 | contig 11089 bp, 7 predicted proteins | sample C33_27DmetaG_FD_165045 | JGI IMG/M metagenome (GOLD analysis project Ga0222718, IMG submission 165045) | Estuarine water microbial communities from San Francisco Bay, California, United States - C33_27D | ecosystem: Environmental > Aquatic > Marine > Unclassified | place: USA: California... | reverse complement strand
CGGCGGCTGCGGAGGAGACGAAAGAAGGGGAAGAAAAAGAGGAGGAAGAAGAAGAAGGAAAAGAAGAAGAAGAAGAAGACGACAAAGAAGAAGTGTACATTCCGCAATATCGCGAGCGAAAGCGAAAGTTCAAGCACGACTTGCTCGTCTCCGAATCCGATAATCCAATCGTTCAAATGACGAACGCGGAAATTCTTGCATCCAAGGGTAAGCTCGAAAAGCTCCACGCGAAGGATCAAGCGAAACGCGAAACCGAAGCTGCGAAGAGTAACTTGGAAGCCTACATTTATTCTTCGCGCTCGAAAGTTCGTCAAGACGAAGACATTGAAAAAGTCACCACGGAGGAGCAAAGAGAGTCACACTTGCAATCGTTGGAAGACGCCGAGGACTGGTTGTACACCGACGAAGGCGAAAATGCCAACAAGACAACGTATGAAACGAAACACAAAGGTTTGAAAGACGTCTCGGACGCGTTCATCTTCCGAGCGCAAGAGTCTTCCGTGCGCCCAGAGTCCGTGAAATACGCCAAGAAGTGGATCGCGGATACGCGTAAAACGATTGGAACTTGGAAGGACAAGAAGAAGCACATTTTTGCCAACGAAACCGAACCGTTGTTGCAAGACATCGCAGATTTGGAATCGTTCTTGGAGGAGAAAGAAAAAGAGCAAGAGGCGAAAGAGGCGCACGAAGACGCGGCGTTTACTAGCAAAGAGGTGAAAAGCGAGTTGTCCAAGAGAATGACAAAGTATAAAAAAGTAAAGTCGAAGCCGGCGCCAAAGGTGGAAAAGCCAAAGACGAACTCGACCGGCAACGCGACCGGGAAGAACTCGACGAAAAAGAACTCGAAGAAGGACAAGAAGAAGGGCGAGGAGACGACGGCGGCTGATGAAGAATCTGAAAATACGTCTACTCCTACGAAGGAAGAAGAAGATAAAGAAGGTGGAGAAAGAGGAGAGGAAGCGACGTCTAGCGAAGAAGGGTCGGCGGCGGATCCGCCGATGCCGGACGAACCGGAGCCGACGAAAAAGAAATCGTGGTTCGGGAAAGTTTTCGACAAGAAAGAGCCGGAAGAAGCAGCCTCGGGGGATCTTTAATAAAGTCAAAAACAACACTGAAAAAGCTATTTAATAATCAATTATTATTAAACTCCTTGTTGTTGTTGTTTGGAGAATGAATATACTTCTACTAATCTATCATCAACTCGCAATCTCTTCTTCTTCTTCTATTTAAATGACTACTACATTTGCTGCTAAATACCACCTTTATTTCAACGCTATCGGCGGTGCGGCCGAAGCCACCTCTTTGTTCACTTTGAGCGCGCAATAATCCAAACACTCTTCCACGCAATACTGTCGACTCCGGAACCCGTCTTTAAAGACAAACGGTTCCTGTATTTTCGTCAGCGGTCCTAACCCGGGACCCGAGGTTGAATTGAAACTCCCTCTCACGCACGTCGTTATGCATTGTCCGGCGCACCGTTCAATTTTTTTCCCGTTTTCGCCTTTCACCTTTGATTTTAACGTCGCTTTCCTCGTTTCCCCTTCCGAGGAGGACACCGAATTCGCGATGTTTTCGATGTAGTTTTCGTCTCGGTAGTTGTACGTGGACGCGTTTGCGTACGAGGACTTTGAAGACGTCATTACACTCTCTCGCAAAGAAAAAACATTACCATCACCATTACCACTCATCGTCACGAACACCGTGGCAAGAATCGAAAAACACGTTTTCTTAAGCAGCGCCCCGGTTTTCAATAAAGTCGTTCGATGTTGTTGCTTTTCTTCTTCTTCTTCTTCTTCTTCTTCTTCTTCTTCTTCCGTTTTCTTATTACTACTCGTCGTCTGAATCGTCGTCTTTGTCATCATCATCATCGTCATCATCTTTTTCCGATGATGATGATGATGACGATTCTTTTTCCTCCATCTCCTCCTGTTAATGTTGTTGTTATTATTCTTATTATTATTAAAAAAAAGACAGGACGACGACGTCGCCATCAAAATCGGTCTCCTTCTGCTCGAATGAGTACGAGTAGTATTCACCAGCGACGCGGTGTCTGTCGTCGTCTTAATCATCATCATCATCATCGGATGACAAATCATATATCTTTTTTTTTTCGTAGAAGAAAAAAAGTTGTTGTGTTGTTTTTCGTGAAAAGTGGCACCTTTTTTGTTTTTTTCTTCTTTCCTTGACCTTTTCTTGGACCTTTGACAGTTTTTGTCCTTTATATGAATCATTCGTATCTTCATTTTTAATGTCGTGTTTATGTATTCGACCGCGCAGTAATCCACCACTTTTCACGATATAGGGATAGTTTTTGTTGGAAAGCATCAGTAAGCATGAAAGCGCCGCGATGGTTTAAAAACCTGTCGATTGCAATCGCCGTGTTGGCTCTGTTGTTAACCATGCAAACGACGTATTCTGAAAACCATTCGGGCTCGGCTGGAGCAGCGGAGAATGAGGATTCGACCTTGTTAACAACGCCGTCACCGCCACCGTCTGCGCCACCTCGATTGGAGGAGGTGTGGCGAGGTGGCGTGTGGGTTGCCTCGATTCTGAAAACCAAAAGCGAGGAGATTGACCCGCTGACGAATAAACCAAAGGAACAGTCGTGTCCGTGCCCGGACGGGTGCACGAACTGCGCGTTCCAAGATGGGAGTTTGTTTTTGAGCAACGATAACACGGTGAGAACGTTAACGGCGTCGGATACGCCGCCGAAAATTTCGTTCGATCCAGCGAACGGAAACAGCTCGTTCGCGTTCCAATCGAAGGAAGGAACGACGATCGATTTGACGAGTTGTCCTCCCACGTCGTCGTTGGTATGCTTCGCGTGTAACGAAGGGTTGGGGTATTACGCTACCGCGTTTACCGGAGAGTATTTGCAAGAAGGCATCACGCACACCGGGAGTGGCGTTGCGTGCATTTACCACTACACGTGCTCTGAAGATGGCAATTGTCAAGAGACTTTAAATCGAGAAGAGGCGTCTAATTATTGCGCGTTCGCGGCGATTCTGTTTGTCGCTTTCTACATCTTCTACGCGTGGATGCGAAGGATTCCGTTCGTTGTACAAATCATGGACCCGATCGTGACGCTGGATAGATCGAAAACGGAGTACGAAAACGTCCCGAAATTGCAACCTGCCATCGAGGGGTATTTCGGGTTCGGCTGGTTGTATCAAGCGTTTATTTCCTCGGATACGTTCATTCGAAGGTTTACGACTATCGATGAATTCATGGTAATGCGATGGTTTCGCATGTGTGCGAAATTTTTTGCCATCTGCTCGATTATAATTTGTCCAGCGTTGTGGGAGTTATTCGCGAAGGATCACTACGACGAGACGTCGGTGAGAGAAACGGCGAGTGTTTCGAATGTAGCCATCGATCACACCGGGGCGGATATTAAAATACACACGTTGGGCGCCGCGAAAAAAATGGAAACGTTCGTCGTGGTAACAATCATGATGTACATATTCTCGCTCGTTTTAGTGTTTATGATTGAGAAGGAGTCTGTTAAATACGCGCTCATGATGTGGAAGTTAGAACCAAAAGAGGTTGGGATCAAAATGAACACGGTCACGATTTTGAACATCCCGAGGTACGCGACCACCACTATCGATTCCATGAATATTAAATCAACTCTGAACCAAGTCGCGATTCAAAACTTGGAAGAGCAAAAGGATGCGATGAAAGAGAAGAAAGATCTTCTCGTGGTTAAGCAAAGGATGTTGAAAATGAAAGCGATGTTTAACGCGGTCGTTCCGTGGTGGATGCGAGACTTTGGCTCGCCGGAGATTGAAGAAAAGTACAGAGAAGATATGGCGAATGACGTGCAAATGACGCACGACGTCTCGTTCGATGAAAGCGAACGTAAAGAGATGGCTAATTTGCGCCTATTAACGAGGAGAGAAATCGAGCACATGCTCAGGGTGAAAATCGAAGCGATCGTAGGTAAAGGTAACATCATGTTTGTCTGCGTGGCGCACGATTTGCGTTTCGTGACGAAAAAAACGGAAATGTGGAAAGAGGCGAGAGAAAACGCGATTCAAGCGAACAGAAAAGTCGTTTTGATTGAATCGGAGAAAACAGAACACCCAGGGACGTGGAAACGGAACTTGAAATCACGCGAGGCTCATTTGCAGAGCGCGAAGAAACATCGAGACGCGTGCGAAGCGGAGGAAGCTTCGAAGCTGAGAGCGTTGGACGCGGCAAAGGAAAAAATTATCAATTCGCAAGCGCCACCGACGGGAGCAGTTGTCGTTCTCAAATCGCAAGCGCTCGCTATACTTATCAGTAACGTACAAATTGACGAGGATTTTGGTAAGTGGGACACGAGACCGGCACCGGCGCCGCAATCGATCGTTTGGCACAACGTTGCCTCGCCGAACAATAAACGAAGTTGGAAAACCATGCGCACTCGTATCGTCTCGATTTTGTTTGCGTTATTTTTCTTGGGCCCAGTGAACGTCATAACTGCGGCCGTGAACGACCACAAAACTGATATCGTAAACTCAATCGGCGGGACGTACGGCGAGACGTTTTATTCCATCGTAATCTCGTTGATTATGTTGACTTTCCTCGTCATCGCTCACATCATTTCGTTGCATCTGTCGAGACAAACCGGGTATATTTCTTTGAACGAAATGGACACGTTCGGGGCGACGACGTATTTCTACGTCTTAATCATCAACTTAGTTCTCGGAAACATGTCCAGTCGATACGTTTGGGAGGACATGTACGACTGGATACAAGAGCCGCACTTGTTTGCGTACACGTTCATGCGTCAAACGTTGGCGTGTTCGACGTTTTTCTTCAAATTCGTTCTCTTGCGCTTGGCGCAAGCGACGACGTTTGAATTGATTCGGTTCCCGAAACTCTTTTCGTTTCTTGTGAACTATACTTCATACAGGATGAAAGCGAAAGTTGAGCCACCGTATTCGAAAATATTGGAGTGGGCGCGACCGGAGGAAACGCCGATGCATCGGATACCGGGCGTCACGATGTTGATTTTCTTCATCGGGTCGTTGTATGCCGTCATTGCGCCTATACTTCTCCCGGCATGTTGCGCGTTTTTCTTCATTTTGTACATCTTCTTCAAGCATCAGTTAGTGTATCACTACAAACAGTCGCACCCAGGTGAAGGTGACATGTGGAGTTGGCTCGTCGGGAAAATGTTCTTCACGTTGATCTTCGTTCAGTTGGTGATGATTCTCGGTATCCCTACCATGGGGTACGAATCCGGCACGTTTCGCATATTTTTACTCCCGTTACCGTTCATTTCGTATTTGCAAATGACGAAAACAAACAGAATCTTAATGCAAGCATTAAAAACGCCTCTGTATGGTTTGAACGATAAATCGGACCGGGAAGAGAAACGCGCGGCGTTTTTAAACAAAGAGAAAAGTCGCAAGTCGAGAGCGGAGAGAGCGGAGGAAGCGGCGAGGGCGAGATTAGCCGCCGCAAGCGTGCGTTTAGCGGAAGACAGAGGCGTAGACGTAGAAGAACTCGGCGACATTGATACTCCAGACGCTGAGTTTAAAGACGAGACGGAACCGCTGCGGCCTCGGGAGTACTTGGAACCGTCGTTAGAGAGCGAAGATTCGATAACCAGGGGCATTCTCACCAACGCCAGCTTAGCGAAATTCAAAAAATTAGAGGAGACTTTAGATACCGCGAACGCGGCCAACGAGCTCTTAGAGAGAAAAGAGTGGCGACAGTATCAACCTAAATCCGTGATGCCGTTGAGTAAAGAACGTTCGGCGATGAGTATCATTTTGAAACGGTGGAGAGAAAATCACGCCAAGAGGAAAGAGAAGGAAACCGCCGGGAAGAACAAGAAGTGAATTTTTTAAACGTGTAAAAAGATAGGGCGCGAGCGAGCGAGCGCGGGGAGAGAGCACAGGGTCAACAACGAGAAGAGAGAGTACTTGTAATTGTAATCGCGGGAAAACGCGTCTATTTATTAAAGATTCTTCGAACGTCTCTGTGCGAATGAATACGAGCGTCTGCTCGTACATATCTCGTAAATCCAAAATTCCAAGCATTTCAGGGAGAGAAAAACGTCCGACTTTCTTCAAAACGAACAACGCACTCAATGTCTCCTCCTCCTCCTCCTCCGAGCGACGATATAACCACCACACCAACGTCGACTACTTTCCTCACAATCGTCAAGCTCGGCGGCCGCTCCATAACCGATAAATCCACGTACGAAACCTTGGATAAAACTGCGCTCGAGAAGTGTTCCATTCTGTTACAGAATGCGATTTCGAAGAAGACAAAGAAGAATGAAAACGAGAGAGTGATAGTCATTCACGGGGCGGGTTCGTTTGGCCACATGTCCGCGAAACGATGCGGGTTAGGCGACGAGGACAGGAAATTGAAGATGACCTCCTCGCTCTTCCTGGACGGGTGCGAAGAGACGCGCAGGAGCGTACAAAAGTTGAACGAGTTGGTGTGTGAAAGTTTAGAAGAAGAGAGAGAAAACAAAGTCAAAGTTGAATGCGTTCGGAGACATTTAGGCGACGCGTGGCGGTTCAACGAGAAAGGAGAGGTGGATGTTCTCGGTTACGCTTCCGTGAAGGAGTATTGCGAAGCGCATTGTTTCTCTGCGTCTCCTACTTCGTCGTCGTCCTCAAAGTCGCTTTTGTTGTTACTCCACGGGGACGTCGTGGAGGACGCCACGCACGGGCGTTCGATTTTGAGCGGAGATAGAATCGCGCTTGAAATAGCAAAGGCGTACGCGTTGAATAAAACGAGAGACCAAAGGGTTGTCATCAGAGTCGTGTTCATCACCGGAGCGAGAGGCGTGTTTAGTCGCGACCCGGATGGTGTTGACGCTGACGCCGACCTGCCTTGTAGGATGCTACGGAAAATTGAAACGACAATCGACGGTGAGTGGACGTGCGTGAAGGATAACTTGAAAAGTGACATCGAAGATATCGCGTACGCCACGAACGACAGTTTACGGTACAACGCGTCTAGCAGTGAACACGAAAACAACGACAACAACAACAAGAGAAAAAAAGAAGAGCAAATATCTGCAACCGCTTGCTCGCACGACGTTACCGGCGGCATCTTAGGAAAGATTCAATCTTCAGTAACCATCGCAAATCTCTCTTCATCTCCGGGATACACGAGCGTCCAAGTGTATATCACCAGCGTGCACAACGAGAACGGCGACGAGGACGCGTTCGCCGCTCTGAGCGGCTCGGTCGATCTCGAAACGCTCGTCGATACGCGAACGGGGAAGCCGTTTCGCGGCACCGTGATCGTTCGCAAACAACAAGAGAAACGAGACTGAGTGGAAGAAGACACGAAGAACGACACAGAAGACATGAGATAGATTACGGCAGTAGTAGTAGTAGTAGTAGTAGTAGTAGTAGTAGTAATAGTACCAGTTAAAAGTAATACACTTGTGTAACAATATCAGAGCTCAAGAGAGAAATTGTCAAAAAGAAAAAATCAAGAAAAAAAACTGGGCTCACATCAGCGACTCAGCAAAGCGCGACAGACTTTTACGCACACCACATAAGAACAAGAGACAGAAAAGGAAGAAACGCGACCAAAAAACGCGCGAATACGACGTAGAATTATACAAATAGAGTTTATACGTATTCATTTCTTTCCTCGCGCGTAGCATTTAAACACATAGAAGATAGTCGCTCGTTGATTAGGAGTTCATTTAGCAAAAGAGAAGAACAGAGAGAAAAATGAGTTCCTCTGGGACGAGAAAGCGAGAGGAAATGCTGGATGCGGATGGCAACGCCATCGTAGACGGCGTTCTAACGCCCACTCCAGATTCGCCGGCGGATTCCGAGTGGCGCTCACGAGCTGGTCCTCTGGATGTGAACAGTGGTAACGGTGGGCCGTGGAAGCAAGAAGACTGTTCGGGTAGGTGGTTTCGCAGCGCGAATTCGATTTCTGTCCTCCTTTCTACGCGTAAATTTGGATGTGTCATCATCATCGTCTTTTCTTCTTGCTCTCTCCTTTGTTTGTTTGGGTTTTTTTTGGGAGGAAAAACGACTGAAAAACAATTCTTTCTTTACTCTCTGCGCTACTTTAAACACTCGAAAAACAGGACCACAACCGGCGGACATGTACGGCAAGTTCACGTGGAAAATCGAGAATTTCTCGGAGATTTCCAAACGCGAGCTTCGTTCCAAGTGCTTCGAAGTCGGCGGGTACAAGTGGTACATTCTCGTCTACCCGCAAGGCTGCGACGTGCACAATCATTTGTCGTTGTTCTTGTGCGTGGCAGATTACGATAAATTATTACCGGGATGGAGTCACTTCGCGCAGTTTACCATCGCGGTTGTGAATAAGGATCCGAAAAAGTCAAAGTATTCGGACACTTTGCACCGGTTTTGTAAGAAGGAACACGATTGGGGGTGGAAGAAGTTTATGGAACTCGGTAAAGTCTTAGACGGGTTTACCGTGGCGGATACTTTAGTCATTAAAGCGCAAGTCCAAGTTATCCACGAGAAGATTGCGAGACCGTTTAGATGCTTGGACCCGCAATACAGACGAGAGTTGGTTCGCGTGTATTTAACAAACGTCGAGGTGCGATTTATCGTTTTGATTTCTGAATATTCGTCTTTTTTTTTTCTTTTGCGGAGCGCGCGAACACACTTTCACACTTTTTACACGAACAAATTGGCAACGATAGTATCGCAGAGACTTAGTCAAAACAAAGAAACATCTTCTTTCGCAGTGAAGAGATCAATTCGATAAGAGCATTTCTCGTTCTGAGCAACTCGTGAATGACAAAACGAACACCCATAGAATTTGAGCGATGAAAAAATTTCTGCTTTGTTTCGGCGCCTGTATTTGCCTTTTGTATTTGTGTGTGTGTGTGTGTGTGTATGTGTGCGTGTGCGTGTGTGTTTGCGTGCACCCATACATACTTTTCTCCATAACTTGAATACTTACCGAGTTTATTCTCTATAAATTACACAGGGTATTTGCCGAAGATTTCTCGAAGAGAAGAGAGAAAAGCTTTACGCTTTACGCAAGGATCCGGAGAAGTGGGAAAATCTTCGCAATTTTTGGAACAATCGTACTTTAGCCGAAAAAACGCATCTCGCTTCCGAAAAAGCCGACGATCTCTTAAAAGGTATCGTGAAGAGATTCTTCAACGAGAAAGAAGTGACGTCAACACTCGTCATGGATGCGTTGTATTGCGGATGCAGAGCCTTGGATGCCGGCTCCACGTCTGTGGCGGACGCTGTCAAGGCCAGTGCGAATTCGTCGTACGGCTCTGCTGCTTTATCCATAGCCACAAACACTTGTGTGCTCACCGGTGATTTAGTGTGTGCGTTGGAACGCGCGGCGGATGGAACTGCTTTTGATGTCGATGATATAGACTTGGACGATTCTTCCGAAGGTCGTTCGTCGAAGCGCTCTAAACTCGGCGAGGATAGCAGTAAAGATGATTCCAAAAAAGATAACGATAGTAAAGACGCGACGAAGAAGAAAGCTGGGTTCTCTGCGGCCGATGCTGTCGAAAGAGACGAACATCGCCTCGCTGAACTCGGCCGTAGAACGATTGAGATGTACGTCTTGTCCCGCGTTTTTAACGAACGCGTCGAAGTCGCCTTTCGCGAAGCCGAAGCTCTGATGCGTCAAGAAGCGTTGATTGCCGAAGAAGAGGAAGCTGAACGCTTAGCCGCGGAAGAAAACGAAAAGAAACACTCGAAGAAGCAGAAACAAAAAGAGAGGCAACGATTGAAGAAGTTGGCCGAAGATGAAGAACGAGCGCGATTGGAAAAGGAAGAAGCCGAGAAGAAAGCCGCCATAGAGGCCGAGAAGGAAGCCGAACGCGAAAAGCAGAGAGCGATCAAACGCGCCCAAGATGAGGAGCTTCGCAAGAAACAGGAAGAAGAGCAGCGCATCAAGGATGAAAAGGAGCGCGAGGCGAGAGAGAAGCGCGAAGCTATTCAGAGGCAAAAGGATGAAGAGAAAGCGAAGAAGAAAGCGGAAAAGGAGAAAGCCGAGGCGGAAAAACGCAAAGCGCGCGAAGAAGTGGAAGCGAAGGAAAGAAAAGAGAACAAAGATACCACAAGTAAGAGTGATTCGCCGGCGAGTAAAGCTGGTAAAGGTGCCGATAAGTCGATTCCGACGCCAAACTCTGCCGGCGGCTCTCCGGGAGGATCCTCCTCTGAACCGCCGCTCGTTCGCGAACTTCGTGGTCGAATCTCTGCGCTTGAATCTGCTTTGGCAGAAAAAGCCGCTGAAGTCGTTCGACTTCGACGAGATCTCAGCCAATATCAGCAAGGAAGTCCACCGGCATCTTCAGGGAAAGGGAGCGATTCCAAGGCAGCTTCCATACCGAGAGTTGGCTCTGGATCCATCTCCGGGGAGAAGCCGACAGCCGCCGCAGTCGCTGCCGGTGCACCAGCCGTTTCTGCCGCCACGGTCGCCGGATCCGGTGGTCCTGGCGCGCCACCGTTACCTCCGGGACCGCCTCCGCCACCTGGCACACCGGCAATTGCCGTTGCCGCCGGAGGATCAGCCTCTGAAGGTGACCGAAGCGTCCCGATGCCGCCGTCCGGACCGCCGCCGCCGCCAAGAGGCCCCCCGCCTCCAACTTCGCTCGTCAAAGGCGTTGCGCAAATGTCCGTCTCTGAGAACGGTGCTGCACCGGCTCCACCCGCGCCTGGATCGTTTGCGCAAGCTGCAAATGCGGGCGGCGCGGCGCCTCCATCGGGCGCCAACGGCGCGAGGCCGGCGGCTTGGATGCAACAGCAACAAGGACAACCGCCCGTACCTCCCGTCCCTGGACAGCAAGAAGATAACTTCCCGCACTTTGGCATGATTGAAAACTTGTTGGGCGATCTCGGAGATGATTTTGACTAACCCCGCTTCTTCATTCCATCTCGTGATTTGAAAATGGATCGGTGGTGCACAATCTAACGACTCATTCACCAAAAGTCGCGCTTCTTACGTAGCCTCGCGTCGTCCCGCGAGTTCTTTCTTCTCAAAGGACCAAAAGAGGGTAGACATAAACAACACAATTTAGTCTCTAGTACTACTAATATTAATATCAGCGTCTAGCAGAAAATATTCATTTCACCATCACCACTACCACCACCATCACTTT
>Ga0222718_10004822_pt1 | contig 11092 bp, 7 predicted proteins | sample C33_27DmetaG_FD_165045 | JGI IMG/M metagenome (GOLD analysis project Ga0222718, IMG submission 165045) | Estuarine water microbial communities from San Francisco Bay, California, United States - C33_27D | ecosystem: Environmental > Aquatic > Marine > Unclassified | place: USA: California... | reverse complement strand
TATTACGGACTAGGCCTTCTTCCACATTTTGAATCCGGAGATGTTGTATCAACTTTAGCTGAAATTGGCGTGGTCCTTTTGCTGTTTGAAGTAGGATTAGAAACTAATTTAGACGAGTTTATAGAATTAGGCTCAACTTCTCTTCTTGTAGCCTTAATTGGTGTTGTAGCACCATTTGCTTTGGGCTTTGGCTCAATCTATGCACTCAATTTAGGAGGAGAAGATCAGTTCGGAATAGCTTTATTCGTAGGTGCAGCAATGACAGCAACTTCAGTAGGCATTACCGCCAGAGTGTTTGGAGATTTGGGTGCTTTAAAATCAAGAGAAGCAAAAACAATTATTGGAGCAGCAGTTGTAGATGATATTTTAGGTTTATTAATTCTTACTGTTGTTGCAGGAGTTTTGGGAAGTGAAGGAGATTTCTCAATAGTTGATCTTGGTGTAATCAGCGCAAAGGCAATCGGTTTTTTAGTTGCAGTAGTAATTATTGGAAGAAAACTTTCAAAACCAATATTTAACTTCTTTGTAAAAATTCCATCACCTGGAACATTTGTAACAGGAAGCTTTATTTTTGCAATGCTGCTTGGTGCAGCAGCACACTTTGTAGGACTTCATCCTATTGTAGGAGCTTTTGCAGGGGGTGTAGTTGCTGGTGAATCAGGCATGACTCATAGAATTAGAGATGAGATGAAGCCTCTCAACTTTTTACTCGTTCCAATATTTTTTGTTTATATTGGTTCGGAAGTAAACATTCAAACTTTAGCTTCTCTCGATGTATTTTTATACGGAATGCTGGTCAGTCTTTTAGCATTTGTTGGTAAATACGTTTCAGCTCTTGGAGCGATGGGTAAAGGTTTAAATACTTCTTTGATTGGAATAGGTATGTCTCCAAGAGGAGAGGTTGGGCTGATATTTGTTGCAGTTGCTACAACCACACTATCAGACATAATTACAGGCGATATTATCTCAATAATTATATGGATGGTAATTGTTACAACAGTAATCGCTCCTATTTTGTTGAATAGAATTTTACAAAAAGTACCATTATCAGAAAGAGACGATGACGAGAGGTTTGAAACACCTGTTGTTGAGTAGTAAAAACACTCCAATAAATTGGATTTTTAGTATCATATTATGAGTCATAATAAGGGGAAAATAAATGCTAACTAATTCTATGATTGCCGCTGCTGCTGGGCTTGTACTTGCAGCTTTTTACGCAAATAAAGTTTTATCAATAAAAGTAACTGACTCAAGAGTAGAAGAGCTTTCTACCGCCATTAGGCAGGGCTCAATGGCTTTTTTAAAAAGAATGTATTCATGGATTAGTGTCTTTGTCGTAATTTTGGCTATATTGATTTCAACACTTACTGAGTGGGGCTATCCGTGGGGTTCCGTAGCATTCATTGCAGGTGCATTACTTTCTTCATTAGCAGGATTCGTTGGCATGAGAATAGCAACTGCAGCAAATGGTAGAACTACAGAAGCTGCCAGGGACGGTGGAACTCTTAAAGCGTTACCCGTAGCATTTAGAGGTGGAGCAGTAATGGGTTTCACAGTTGCAGGTTTGGGATTACTAGGAGTGGCCTTAGGATATTTTTTCTTTATTGAAGTATTAGAACTCCCTAATGGATATGACGTACTAGCAGCAATAGGTCTTGGAGGTTCATCAATAGCTCTTTTCGCCAGGGTTGGTGGTGGAATTTACACAAAAGCAGCAGATGTAGGTGCAGACTTGGTTGGAAAAGTTGAAGCAGGAATTCCTGAGGACGATCCAAGAAACCCTGCAACTATAGCTGACAATGTTGGAGACAATGTAGGTGACGTTGCAGGAATGGGTGCAGATCTATTTGAAAGCTATGTCGGATCGCTTGTTGCTCCTCTTGCCTATGCTGCAATTGTTTTTGCTGGGCAAAGTGTACTCCCTTCTTTACTACTTTTCCCACTAGCTGTTGGAACAATAGGAATGGGAGCATCAATTCTCTCCTCATTTTTAGTTGTTCCCAAAGAAGGAAAGCTTGCACAAGCTCTTCATAGAGGTACTTACAGTGCGGCACTGTTAACTGTTGTCGGTGTTTATTTTTTAAGTGACTTTATGTTTGCTGATTATGCAGAAAACCCTATTGGGTTATTTTTCTCGGTCATTATCGGACTTGGTGTCGGACTATTAGTAGGTCAAATTTCAGAATGGTTTACATCTGATCACTACTCAATTGTTAAAAATATCGCAGATCAAGCAAAGACCGGTCCAGCAACCCTTGTGTTATCAGGTATATCTGAAGGTATGAGATCAGCAGCTTTTTCAGTGGTTGTAGTCGTTTTTGGAATTTACGGTGCCTATACAGCAGGAGATTGGGCATTAGGTGCTGATGGTGGAATTTATGGTATTGCAATTGCAGCAATTGGAGTTTTATCTACGTTAGGCATTACTGTAGCAGTAGATGCTTATGGTCCAATCGCTGACAATGCTGGTGGAATTGCTGAAATGGCACATCTACCTCCAGAAGTAAGAGACGCTACTGATGAATTAGATTCTCTAGGAAATACAACAGCAGCAATTGCAAAAGGGTTTGCAATTGCTTCCGCAGCAGTTACCGCATTGGCTTTATTTTCCGCTTTTGTGCAAAGTGCGGGTATTGAAAAATTAGATATTACAGAGGTGGAAGTAACTTTAGGTTTATTTTTGGGAGGCATGTTCCCATTTTTGTTTGCGGCTATGACCATTAACGCAGTGGGAAGAGCAGCATTTAAAATGATTGAAGAAGTTAGACGACAGTTTAATGAAATTCCTGGCCTGAGAGAAGGAAAAGAAGGAGTTGTCCCTGACTATACAAAATGTGTAGATATAGCCACAACTGCAGCACTGAAAGAGATGTTACTACCTGGTGGCTTAGCTATTGCCCTTCCATTAATAATTGGTTTTTGGGATAAAGAGGCACTTGGAGGTTTCCTAGCTGGGTCCTTGGTTACTGGATTTCTCTTGGCAATATTTATGGCAAACTCTGGTGGAGCTTGGGATAATGCCAAAAAATATATTGAAGCTGGAGGCGGAGCAGGTAAAGGTTCTGACGAACATAAAGCTGCTGTGATTGGTGACACAATAGGTGATCCATTTAAAGATACTTCTGGTCCAGCAATGAACATTGTTATAAAAGTCATGACTATTGTAAGTCTTATATTTGCATCTGCTTTTTAAATTAATTGAAAACAGTTCATTTAATAAGACACGGTGAAACTGAACAAAATGTTTTAAAAGTCTGGCAAGGTCATACAGATACACCGTTAAATAAAAATGGGTTGAGACAAGCAAAGCTATTAGCTTTAAGATTAAAGGATTCAAACGCAACTGTTTATTCATCTAATCTAAAAAGAGCTTCAGAAACAGCTTCATTTCTTTCAAAAAAAATTGAGCTGAGAGAAACCCTCAGGGAGATTAATGTTGGTGATTTTACTGGCATGCCTGTAGGTCAAACCTATTCATCAAATAACGAGATTTTTCAATCACTTCAAGATGACTCTTATCAATTTCCTAATGGAGAAACAGTAAAAGAATTTAAACAACGTGTGAAAGATGAACTCGAGTACATTTTTGGGAATATTGAAAATGGCTCGGAAGCCATAGTTGTTACTCATGGTTTTTTTATTGGAACTGCAATAGGACTTTCGATAGGTTTCAATAACTACCCTTTTCCTATTGGGAATATAGAAAATACTTCTATCTCAACACTTATAAAACGAGATTCAATTACTCAAGTAAATAAATTTAATGACTCGCTCCATTTATCTAAATTAAATATTGATTTTCCTAGAGAAACAACAAAAAACAAGATTACATTTATAAGACACGGCCAGACAGATTCTAATACAAGTGGAATATGGCAGGGACATATTGACAATCCATTAAATGAAACTGGAAAACATACCGCTCAGAAACTTAGAAATACATTTGATGAGTATGATGTGTATCTCTCATCAACATACAAGAGAGCACTTGAAACCTTATCTTTAGTAACAGATAATAAGGATATATTAACTTCAGAAAATTTAATTGAAATGAATTTAGGCAATTGGGAAGGATTAAAAACTTCAGAAATCCTAGAACAGTATCATGATAACTTTATCAATGCACTTTTTTTAGATTTTAAATGTAAATATGGGATTAATGGTGAGTCTACGTATGAAGTAGGTGTCCGAGTGGAAAATCTTTTAAAAGAATACCCTGAAAAAAATTTATTAATGGCTAGCCACGGCGGAACAATTAAAGCTGCAGCTACGAACTTGCTTAAAGCTCCAGAGAGCAAAGCTGCTTCCTCATTTACCATCCCTAATAATTTGGGTGTTTGTTGCTTAGTTCTGAAAGAAAACAAATATATTCTTTGGTCATATAATGTAGGAAAAATAGGATATGAAAACATTAGTTATAACGAATGATTACCCACCCAAAAAAGGGGGAATATCAACATATATTAAATCATTTGAAGACAACTTAGAATTTGAAACAGTTATTTATGCTCCCAATTGGGCTGAGGGTGAAAATGTCATTAGATCGAAGTTCAAATTTATTTTTTCTACAAAAAAATTTATTAGAGAAATAAATGAAATTGTCATTCAGAACAATATCGAGATTATTCTCCATGCATCCAGCAATCCACAATTTTTATTGGTAAATAAATTAGAGTATTTAGGAATTAAACAGTTCATGTTAATACACGGTGCTGAATTTAATATTATTAACTCAATTCCTTTAGCAAAAAAAATTATGCAAAAAAGCTTAGATTCACTTGAAAAGATATTTACTGTTAGCTTTTTTACATCAAGGAAATTAGAAGAGATTACAGAAACAGAGATTGTCTTAATAGGTGTGGGTGTAGAAAAAAATGACTTTGAAAAACAGTACAAAGTACCTAAAAAAATATCTGTTGGAGTTAGTAGTAGATTCGTTTCTAGAAAAAAGATTGACTGGGTCATAGATGCCCTCCACGAGTTACAACAAGATGGATTAAATGTAGAGTTAAAAATATTTGGTTTTGGTAAGTTAGAAAAATATTTAAAAAAATTAGCCGAAGTGTCTTCACAAGAAGTTACTTTTTATGATGATGAAAATGAAGATTCGCTTGTAGAATTTTACAAAAATTTAGATGTATTTGTCATGCCGGCAAAATCTAGATTTTTTGGTAAGGAGTATGAAGGACTGGGTTTAGTTTACTTAGAGGCTGCAAGTTATGGCCTCCCTTTACTTGTAGGAACATCTGGTGGGGCATTCGAAACTATTATTCCTGGTAAAACCGGTTTTATTGTTGACTCTAGAAAAGAAATTTACGATGGAGTAAAATTTTTCGCAGAAAATATTGATCAAATAGAAAAATTTGGTACTAGTTCAAAAAAATTTGCTGAAGAAAAATTTTCATGGGAGAGCACAATAGATAAGTTTATAACTGAAGTTAGCTAGAAACAGCATCTCCAAATAACAACATTATTTCTGCTGACTCTACAGTCAACGCATCTCTTGGATTCTCAAGAGGCTTGTTCTTCTTTTCAACAAGAATTTTATTTATGAGATTATCTTTAGTAGCATCTTCTGGTTTCATGCGAAATCTTCCTCTATAGAAAATGATTTCAAGTGATTTTGCAAGTCCAACCAAGTGGTCTTTTGAAAGTTTTTTTACAAATTTTTCATCTAATTTATAGTGATTAAAAATTAATTCAATCATTTTTTGTTTAGTTGAGCTTTTTGGGATTTTAAGAATTTCTCCACCAAGATAATTTGAAATTTTTTTATATTTTTCATTTTCGAGAAGTTCTCTAATTTCTTCTTTTGAAAGCTTATCAAGCTCTTCTTTGTCAAAAACTGTTCTATCTCTTTGTTTCATAGCGTACCCTCCGTAGGGACCAACAGCAGATGAGTATGTCCATTCTCCATTTTCAGTTACTTTTCTTGGGTTCTTAGCTGATAATGAAAACCTTCTTTTACATTCATCTGGGGATAGATTGTCAGGATCTTCATCATCAAAAATTGGCCCAATAAGATTTTTATACTCACACTTTTCTTGTCTGACACCTTTTTGTTTAATTCCATGTTGGATATAAAAACTTCCATTTGGACCAAGTTTTATATATATTGAAGACGAACAATCACCGCAGTTAGAAACCGTTCTCTCTTTTTTTAGACTCTCTTCTTGATTGCTTTCAAGCTCTTTAATGTAGTCATTTTCAATTTCTTCGAGAGTGATCTCAGGCGGAAGTCCTACTTTAAACTCATCGTCTCTTAATAAATAAGGATAAGGAACTTTTCCCTGAATTCGTCCTGTTTTAACTACATACCTTGATTTAAATGGAAGATGTACAGTTGTTAGAGCTAAGGGATCTTGAATTCCGTAACTACTTATATGATTTTGAATAGTCTTATGAGAGCTTTCTAAAAAATCTATTTTAGATTTTTCAGGATTATTACTTTCAAGAATCTTATCAAGCTCATCTTCCATAGATTTTGAAAATTCATAATCTATATAATTATTAAAGTAAGGCTTCATAAAATTATTAATTAAAGCAATAGCTAAAATTCGTGGCTTTAGACTTGAGTCAGAATTAATAAATACTGAAGTTATGCTTTCAATTATAGAGACATACGTTGAAGGTCTTCCAATTCCGAGTTCTTCAAGTTTATTAATTAAAGAAGTAGATGAGTACCTATTTGGCGGGTTAGTATATTTTTCTTCACTGCTTGCATTAATTATTTTAATTTCATCATTTTCATTAAGGTCTGGGAGCTCTTGAGATTTTTCAGTCGCATCTTTGATTAAATCCCTATACCCACCAAATGTCCATGTTGTACCAGAAATACTAAGTATTAACGGTGAAAAATCAGTTTTAGACACTTCAATTTCAATTGTTTTTGTAATTCCCTTCGCATCTGTCATTTGTGAAGCAACTGTGGTATTAAATATTAATTTATATAATTTATATTCATCACTTTCTTCCTTATGCCTAGAAAGAAGTTCTTCTGGAGTAATAAACCTATCACCTGAAGGTCTTATGGCTTCATGTGCTGCCTGGGCATTTTTACTATCCCCATATAAATTGGCTTCACTTGGTAAATGAGCTTTTGAAAAGTTTTCTGAAATATATTCTCTCGAAGCTTTAATTGCTACATCTGATAATCGAATTGAATCTGTTCTCATATATGTTATCAAACCTTCTTGATAAAGCCTTTGAGCAATACCCATAGTTTTTCGGGGTTGAAACCCTAAGTTACTTCTTGCAGATGTCTGAAGACTTGTTGTTTTAAATGGCTTAGGAGGCTTTCCGCTTCTTGATGATTCTTTAATTTTTGATATTTTAGCAACTGAACTTGAAAGGATCTTTACAACTTCACTAACCTCTTCTTCATCTAAATAACGCTTTTCTTTACTGGTTTTATTTCCCCTATCGTCAAAGTCTGAAGATGTTGCTATTCTCAAATCTTGAACTTTTTTTAAGGATGCATTAAATTCAGTATTATTGCTTGCACATGTTGCTTGAATTTCGAAATATTTTGCTTTAACAAATTTAATTCTCTCTTCTTCTCTTTCTACGATAAGTCTTATTGCAGGACCTTGCACTCGCCCTGTAGATATAAAGGCACCACCAAGATCTCTTACTTTAGGTGAAATTTCATACCCTATCATCCTGTCTAGGGTCCTCCTTGCTTCATAAGATTTAAATTTTCCTATATCTAATTTCTCAGGATTATTAATAGCATTTGTAACCGCTGCTTCCGTTATTTCATTAAACTTGATTCTCTTTGGTTCCCCCTTAAGCTCCAAAGCTTCTTTAAGGTGGTAAGCAATAGCTTCTCCCTCTCTATCATCATCAGTTGCTAGATAAATCTCGGGTGCTTTATCTGCTATTTCTTTTAACTCATTTACAATTTTTTTTCTATCTTCTGGAATTACATATATATTTTCAAAATCTTTTGGTTTCACAGCACCCCATAAAATTTTTTTACTGTCAAATTGAGGTGGAATAGCTTTTGAGTTTCTAGGAAGGTCTCTAATATGTCCAACACTTGACTTTACAATATATTCAGAACCAAGAATCTTGGATATAGTCTTAACTTTTGTTGGTGACTCGACAATTACTAAAGGTTTTGTCATGCCCTTATTGATAACACCATTTTTGTGAAATGTACAGGATTTAAGAAAAAAAGTATTCCAAACCTTTACTAGGATGATGTAAAGATAATGAATTCAGTAAAAATATTTTCTAGATCGCAATTTTCCATACTTTGGTGGTCAGGTACTCTTTCGAGTTTTGGCGACTGGGCTACTTTATTTGCTTCAGTAGCTTTAGCGAGTTACTTAGGGGCTGAAGGGGGCAATTCCGAATTAACCTCAGTTGTTCCAATAATTGCTCGGATTATTCCAGCTTTCATGTCTTCATTTGCCGGGATTTTGGCAGACAGATTTAATAAAAGAAATGTAATGATTATATGCGATATCTCAAGAATGTTAATTGTCCTTGGATTATTTTTTACTACAACCCTTATTCAACTTTTTATAATCAATTTCATTTCAGAGATATTTTCCTTAACAAGACAACCATCACGAGAATCAATAGTTCCTGACATAGTAAGTGATGAGTATTTAGTTAAAGCCAATTCATTATTTACTGTTGGCACTTATGCGATGCTACCTATTGCATCTTTATTCTTTGGATTTATATCTGAAAATAAAGTTATAGAAAACATTGTTTCTTATGGAAATAGCTGGAATGGCTCAATAATATTCCTTATCGACGCTGTTACATTTCTTATCTCCTCTTATTTACTTTTGTTTCTTAAAGCAGATATTTCATACCAAAAAGTTAAAAAGAAAAATAACGTATTAGGAGATCTTAAAGAGGGAATAAAATACTTTTTTAGTGTTTCTGAATTAAGATCAGTAACCACTTCTATATCACTTAGTTTGATTGGCGCTGGTGCCTTATTTGTTCTTGGCAATACCTACTTAACACAGTCATTAAACTTTTCTCAGAGTTCATTTGGTTTTATGATTGCTTCTTTTGGATTTGGAATTATTTTCACGATGGTTATATTGAGTTATTTTGTTACAACATTCAGTAGGATTCCATTCTTTATTGGACTAAGTATGATGCTTACCGGAGTTTCTTTATTGTTTGCTTTTAATTCATCAGAGTTTCCAACAATAATTTTTTCAATATTTATTTCAGGAATTGGTTCTGGTTCCGTTTACTTATTAACAATAAGTTATTTACAAAGTACGACTGAAAAAAAATTAAGAGGTAGGGTGTTTGGAAATTTTTATACAATTGGCAGACTTTCTATATTGGTTTCTTTATTAATTTCTGGTTTTGTTGCAAATATTGCAAATCAGTATTTCGAACTTGATGGTGTTCTTTTGGTTCTCAGAATAAGCGCTTGTTTCATTCTTATTTCTGGACTAATTACTTTTTTTAGAGGGTACAAACAGATAATTCAGGAATTCGGATTTGAAAATTCTAATTTCAACAAGTTAACATTAAGCCTTAATAGGGAAGAGGACAAACCTTTATGATTTGTAATTATTTAGCTTTTGAGGGAATAGATGGATCAGGAAAATCAAGCCTCATTAAGCGCTTGTCTGAATTACTTAGCAATCAGCAGATTGACAATAAAATAGTCCGTGAACCTGGAGGAACAAAAGTTGGTGAAGGTGTGAGGGAGTTGCTCCTGAGTCACGATTATGAAGTAGGTGCACTTACAGAAGCTTTACTTTTTTGCTCTCAGAGATCGCAACTCATTGCTGAAGTGATAAAGCCAGAAGTTAATAAAGGTGTCAAAATTCTCTCAGACAGAAGTGCGTATTCATCTGTTGCCTATCAAGGAGTTGGAAGGGGCCTGGGTTATGAAACTATTTATCAGTTAAATGATATTGCAGTAAATTCATTTTGGCCTGAAAAGGTTGTTTTACTTGATATTGATCCCAAAATATCTCTCTCAAGACAAAAAGTAGCAGATCGTATTGGTAGTGATAAAGTTGATTTTTTTAATAAGGTAAGAGAGGGATACTTAAGATTAGCTGATGAATTTGATAATAATTTCCTAATCATTAATGCTGAAGAAGATTTGGAGTTGAACTTGAAAAGAATTTGCACATGGTTAAAAGTTGACAACTCTAAATAATTCCCTACTTAAAGAATTAGACAATCCATTTCATGCTTATCTAATTTTCTCAAATGCATCAACAGAATTGATTAGCCAAGCGAAAAAATTTGCTAGCTTACTTGCTTTTGATGATGAGACAATAGCCAGCCATCCAGATATTAAAGTAGTTGAATCAGAAAATTTATATACTTTGGGCGTAGATGACATTAGGGATGTTATTAGTAAGGATAATCTTTCTCCACTTGATGGAAGATATAAAGTAGTTATTTTTCCACCCCTCAAATCTTTAACTGAAGAAGCATCGAATGCATTATTAAAAACCATTGAAGAACCATCTGAATCCAGCATTTTTCTTATTCTATCTGCTGGAGTATTTTGGTCTCACGTACGTGACGATTCTAACAATCAAATACTTTCAACTATTAAAAGTCGATGTAGGTCTATATATCTCGATACCGAAAGAGATTTAAAATTTGATTATTCGTTACAGGATTTTATAAAATTTTTAGATAATCAACATATCGATTCAAACTTAAATTTTAAAAATATGTTAACCCTACTTTCAGAATGGAAAAATGACATTAAAAATTTATCAAAAGCATTTCAAATTATTAATGAGTGTAAAGACATCCATGAAGAAATTGATGAACAATCTAGTATGACGGCAAATATATTATTAGTTAAGAGTATTTCATACCTGACAAATTCTTTAATTTACAATTCTGAAATAACAAAACAATCATTCAGAGATGCCGAGGCAATTGAAAAAGCCATGATCGATATTAATTTGGGAATGAGACCTCAGACAGTATTTGCAAAGCTATCAGTGGAAATGTAATTCTATGAATAAAATTATTTTACTAGGAACTGGTTGTCCTAGCCCAAGTCACATTAGGTATGGGCCGAGCACATTAATTTCATATCAAGGAACGAATTTATTAATCGATGCTGGTT
>Ga0222718_10004820_pt1 | contig 11095 bp, 10 predicted proteins | sample C33_27DmetaG_FD_165045 | JGI IMG/M metagenome (GOLD analysis project Ga0222718, IMG submission 165045) | Estuarine water microbial communities from San Francisco Bay, California, United States - C33_27D | ecosystem: Environmental > Aquatic > Marine > Unclassified | place: USA: California... | reverse complement strand
ATCCCGCGTGCCGACGTGACCTTCACCGTTGTGGGCACCGACGAGTCGACGGTGGTCGACGATGCCGAACTTCTGCGCCAGCTGGGATTTTCTGTTGCTCGGGAGCGGCTGGTGACCAGCATTGGGAACCACAGCGTCATCGTGCACCCAGCTGGCCAGCGTCGACACGCCGAGTTGCTCGCTCGCTACATCGTCCCGACGCCGGCGGTCGCGGAGAACCCGAGGGCGGCCGAGATGATGCTGATTCTTGGAAGTGACCATCGGGAGGTGTCGTTCTTCTATCCGGTCGGGGAGGCCGAGACGCTCGCCGCAATTGCCACCCTCGGTGACGTTGCGATCCCCGAACTCGACAACGTCACCTCCGAACCCGTCTCGACCACTACGGGTGTGCCTTCGCCGACCATGGCACCCGATTCCAATCTGACAACGACGGTGCCGCCGGCAGCCACCGTCCTGCCAGGCCTTGCGCCGGAGGGCGAGTCCTGTAGCTGAGGCCATAGCGGCTGGCTTTGCTGCTCCTACAATCAAGGAGCGTTCCCCGCTTCTGGTCCGGTGGCGGAGCTTTCGCAAGGGGTATTCATCATGTTCAGCACCATCGCTGTGATCGGCACCGGCTACGTCGGTCTGACAACAGGCGCCTGCTTCGCTCACCTCGGTCACCGCGTGATCTGCGCGGACGTCGTTGCCGAAAAGGTCGAAGGACTGCAGCGGGGTGAGATTCCGATCTTCGAAGCCCAGCTCGAGCGGATCGTTCGTGCAGGTCTCGACGCCGGAAACCTGTCTTTCGTGCTCGGTTCCGAGAACGCCGTCGCAGAGGCCGACTTCGTCTACCTGTGCGTGCCAACCCCACAGTCGGCTGATGGTTCCGTTGACCTGACCTACCTCGAGACCGCTGCTGCTGAGATCAGCGCGAATCTGAAGCCCGGCACGGTCGTTGTCAACAAGTCAACTGTGCCGGTGGGCTCGACCCTGCTGGTGGAGCAGGCACTCGGGCGTTCCGACGTTTCGGTGGTCTCGAACCCAGAGTTCCTGCGCGAAGGAACCGCCGTCGACGACTTCCTCAACCCTGACCGTGTGGTGATCGGTGCCGACGATCAGGCTGCGGCAAACCGTGTTGCCTCGCTCTACCTGGGTGTTCGGGCACCGATCATGATTACCGATCCTGCGTCGGCCGAGATCTGCAAGTACGCCGCCAACGCCTTCCTAGCGACCAAGCTGTCATTCACCAATGCCATCGCTGCGATGTGTGAAGCCGTCGGGGCCGACGTCAATGACGTGCTTCTCGGAATGGGCTACGACCACCGCATCGGTCACGAGTTCCTCCGCCCCGGTCCGGGCTGGGGGGGTTCGTGTTTCCCGAAGGATTCCCAGGCAATCATCTCGATTGCCGAAGACGCCGGCTACGACTTCTCGCTCATGCGAGGTGTCGTCGCGGCCAACGAGCAACAGTTCGACCGCATCGTCGGCAAGGTCGAGTCGGTAATCGCCCTCGACGGCGCCACAGTGGCCGTCCTCGGTATTGCGTTCAAAGCCAATACCGATGACACCCGCGAGTCGCCTTCGGTCGAGGTTATGAAACGTCTGGTTGCGAAGGGCGCAAGGCTCAAGGCGTACGACCCGGCCGTCTCGTCAGTCGATCTCGACGGGGTTGAGGTGGTCGCCGACGCGTACGCCGCATGCGAGGGCGCTGCGGCCATCGTGGTTGCCACCGAGTGGGACGAGTTCAAGTGGCTCGATCTCGACAAGGTCGCAGACCTCGTCGCTGAGCGGCACATCATTGATGCCCGCAACCTGCTCGATCGAGGAGCGTTACGGAGACGAGGTTTCACATACCAAGGCGTGGGGAGGAGCTGATGGCACGGGTTGTCGTCACCGGCGGGGCGGGATTCCTCGGCTCTCATCTCGCGGACGCCCTTCTGGCCCGCGGTGATCAAGTCGTTGCGATCGACAACCTGATCACCGGCGACAGGGCCAACATCGAGCATCTTTTCGGCACTCCTGGATTCACCTTCGTCGAGCATGATGTTTCGAATTTCATCTGGGTTGCCGGCGAAGTCGACGCCGTCCTGCACTTCGCCAGTCCGGCATCACCGACCGACTATCTCGAGATGCCGATCCAGACGCTCAAGGTGGGTTCGCTCGGTACCCACAACACGCTGGGTCTGGCAAAGGCGAAAGAGGCGACCTACCTCATCGCGTCGACCTCGGAGGTATACGGAGACCCGCAGGTCCACCCGCAGACCGAGGACTACTGGGGCAACGTCAACCCCATCGGACCGCGCGGTGTTTACGACGAGGCGAAGCGTTTCGCCGAGGCCATAACGATGGCGTACCACCGTTCTCACAGGCTCGACACCCGTATCGTTCGCATTTTCAACACCTACGGGCCGCGCATGCGTCCTGACGACGGACGTGTCATATCGAATTTCGTCGTCCAGGCACTCAAGGGCGAGCCCCTCACCGTGTACGGCGACGGAAGCCAGACGCGGAGCTTCTGCTTTGTCGATGATGAGATTCGCGGCCTGATCGCATTGCTTGACTCTGGTGAGCACGAGCCCGTGAACCTCGGCAGCCCGAATGAGTTCACGATTCTCGAGCTTGCAGAGATTGTGCTCGACGTGACCGGTTCATCATCCATGATTGAGCGGCATCCGCTGCCGACTGATGACCCGACCCAGCGCAAGCCCGACATTACACGAGCGCGCAAGATCCTCGGGTGGGAGCCTCAGGTCGAACTACGCACGGGCATCGAGAAAACGGTCGGGTACTTCCGCAGCATCATCTGATCAACCGCCCTGATAGGTGGTTGATCAGTTCCGGCGTGCTTCCGCGGCCTCGCGATTTGCCTCGAACCACTTGATCGTTTGGCGAAGTCCAACGCGCAAGTCGACTTTGGCTTCGAAGCCGAACCGCTCGCGGGCGCGTGAGGCATCGACACTGCGCCGGGGTTGACCGTCAGGCTTGGTGTCATCCCAGACGATTTGGCCATGGAAACCGGTCTCATCGGCGATCAGCTCGACGAGTTCCTTGATGAGGGTCTCTTTCATGGCACCAAGGTTGACCGGCTCGCCATCGTCGTAGTGTTCGGCTGCCAGCACGATACCGGTCGCAGCGTCGTCGACGTACAGGAACTCGCGGCTCGCGCTTCCGGTACCCCACACCTCGATCTGTTCTGCCCCCGAGTCGCGGGCAATGACGCACTTGCGGATGAGGGCAGGGATGACGTGACTGATATCGGGGTGGAACTTGTCGCCGGGGCCATAGAGGTTCGTTGGCATCACGTAGACACCGTTCTGGCCGTATTGCGCTCTATTCGCTTGCAAGTGAACGAGTTGGGCGAGTTTGGCAATGCCGTACGGTGCGTTGGTCTCCTCGGGGTAACCGGTCCAGAGCGAGGATTCCTGGAATGGAACCGGGGTGTGTTTCGGGTAGGAGCAAATTGTGCCGACCACCAGCGTCTTGTCGACACTTGCGTGGCGGGCGGCCTCGATCACGTTGGTGCCGAGGACCAGATTTTCGAGGTAAAGGCTGGCCGGCGCATTCATGTTGGCGCCGATACCGCCGACACGCGCAGCGAGATGAATGAGGATGTCGGGTTGGCTCGCCTCGATTGCGGCATGGGCTGCCGTCGGGTCGAGAAAGTCGACCTCGGCACTCGTCGGGGAGACGATGTCGGTCACACCGCGGGCTCTGAGAGCCGCCTGAACGGCCCCGCCGAGGAACCCTGCACCACCAGTGATGAAGATGCGCTTTGTTTCGAAGCCAGTCCCCATGAGGAGGAGATCGTAGTCGCTCGTGACACAATCCTGGTTCGTGAGTCTCCGCGTCGCTGCGACCGTCGAATCCGCCTGGCATCGCGTGCCCGGGGGCGTTGCGAACGCCACGCACCACAGCCTTCGGGCAGTCGCAGAGCACCCCGATATTGAGGTCGTTGGAGTCCATGCGTGGCATCGATCTGATCCGGCTGAGGGGCTCACGCCAGCAATCCCGACCTCGGTGATCCCCCTTCCTCGCCCGATGCTCTACGACAGCTGGCACCGCAGCCGATGGCCTGCGTTGCAGCGATGGACCGGCCCTGTCGACGTCGTTCACGCAACAAACGCAGCGGTACCTCCCCCGAGTGGCGCCGAACTCGTCGCCACGGTCCACGACCTCGCCTTTCTCAAGCACCCGGAACATTTGACGACACGCGGCGCTCGGCTGGCGACGCGGGGATTCCAGTTGGCCTGCGACGAAGCAATCTTGATGGTCGTTCCTTCAGCTGCCACCAAGGCGGACTGTGTTGCCGCAGGTGTCGATTCGGCTCGTATCCGTGTTGTCCCGTGGGGATGTGAACCGACGGTTGTGACCGACGCCGACCGGGCCCGAGTTCGTGATCGCTACAAACTTCCCCCGCGATTCATCTTGTGGGTTGGCACACTCGAGCCCCGCAAGAACCTCGCCGGCCTGTTGGACGCCCATCAGGCGGTTCCTGCCGTCCCGCTGGTGGTGGTTGGCCCGGACGGCTGGGGCGATGTTGGCATTCCCTCGTCGGATCGAGTGCGACGACTCGGCGTCGTGGCCGATATCGACCTGGCTCCGCTGTACGACCTTGCCACCGTCTTCACATTGCCCAGCCACGCAGAGGGTTTCGGTATGCCCGTCCTGGAGGCAATGGCCCAAGGGGCGGCGGTCGTCACCAGTTCCGGAACGGCCACCGAAGAGGTCATCGGCGATGCGGGAGTGACGGTCGTCCCCGGTGACGTCGATGCCTTGGCGAATGCCTTGGTGTCGTTGCTTGACGACGACGGAGAGCGCACGCGTCTCGGTGCCGCAGCCCGAGAACGTGCCGGCGCCTTCACATGGCAGCGCACCGGTGCGCTGCTCGCCGACGTGTACCGAGAAGCGGCAGCATGAGCGGGGGGCGTATCCGAGTCGGTGTGAACACCTTGTTCTTGCGCCCCGGGGAGATGAGCGGCACCGGTACCTACACGTGGGAGCTCGTGCGCCAGTTTGTCGAACGCAACGATCTCGAGCTGGTGGTCTTCGCCCAGGGGGGCTGGGTGCCTGCCGATCTTCGAAGCCGGGTCGAGGTGGTACCGGCGCCGCGCTTTGCGTCGGCCATTGGGCGGGTTGTGTATGAGCAGACGGTGTTCGCCGTTCGGGTATCACGACACAACCTCGACGTCCTTTGGTCGACCGGCTACGTCGTCCCGCTTGCAGCGCCGGTTCCCCATGTCGCTACCGTTCACGATCTCTACTACCGGCACGCGCCCGACGCCGTCGCCGGGATCCGGCGCCAGTACTTTCGCTGGTTGGTCCCCGCCACCGTTCGTCGGTCTCGACGCATCGTGGTCGGCGCAGCAAACACAGCGGCCGATCTCACCGCCGAACTAGGCGTCGAGCGAACCACGTGCGTTCGGGTCGTCCTCCACGGGGTTCGGACGGCACTCGCTTTGGTCGAACCGATAGTTCCTGAAGTCGAAGCGCCGTACGTGCTTGCGGTCGCTGCGGCGACGGCCAACAAACGCCTACACGTCGTGATCGGAGCGGTTGAACGGCTGCGAGCAGAGGGCCATAATCTGCGCCTCGTCGTCGTTGGGACCGACCCGTATGGCTTGCTGGCCGCTGCGATCGACGGAAAGGACGATTGGGTCGTCCATCGTGAACGGGTCGATGAGGGAGAACTGGCCGGCCTGTACCGCAATGCTGCCGCGTACGTCACGGCATCGGCCTACGAAGGGTTCGGCTTGCCGGTGCTTGAAGCACAGATGCTCGGTGTGCCGGTGATTTGCAGTCAGGGGGGTGCGCTTCCCGAGGTTGCCGGATTCGGTGCGCACTACCCGCCCGCCGTCGACGCCAAGAGTTATGCAACGAGCATTTCGATGGTGCTGTCGGAAGACGACGTGGCTGAAGCGCTCCGCACCGCCGGGTATCGAAACGTCGAACGATTCTCTTGGGATCGGGCAGCCGACGAGACCGCAGCGGTCATCCACGAGGCGGCGCGATGATTGCACTCGTCACCGGCGGTTCCGGTTTCATTGGAACCAATCTCGTCGGGCTGCTTCGCGCCCAAGGAGACAGGGTGGTGAGCGTCGACGTTCGGCCTCCGCAGGACCCAGCGCATATCGAAAGCTTCGAGTCGCTCGATGTCCTCGACCGTGTCGCGATCGCCGAGGTGATCGCACGCGTTACGCCAAACATCGTTTACCACTTGGCGGCTCGCACCGACCTTGACGGCGCCACGGTCGCCGGATATCGGGCCAACGTTGAAGGAACCCAAAATCTTGTCGATGCCTTGAACGCAGCAGGTTTCTCCGGGCGCCTCGTCATGGTCTCAAGCATGCTCGTCTGCCGCAATGGGTACGTGCCTGCGCATTCGACCGACTACCAGCCCGACAGCCCCTACGGAGAGAGCAAGGTCGCTGCCGAGCAGGTCGTGCGGTCGTCTGCTCTCGACTGGGTGATCTGTCGACCCACGTCGATCTGGGGTCCGTGGTTCGCTGCGCCGTACCGAGATTTCTTCGACTCGGTCCGCACAGGCCGCTACGTCCACCCGGGTCGACACGACGTCGTGAAGGCGTTCGGGTTCGTCGGCAACGTCACACGACAACTCGTTTCGGCTGCCAGCGAAGCGGCGTCCGGGTCGACTCACTACTTGTCCGATCCGCACGAGTACTCCATTCGTTCGTTTGCTGATCAGATCGCAGTCGTCAACGGACGGCGGGTGCGGACGGTCCCGGTCGCTTTGCTCCGCCTCGCCGGGTTGGGCGGCGACGTTGCCAAACGGCTCGGACTGATGACAGCGCCGCCGCTGACGTCGTTTCGACTGCGCAACATGCTCACGTCGACTCGATTCGACACAACCGAGATCGACGAACTCGTAACCCGCCGCTTTGGCCACGAGCGCATCGACCTCGAAGCCGCCGTGACGGAGACCACCAGGTGGCTCGACGAGCAGGAGGGCCGGTGAATGCGGATCTTGGTGATCTGCCCGCATTACGCACCCGACACGGCGCCCACGGGCGTGGTGATGACGGAGATCGCCGAGCAGCTGATCGAGCTCGGCCATGAACTTCATATCGTGACATCGTTGCCCTGGTACGAACGTCACCGTATCGAAGAGGGTTGGAACGGTAGGCCGTGGCGGCGCGAGCAGACCGAGTGGGGGTCTATCACCCGCGTTCACCCCTTCCCGACGGACAAGACGAATGTCCCCGCCCGCGCGTTTGGGTTCGCGGGGTTCACCGTGATGGCCTTCCTTGCCGCGCTTTTGCAACGGCGCCGACCTCATGTTGTGCTCACGATGTCACCACCGCTCACCTTGGGCTTCCCTGGCTGGATCGTCGCCCGACTGCGACGGTCAGCCTTTGTTTTCAACGTGCAGGACATCTTCCCCGATGTAGCGATCGAGGTTGGTGCGATCTCCTCACCTCGGGTCATTCGGGCGTTGCGGGCGCTCGAGTCATTCACGTACAGGCGGGCCGATGCCGTCACCGTGTTGTCGAGCGACCTCCGCGACAACGTCGTGGTAAAGATCGGCCGACAGGACCCGGCCAAGGTTCGGATCATCCCGAATTTTGTCGATACCGAACGCATTCAGCCTGTGTCGTCCGAGACGTCGTATCGGCGCGAGATCGGCGCCGGTGATCGCACGGTTGTCATGTATGCAGGCAATATCGGGCTCTCCCAGCCCCTCGAGTTGGTGCTCGATACGGCGAGGAGGTGGACCGATCGCAGCGATGTGTTGTTTGTGATCAACGGTGGAGGTTCAGAACGGGCCCGGCTCGAACAATCGGCTCGCGACCTCGACTCGGTCGTCTTCGTCGACTTTCAGACGGCCGAACGCCTGCCAGAAGTGCTGGCGTCGGGTGACATCCACCTGATCACCTTGCGAACGGGATTGGCCTACTCGTCAGTGCCGTCGAAGCTCTACTCGATTCTCGCCGCTGGCCGTCCCGTGCTCGCCTCGATCGATGAGGGCACTGAGGTCAGCCGAGTGCTCGACGAGAACGGGTGCGGTGTTTCGGTCCCTCCCGAGGATCTCGACGCATTCGAGTCGGCGCTTGCTGACCTGATTACCGCAATCGACGAACGCAGAGAAATGGGGGAGCGGGGACGAACCTTCGTCGAGCGCTGGGCGTCGCCGGCAGCTGTCGCCGCGATGTACCACGAACTTTTCGCCGACTTGGCGTGACGTCAGCTGATCACGATTGTGAGCTGTCCGACCGAAGCGTGATTGGCGCCGCTAGCGTTTCCTGCCGTGGGTAAAGCAAGCTCGTCCAAAAAGGTCCAGCGGGCGGCCAAGGCCGCTGCGTCGTCACGTGGTGCAGCCGAGTCACGCGAACTCGGCTTTCCTCTGGTTGTCGGCCTCGTTGTTCTGCTCGGTATCGGCCTCGTCTTCGTCGCACGCGAGAACCGGGCGCCAGCGTTGCCGCCGGTGATCGGTGACCACTGGCACGCTGCGTACTCAATCTATGACTGCGGCACCGAGGTCCCGTTCTTCTCAGGCACTGCTGATCCCGACGGTATCCACAGCCACCAAGACAGCTTGGTGCACATTCACCCGTTCAACAGTTCAGCCACCGGTGAGGACGCCACCCTCGGTGTGTTGTTCGAGGCCATGCGGGCCACGGTCTCTCGCGATGCCATCACCACACCCGAGGCTGGGGTCGTTGCGGCCGCCGATGGTTGCGGCGATGAGCCGGCGGTCATCAAGGTGGCCCGTTACCAAGTTGACGGTGGGGTTGAGATCGTGTCCGTGTTCGATGACGACTTCCACGACATCCAACTGCTGCAGGACCGCGAAGCATTCTCGATCGCCAGGGTGCCGGTCGGTGAGAACCCGCCGCCACCGAGTGCTGCGTCACTGGCCCAGCTCGATGCGTCTACCGGGAGCTCACAGATCTCTACCGACTCTGTTCCGCTCGATACTGAGAGCGAGTGACCAAGCCGTCGAAGTCACACTCGTCGATCTGCTGGAGCAACCACCTGCTGAGGTTTCCGCATCGGGTGCCAAGCCTGTGGCTCATCGTTGAAGACGAGGCGCTCACGTGCAGTCGAGCGATCTGGAGGTTCGCGAGATGAAGGCTGTTGTGTTGGTCGGTGGGTTTGGAACCCGTTTGCGACCGCTCACGCTCACGACACCCAAGCAGATGCTGCCCATCCTCGATCGAACGATGCTCGAGCATGTCGTTGCTGGACTCGGCGATCATGGTGTCGATGAGGTCGTGCTGTCGCTCGGTTATAGAGAAGATGTCTTTCGAGATGCTTATCCCGGCGGTGAGTGCGCCGGGGTTTCGCTGACGTACGCCGTCGAACCGGAACCGCTCGATACGGCTGGGGCCGTGCGCTTCGCCGCCAAGGCGGCCGGTATCGACGAAACCTTCATCGTCGTCAATGGCGACGTTTTCACCGATCTCGACGTGACCGAGGTTTGGAACCGCCACCACGAGGTCGGTGCTGAGTGCACGATTGCGCTTACTCCCGTCGATGACCCGTCCCGCTTTGGCGTAGTGCCCACCGATGAAAAGGGGAAGGTCCTCGGCTTCGTCGAGAAGCCCCGGCGTGGTCGTGCTCCGACCAACTGGGTCAACGCCGGTACGTATGTGCTTGAGCCATCGGTCTTGCGGCGTATCGACGTCGGTCGCAAGGTGTCGATCGAGCGCGAGACGTTTCCTGCCGTGGTTGCCGATGGTGGCCTTTGGGCGGTGCAAAGTGACGCCTATTGGGTCGACGCTGGCACCCCCCAGACGTATATCGACATCCAGCTTGACCTGATCGATGGTGTTCGCGGTGCCGTCCACCAAGCCATCGCCGACTCGGCCAAGATTGCTGCCGAAGCAAAAGTCGACCACGCTGTCGTGATGGCTGGCGCAACGATCGAGGCAGGCGCAGTGGTGCGCGACTCGATCGTCTTGCCCGGTGCACGAGTAGCGGTCAACGCGGTTGTCGACGGGTCAATCGTCGGTCCGCGTGCCACCGTCGGGTCAGGCGCAAAGCTCACCGGCCTCACCATGCTCGGCGACGGTGCCATTGCCCCGGCCGGGGCCCTTCTCGACGGCGTGAGGATTCCGGAGGGCCCCTGATGGCCGTGCTCGTCACCGGCGGAGCTGGCTACATCGGTTCGCATGCGGCGGTTGCGCTCCACGAGGCTGGCCGCGAGGTCGTGCTGATCGACAACTTCACCAACAGTTCACCGTTGGCCGTCGACGCAATTCGTGCGTTGACCACGCCAGATCTCGTGTTCGTTGAGGGCGATGTGTGCGACCGGGCACAACTCGATGCGGTGTTCGAGATGCATGACATCGACGAGGTGATCCATTTTGCTGCTCATAAGGCTGTCAGCCAGAGCACGTCGGCTCCGTTGGAGTACTACAGGAACAACCTCGGTGCCACGATCGGTGTCGCCGAGGCGATGATCGAACACGGCGTGCGGAAACTTGTCTTTTCGTCGTCGTGCACCGTTTACGGTCAGCCCGATGTCATTCCGGTCACCGAGCACTCACCGACGGGGGCGGAGAGCCCGTACGGGTGGACCAAGTACATGTCCGAGCAGATCCTTCGTGATGCCGCCGAGGCCGCGGATCTCGATGTCGTGCTGCTGCGTTACTTCAATCCGGCCGGCGCTCACGAGGGCGGCACGCTTGGTGAGGATCCGAACGGTGTCCCCAACAACTTGGTTCCGGTCGTGATGCAGGTTGCTGTCGGTCGGCTGGAAAAGATTGAGGTGTTCGGCGGCGACTATGGCACGCATGACGGCACCTGCATCCGCGACTACATCCATGTGGTCGATCTCGCTGACGGTCACGTTGCAGCACTCGATGCGCTCGACGGGCAATTGCGCGGGACGTGCACTGCCATCAATCTCGGAACCGGAACTGGCTCGTCGGTGCTCGAGGTCATCGCCGCGGCCGAAGTGGCGGTTGGTGAGCCGATCGCCTATGAGATCGTCGATCGTCGCCCGGGTGATGTCGAGCAGATCTACGCCGACCCGGCCCGCGCCGCAGCGCTGTTGGGCTGGCGTTCACAGCGAGATCTGGCTGCGATGATGGGCGACCACTGGAACTGGCAATCGAGGAACCCACACGGTTTCACCGAATAAGGTCGATGCTCG
>Ga0222718_10004818_pt1 | contig 11096 bp, 12 predicted proteins | sample C33_27DmetaG_FD_165045 | JGI IMG/M metagenome (GOLD analysis project Ga0222718, IMG submission 165045) | Estuarine water microbial communities from San Francisco Bay, California, United States - C33_27D | ecosystem: Environmental > Aquatic > Marine > Unclassified | place: USA: California... | reverse complement strand
CCGTTTGTACCGTATGAACCAGCGTAGTCAATTTTTTCCCAATAGCCGTTGGTGAACTGACCAAAGCTGGTAGGGTCTAGGGCTTGACCGTCAATGAAATAGACATCGGATAGGTAGCCGTCAAAGTAAGACCCACTTCCAGCATTATTAGCCCCCAGAACTTGAGGAACTGCATCGGATATTGATGTGTCACTGTTTTGTGGTGGGTAACTAGAACTTACAAAATCCGTAACTTGAGAACCATTTACATAAATTTTTACTCTATCTGCCGCAGTTGATTGTGTTGTATCTACTGAATAAGTGAGATGATACCACGCAGATGGGTCACGATAAATTGGTTCTATAGTTATCTGATAATTTGAACTACTAACACGAATACCAAAAGTTAGTTTGTTGCTATTAGAACTATTAAAATATATCCAAGACTGCGTAGCTGAACCGCTTACGCCTGTTCCAAATAAATAATGGTCACTTGTTGGTAGGTTGCCTAACTTGAACCACATAGACAAAGTAAAGGTCTTGCGGTTGCCAGCAGCAGCTGGTGTCCAGCTAAGGTACTGGCTTTCGTCATCGTTGAATTTTAGGGATTGCTGGTCGATGCCTTCAGATGCACCTACGTTACCTGCGCCGCCTGTTGAGAATAGATTGCTCATAATACCGCCTTTAGCTTACGTTTAGGCTGCGACCAACTTCGTACATATTGGTGCCGTCACTGTAAAACACCAGAATATCCTTCGCTGAGGCGTCTGTGGTAAGCGTTGGCGCAGTACCGCCAGCAAACTTAAATACGGCATTATAGGACAGTGTGCGAGAGCCTGTGGCATCCTGTATCACCATTATAGTGTATACGCCGCCGTCAACCATATTGGTAGGCGCAGCCAGTGTGCGGTTGTCTGTGAGGGTAACGCTAGTCACCTGATTGGCTGAGGCATCCCAGCTAATGCTTGCGGCGTCAGTCAGGGTTGTCGCATCGAAGTTCTGCGTCTTGGTGAACTCCTGCGCCAGTGACAGGCCAGCAATGGTTGCGTCGGCGTCTGGAGCCGTCAGGACGCGGGTCGTGGCGGTTGTGATGTTGCCAGCGTCAATGCGTACCGCCTTGGTCAGGTCAGCCGGGTCAGCCACAGTGAACGTATCCGCAAGGGGCTGCGTTCCGGCGTTCATCTTGGCCAGCAAAGACATCATCGACCGGAGTGAGTTATTTATCGAGCTTGGAACCATTGTCCCTTCGCCCAAATCTATCGACTCAATGTCTGCGTTGTTTGACGCGACAACGTCAAAATCCGTGATTGCATTTTTAGCCATTACTTTTTTCTCCTAAGCCGTAGCTTATTTATAACACACAACGCCAGCCGCGTCAGGGGTGGTTAGCGCACGCGCACCGCACGGCCATCAGATGTCTTGGCAAACGTCACAGGGTTGCCCTGACGATCCGTCACAGTCTCATAACCGACAATGTTGCCGCCAGCCGCCATATCTTCGAGGCTAGAGGCTTGGGCGGAGCTGATGGGTGAAGGCACCTGCTGGGATAATAGGCCGCCTGCTGCTGGTGAGCGCATAGCTGCTCCAGCCCCTTGCATTATGCCCGGTACGTCGCGCCCGCCTTTTCTTGTGCCAGCCAAGATAGCCTGACCCAATGGCGAGTAAACAGCGCCTGTTCCGCCTGCCACTAATCCTGTTGTGACAGGGTCGAGAAAGGCACCGCTGCCAAGCGTACCCATTGTAAGCGCCAAACGACCTGCTGTTCCGCTGTCAGGTACTTTTGTGCCTATAACGTCTGCGCCAGTTTCTGCGAGCTGTTGCATACGCCCCTCGCCCTTGGCAAGCACAGAAGGTGATCGCCGCGACTGCGCGTAAACTTTTTCTAGCAATTTTGCAGGGGTAACTTCACCAGCCATACCCTTTGAGGCAGCGGCCATTTGCATAGGCTTGAACCTAGAATATGCCGTGTCAATATTAGCGAGCTTTCCAGCTTTGTCAGGATTAAACTTGCCAAGCGTCGTCGTCAACTCCTCAGCCGCATCGCTCAACGCCTCTCCCAGCTCACGCTGATAGGCGTCTTGTGAAGTCATAAATTTATATGCCCTCTGGCGTAACGCGCTCTGTGCCTCTTTGAAGGCAGAGCCGGTGAGCCTTCCATCCTTTGCCCTGTCGCCAAGCTCTTTCATTATTATTCTGGAATATACGCCAGCCTCTTGCTTAGGCAAGGTGGCGGAAACGTCAGGTATCTGAGTAATGATCTGATTTGGAGACGGTATGTTGATATCGCTCAAAACGTCATCGTATGCCTTGCTAATTATGCTTTGAGCTTGGATATAAGCGTCACGACCCTTTACGCCCTTTGGCAACTTTTCTCCAAGCGGGGCTAGAGCCTCATCGTATGATGCCCTTTCAAATCCAGTAACGGCTCGACGGCGAGCGCCACCAATCAAAAAGTCAAGAACCGGAAGGCCAGCCAGACGCTCCTCAACGCCACCAGTTATCCCGCCAAACTTTTGCCCGACTGTCAGAGGCACGCCCTTTTTAATAAGCTCTGCGGCTCCTGCGGTAACGGCTGGCGCTGCTTTTTGCAGACCCGCGCCAAGCGTGCCGGATATTGCCATTGACGCCGGCACATCACTCATTTCTTCCGCCGCACCCGCGCCATATAGGGCGCTCGCACCCGCTACCTGAGCTGTCTTACCTGTTAGGGATTTTGGCGCTTTTTGCGCTACCTTTGCAACAGTCTGACCAGCAAGATTAGCGAGTGGCTCGTTTAGTTTGGTCACGCCTTTTGCGACACCTTTGCCAACAAGACCAGCCACACCCATCGGCATAGCTATAGAAGACGCAATCTCTGAGCCGTAAGCTGTCTTCGGATACTCTGTGCGAAACTGGTCAAGCTCTTTGCGAACTTGATCCCGCGCCTGCTTGTATGTTTGGTCGCCTAATATGCTTCTAATAAATCCCTCAGCCTCGTCAGCCGTTCCAAACGTAATGCCCTGACCGATTGACCGGGCAAGGCCAGTGGCGAACTCTATCGGGTCAAACCCGCCGACTGATGGCGTTTTGGTTTTTGCGACGTTGGAAGATAGTGCCGCTATTTCATCTTGCGTTGCTTCACGAATACCCATATCAATCCACCGCCAATACTTTGCCATCAGGAGTTTTGTAATAAGACACTCCGCCTGTTCTTTGCATAAACACTGACCCCTTTGGCAGTTGGTCGATTTCAGACGGCTTCATTTTTTTCTGCATGTAATCAAAAGCGCCGCCAGACTGCGCCTTCATGCTTTCTATCGCTGTCTTTCTGGCAATTCTTTTTTGCTCTATCGTGGCCGCGCTTTCTCCGGGCTGCGGAAAATATTTTAAATCTTCATTTGCAAATTCTGTTTCGGAAATGGCGGCACCTGATTCCTTACGCAAAACAGCGGTAATAAAGTTAAGTTTTGCGGCAAGGTATTGCTGACCGCTATCAGAGAGCGCCGACGCCCTAAGAGCAAGGGGCAGACTGCTGGCGGCAAAGTCTCTCATGTTAGCAGGGTCATAACCTCCAGCCGTAACATTTTCAAAAGTTGCGGTGGCTTCGAGCATCCTGTTGGTGAATGCCCCGGCCAGTTTTTCGTCGTTATTAAAAGTTGGCGCTTTTTCGCCAATAACTTTCTCGCCAGCTTGTAAGCCTTCTGGAACAGGAAACCCTGTTAAATCCATACCCGGAACTGTTACAGTTGTCACGGTGCCGTCTGGTGCAGTTCTGGTTTCTGGCTTTGGTTGAGACAGGCGCTGCCAAGACATATTGTATGTTGCTTCTTCAGTTTTTGTGGCTGTGCCGTCAGCGACTTTTTGGCCTAGAGTTAAGACGTTATTGCTGTCCTGTGCTGTTAAGCTGGTGCCGCTAAACGCCTGACCACCCTTGCCAAGCTCAGTTTGTATCTTAGCTTGTGTCAAAAGATTTTCTAGTTGGGTTTTTTGTTCAGCCCCAATGCGATCCTCAGCGGCAGTATAAGCCTTCATGCCAGCAGTACCCATACGCCCCAAAACCTGACCGAGCGAAACCGGACGGTCTTGCCATCCAGACGCCTCAAGGCCAGCGGCGGCAGCGCCTAACATGCCCTGCGTGCGTGGCTGCATTAGCTTTTGGCCAAATGTCATCTCAGGCGCAGGCTGCCCAGCCGCTGCTGTTGCAGGGGTAGGCAAACCAACCTGACCGGGCTTTGGCGTAAGGCGTGAGGCCTGAGCGTTCTTTAGCACCTGCTGCATCAGCGGCGATAGCTGCTGGTTTGCCAACATTGGCGACTGAGGCGGGGCAGGCCGAGGCAAAGCCATAGGTGGGGTCATCCCCTGAGGTGTTTGATATTGGCGCGTAATGTTTGCCTGCGGCATAGGCGCTCTGCCCTGAAGCAGTCGGTTGAATCTGTCGTAAACGCTCATGCCCTAACCCCTAACCTAAAAGCCCAGCCAAGGCACCAAGTCCAGCGCCCATACCGCCACCCATACCCGGTATCATTCCAGCAAGCTCTGCACCACCTAATGCGCCACTGAGTACGTTGCCAGCGGTATTTCTGAACACTGGCTGCGTGCTTTGCCCGCCAACAGTACCACCCTGAACGGTTGCCATATAATTTGCGAGAGATGTGAGAGGCTGCTGCTGCTCCATATTGAAGCGTTCAATGTCAGCCGCCAGCTCTGCCGCAGACTGAGCCTCACGCGCACCGCCGACACCGGCAAGGGTGTTGAGATCAGCGAAGCCAAACTCACGCGCCTGCGGGGCTTGCCCGATTGCCGCCTGTTGAGCCTGAAGTGCCATAGGCGCAAGTGCCTGAGCCAGTGCAGCCTGCTCGTATCCTGAGCCATAACGGCCAGCCTTTGAGGCTCTGGCCTGCATCTGCTCAACGACAGGCCGAAACGCGGCTGACTGAAGCGGGTTAGTCCCCATCAGGTTCTGCATTACAACGTCTTGGACGGCAGGAATAAACTGCGATCCGTCAATTGCCTGCTGGCGTGTCGCTGACAAGGCCATCTCGGATTCAGGTGAAAAACCTATAGTGGTTTGACCGGGGTAAAATTGTGGCTGGTTTTGATATAGGTTTTTAGCCTCAGACAAGCCAAACTCTAAGAACGGTTTTGCGTACTCTGGTGCGCTAGTCGTTTGCGTGATTTGTCTGGTGTCTCCACCGCCGCCTTTACTCATCTCTCAAATCCTTTGTCAAAACCACCGACGTTGCGGTGTAATCTTTCAGTTGTCTCTGCCAGCCCTTCCGGCCATTGATCTCCATCGCGTCGCAGCCCTGAGCCTTAGCCCAAACTGCAATAGACTTCTCAGCCTCAACCAGCTCATCTAAGTCACCGCCTGCAAGCCAAATGCGGCACACGGTCAGGCTGGGGTAGTCAACAACTTCGGTTATAATACACGACTTTTCCAACGGATGTAACTGTGCCTCACCAACCGCGCAGGCAAGGTAAACATCGTCTATTGAGTGCGTGCCGCCGGAGTATTCGAGGGCATCCGCAATATACTTGCGGTTTCTCTCAAACTTCTCTTTCAGCTTGTCTTCAGCCGATAATAAGGTAGGCAAATCTTGCATCGTGTCCCTGATTGTCGTGGTTAATAACCATAGTGCCGTCTACGCTTGTGCTGTCTATATACGGATTGTGATGCCAAGGGTCGTGGTCAACACCAGTAAAAAACACCAAGCTAGATGTTGAATAGCGCGGCTCCTGCACAGTAGTCTGCGTTTCGTTTGCCGGAAACGTCACATAGCCAACGCTGTTCAAGCCGCCGTTAATCGTGCGGTTAAGCACCTCGGCAATCTCGCGTGTCGTGGCCGTGATCGGGTTTAATATGCGGAAGTTGGTGATGCGCTCTGTAGTTGTCATCTGCGGCCAACCTTCCTAGCCTCAATATCAATACCTTGAACATAGTCAAAACCGGTAAATTCAAGTTTTGCCCTGTGGTATCTGCCGGAAGCCCTGAACGGCACAAACCCGCCCGCGTTCATGCCCTGTGCTGGCGTAAACGAAACAGAGGCAACGGACGTGTCTCTGACGCCGATCTGGACGTCAACAGACCCAGCATCAAAATACGGATAAAGCCTAGTAACGATGCTGTGGCTTCCCTGCGAAATGGCGGCCTCGCCTGTCACTATTGTTGCTGGGTAAATACCAGTTCCGGTAAATGTGTAAATTGTATTGCCGACAGCGCCACCAAAGAAATACTCTCCGCCCCTGAATATCTGGCTGTCTGTCTGAATGGTCATAGCATCAACAGTCGCGCTGATTGCGTCTAGCTGGTCAACAGTGTATCCGCCAGAGTAAAACGGCGCTAGGTATGACATGCCGATTTCAACAAGCGACCACCTGTTTAGCGCATAATTATAAACAATAATTCTATCAGGCTCACCTGATGGAGATGAGTTTGACGTGTAAGACCACATAGCAATCTGGTTTAGAGGGTCAACGCTTGCCGACATTTTCTCTTTAAATGCTGAGTTAAAGTCATTGGCAAACCACTTGTTGACCTTTTCGTTTCCAATCGGCTGCACGGACTGTCCGTCTGTGGCGTAAAACCCATCGTCTGACAAGAAAAAGACGCGGTTGCCGACATTGCAGATAGAGTTTTTAACCTTACAGCCGCGCTGATTTTCGATCCGGTCAAACTGAAAAATAAGTGGCGGCCCTGTGTATGTGGCTCGAACAACAGCGCGTTCCATCAGAATTATTGCGAACTCTCCGCCAACAACGCCCTGACAGGCACCTGCGTCAACGATGTCCTGAAAATCACTCTGGTCAATGCCAGATGTCCAGCTAGTGATGTCGTTAAATCCAGACCAACTAACGCGGTATGGTATGCGGCCAGAACCCTCATCAATATTAGCCAAAAATACGAAGTCACGCACAACGGCGCAATCTTCAGCGCGGTCTGGACTTCCAGTCAAATCGCTAAACACTGTGTCCGTGCCAAGCAAAAACTTCTGAGGGGTTTCGCCAATGCCGCCAGTTGCGATAATGTACTCGCCAAATTGGACAAATTTCCAACGCTCACCGGCAGTCAAAGAATACCCGCCAACCTTGCTCACGTCATCAAGGTTGTTTGTGGCTGGATTAAATGCATATAGCTTTGTGTCGTCACCGGCAAACAGCTTTGCGTTTCCGTTGTTATCCTTTGCAGCAAAGATGCCCCTGATGTTTCCGGTTGCCGCGTTGCTGTAGGCAACCGCCTGCGGAAACACCCTATACCCAGCGAGCGCCGGTATGACGTTTGTAGCCTCAATTAGGCCGGGATTGCTAAAGTCGGGCTGGTCTGGCAGCCACTCGCCAAATTGTATCATTGTCCTATCCAATTCCCTGCTGCCGGAGCTGACCCTGCTGACCATACACCAATTTGCGTTGAGGCGACAGACCACGGCGGGACGGCTGTAGTTGTCCCAACCCATTGCTCGCCACGAATAACCATAGTCAATGAGCCATTAAATACCGCCCTGCCGGTCGAAGCTCCATTAAATACAGCAAACACATTTGCCGCTGATGTAATCTGCGTTGAGGCGGCAGCCTGTGCAAACGTAAGGAAGTTCGAGCTTGACGTGGCTGAGGCTGACACAGAAACAGAGGCGGAGACTGTCCGAACTCTAGTGCTGTCAGACGTGGCGCTGCCAACGGCGTTGACCAGAGCCTCAAACGGCCTGACGCGGAGAAACGCGCTAGAGGCGGTATTTATAGCCTGAGCAGCTCCGGTGACAGTCCTTGTTCGCGTAATGTCAGAGCTTGCAGACACAGCCGCGCTAACCGAAGCCGAAACAGTCTTCACCCTGACGCTGTCGCTTGTCGCTGAGGCTGAGATAGCGCCAGTGCCGCCTGACACCTTTACCTCAAGGCTGAGGGTGTCTAGCGGCCCATAGTCCCAAGAATCCAGAACCCCCCAACCATCCATATGGTCAAGGGCAACGGCAGTCCAAGCAACCCTATCGCCAACCGTATCAACGGTAAACGGTAGGGCGTCTACGGTGCCGGTTAGGCGGTCTACTGGTGCAATGGTTGCCATCTATCCGCCTTTAGTCTGCGGTGATGTCCATATCACCAATTGCGATTTTAAGGATGTCGCCAGATGAAATGACCTTGCTTGCGGTCAGTGCGCCGTGGATCAAGAGGTTTCCGCCAGACAGCGCATCAAACAGGCCAAAGTGGCTGACCGTACCCCAAGAGCCGGTTGCGGCGTTAAACTCAACCGCCGCGCTGTTGTCAGCAGAGCCAGATGACGCTGCCGCAAACGTAATAGCCTCACGCGCATAGTTGTTTCCGGTCAGCTCAGTGCCGCTGTTGTCGTCGTTAAACGATCCGGTTGACAGGCCAACATAGACAGTGGCAGGCATTGTATATGCGCCGGTTCCAAGAATATGGTCGAGAATTTCATTCTCAAGATAGTCACTCATTGCACTCATAATTTAAGTCCCCGCAGCTTGCGATTGGCGTTGATAAATACTACTGATCTGGAGGCTGCCGGTGCCGTAATGAGACCTTTGCTCATCGACCTTGATCTCCTCCAGAGCCTTGTCAAATCTAGCCATATACTGAGATGCCCTAGTCTCATCAAGAAGGTAGGCATAGGCTTCGGCGAGGCTTCCATAAAGATAAGCGTCTGGCGAGCGCGTCAAAACATCGTTGACAAGGTTAGTTGGCGACAGTGGCTCAATATTGCCAATGTAGACAATCTCGGCCTGATAGCTTGTGTCAGGGATCGGGCGCAACTTCATTTCTGCGCCAACAATACTAAATCCCTTGGGCTTGCCGTGGCCGTTTGATGCGTACTGCTCATCCAGTGCCACAGGGCTGTAATATTTTAAGACAGTTAGCGGAGACGTGTTCAGCTTGACCTCACGGACTTCGCGCATATCAACCGGCAGAGAAATATACTCATTGCCCTGCGTCAACGTCGCAATAGAACGCTTCTCCTGACCGCGTGACTCCAGCTCGCGGCTCATGCGCCCCTCAGCCAGCGCAATAAAGTCAGGGATTTGCGCGGTCAGGTCAGACCGCGCCAGAAAATTGGCTATGGATGTCTGCAAATCTGTGTAGGTCGCAATTGCCATTATACGTTACCGCCGCCTGTCCTGAAGTCTCGGTTCTCGCTATTATTCAGCCAAGCCTTCCAGCCTTTTGGATTTTCGGCTGGCGTGCCTAGTGTCTCTAGCAGGTGATTATACACGACATTTGGTATTTCCGCTACATGCGACATATGGCGCTGGGTATTGCCAATCATGCTGCCCTTTGAATAGTCGTTATTCATCTGCCGGTTTAATTTAATCAATGTGTCAAAGCGCTGGGTCGTCTCAATGATGTCTGTGCCATCAGAGCGCTGATCCATAACCACTTCTTTGGCGGTGTGAGGATCGGTGTATAAAACTCGTTTCATGTTTTCCCCTTGTGAAAGAGAGGGGGCAGTCGCCCGCCCCCTCCGATTTATTATGATCCGTTAAGATCATAGACAACTGCGTGTGCCTTAGGCGCGGTAGGCTTGAGCGCCCACTCCGACACCAGGTGGCTAGTCTTTGCATCGCCGTCCTGACTCAACTCCTGCTCAAGGAAGTTACGTCCGTTGAGTGTGCAGAGAGACACAAAGTCTGGGTCAATCAAGAACACACGGTCGTTACCCAACAAGCGTGATGGAACAGCCTCAACAGTGCCGAAATCTGTCAGGAACACTGATGTTGAACCGACGTATGTGACTTCCTTGGCGGCAGTCATGTTGACGTCGTTTGACACCAGATTGCCTGAGGCAGACAGGTCTGAGAAGTTCGCACGGTTGGTCGCTGACGCGATCATCAGGCGAGGGTTTCCGCCGTCTTCCCAGGCATCCTGCATCCCATCTTCGATGAGTGCAAGTGTCAGCGCCCGGGCCGTTCCTGACGTGATTGTTGTTGTGCCGTCGGCACCAACAGCAAACGCACCAGTTGCGCCAACTGAACCGTTTGACATCCAGCAGGTCAGTGAAGCTGACTTGCGTGGGTCTGAACCGTCGCGTGCAACGTCTGTGTCACCGATTGCTTTTTCGATGTCCCGGCGCAATTCCAGGGCCTTCAAGACCTTCTGGTAATTGTGTTCGCGCTCACGCCCGGCGGAATCGACTGCATCCAAAGTCCCGGATGTAGCAAACACCTTTTTTGAGATTTGGTGGTAGTTACCAATCCGTGCAGTTGGTGTCGCCGCAGCAGTTGCTGTGGTTGCACCTTCGTTGTGGTAGTTAGTAGTTGACGCGGCGGTCAGCTCCTGAACTTGCCATTCGACGAAAATGCCGTTTGAGGTTTCTTTTTTCACATTGGAAAAAATTGGTGTTTCTGCCGGATCAATCCGGTAGATGATGTCAGCGAGTTGCTCTTTCTCACCAACAGCGTTTTGGGTTGTAAAAACAGCCATTGTTTTGTTCCTTCGGGTTACTTACCCATCAAAAATTGTACAGCAGCGTCAACGGTGCCAGCCTTTTCAAACTGTTCACGCGCCTTCCGCCTCGAACGATTAGCAACTTCGCGCTTGGTTGCCGGTTGCCCTGCCTTGGCCATCTTCGGTGCTTGGCGAGTGCGCTTTTTGGTTGTAGGTTTCTTTTCCATTAGATTGTCCCACTTCCACGCTTTGTACAAAAGCTCAATCGCGCGGGCATCGCTCGCGGATGAGATTTCTTCCTCGCTAAACCCGACACGCTTCTGGGCGTACTTAATGACTTCTTTACGCTCAAATTCGCGCGTCTCGTCATTACGCCACTCAGGTATGCGCTCAAGCATTTCGACACGTTGGTTAGTGAGGTGCTGTTTTAGTTGCGCCTCATGCTCCTGTGCCTGCTGTTGGGCAATCTTCTGACGCTCTGCCGCCACTTGCTGGATTTGCTTTTGGTGCTTATCCCACTCTGTCTTGGCAAAGAAAATGTCGTCAGTAGACCAGCCCTGATCTTTATAGGCCGACCAGTCAGGTTCCTCAGTGAGGCTGAGGTTTGTCTGCTGGAGTTGGGCTTGCAGTAACTCAAGTTGCTGCGCGTAAGCGTCTCGGAGCTGTTTTGTTTCGGCTGCCTCAGCAGCAAATGCCTTGCGTTGCTCGGCCAGTTCCATTGATCGCTTAGTAAATGCCTCCTGACGTTG
>Ga0222718_10004817_pt1 | contig 11097 bp, 9 predicted proteins | sample C33_27DmetaG_FD_165045 | JGI IMG/M metagenome (GOLD analysis project Ga0222718, IMG submission 165045) | Estuarine water microbial communities from San Francisco Bay, California, United States - C33_27D | ecosystem: Environmental > Aquatic > Marine > Unclassified | place: USA: California... | reverse complement strand
CATAGGTTTGTAATGTAAATAAAAAACAAACACTAATCAGTATCAGTATCTTTTTCATGGCAATCACAATCACATTGGTTGAGTTCAATACATAGACAAATCTCTCCAGTACAATCTGGATTATCACATTTACATTCTGACATTAGTAACTCCATATCCAAGGTCTAGGTACTAAAGGACCTACTTCCATAGTATCTATATGAATAAACCTAGAACCATGTGCACCTTTTTGTTTAACACCTATACCAGTAAAACCTGCTTCTAAAGCTAGTTGTACAATCTTATATGCTTTTTCACCATGACAAGCTATATCAACAGCTTTACCATATATATGAGGAGAGTTCTTAGCACCACCTATAGCTTCATTATGTTCTTTACTTCTATATCCAGAAGTAATAGTCATAGGTAGATTAAGTTTCTCACGTATAGTTACAAGCTTTTCCATGAACTCTTCATCCATATCTAATTTACCTGTACCTTTACACTTTAATTCATTCTCACTAAAGAACTTCCACATTACTGTTTCTCCATCCAACGATCTAGTTTTTCTTCTAGCTTATCAAATCTTGTTAGTAGTTTATTTATTTCATTAAACACTTCTTTACGTGTAGAATAATTAGTAGCCATAAACTCTCTAGTCTTTGCATCATTCAATGCATGATCTTTTAAATCTTCACGTAGTTTATCTATATCACTATTAGTACCACGTATCCACCATAAAAATGCACCTACAGCAAGTGTAAGTATAGCATTCCATAGCATTGTCATATCTTGCATTGTATTAATCCACTTCATCTATTTTAGCATTTAAAAGTTTATCATCTATTTCTTTAAAGTAATCTACTGGTAAATTAACACCTATTTGTTTTAAACCTTTTATATAATTTTGTATATCACTTTTAGTTAGTTTACTAGGAGTATGGTAGTTACTATTTATTCTTCTTAGTATGTTTATATTAGTAGGATTTTTTAAATTTTTTACAATTTCTTCCATAGTAAAACCTAAATCTTTATAAGCTTTTATATACATACGTATTTCTTTTTCAGTTTTTAACATGTTTAATTCATCTGCATCTTTAGCTTTTTTTAAATCTTCTTCATTAATAGAATAAGTTCTACTACCTACACCTTTACCAATTAAAGCTCCTATATCACTAAGAGAATCTCTTTTTCCTTGTAACAACTTAGAAATTTCTTTATTTTTATTTATATTACTTAAATCATAACCTATATTATAAGGAATAGAAGAAGATAAATCTATAGCATTAACTTTAAAACCTAATAAAGATAAAGGATTAGCTTCACCAGGCACTCCTTTATAATCTCCAGATAATAGTGAACGTGCTACTCCTTTTGTTTTTTCATCTTCAGGAAAGTATCCTACTTGATCATCAGCTTCTGCTGCTTTTTTTAAATAATTAGTAAAAGCAGGAATAGTTATATCAAGACCTAAATTTATACCTGCATTTAAAATATCTTTAGGTAAATTTTTTCCTTCTTTAATTAACATTGCATTTTCTAGTAAAGAATCTGTAATAACAGAAGTTCCTACAAAAGGAGATAAAGTTTTTTGAACCATAGCTAATCCCATTTTTTGTAGTTCAGGTTCATATCTTATATTTTTTAATTTTTCAAGAGACATATTATCATCATTTAATATTGTATGAGTAAATCTAGCTGCTGATTTAATGTAACTGAAAGGATCTAAACTACCTGTTGAAACAGTTTTTACAACTTTTTTTCCATTCTTACTTTCTACAGGACTTAAATAAAATTGAGGAACATCATAATTATATTGAGGTCCTACTATATCTATAGCTTCTTTTTCATCTTCTGTTACACCCATCATTAACATAGATTTTGATTGTAATACATCTGCACCTAAACCTACAGTAGTCATTCCACCTAAACGTCTAGCAGCTAAAGACATTAATTCAGGATTACCACTTAATCCATCTTCAATCGTATAAGCAACTATATTTTTAGCAACTCTTGTAGACTCAGCAGCAAAAGTAGCAAAATCTCCAAAAGGCATATATCTTAATTTTTTTAAATACTTAGGAGCAATTTTATAATTAGGCATTAAATCTCTTGTTCTTTTTGCTGCCATATCTTCAATTTTACTTATAGATTCTTCTGGAAAAGCTTTAGCTAAATATTTTTTTGTATTTTCAAAATGCATTATTTTATATATATCATCTTCAACTTGATAAATATCTATAAGTTTATTTATTGTTTTTTTTGTAGCTGTTAAAGGAAGGTTTCTAATTTTCCTTGCTATAGAAGGCTTATCATATATTTTAGAAGGACTTGACATTTCTTTTATATTAGCTCTAACAGTTTCTGCATAAACATCAGAACCTGTTATACCTAATTCTCTATATCTATTCCATTTTTCTACTAATCTTTTATTTGTTAATTTAAGTAGAGAACGTGAAGCAAATTCTGCAGCATCTGACACACCTCTTGTATTAGGAATAAATCCATTAGCAACCATAAATAAATTATTTCCTAAAACATTAACAGAATGTGTAGCTGGATTCATTGCAGTCAAACCTAATTGAGAAGCTGTTTTTAATCTTAACCAATTTTTTAAAACAATATTTGATGTAGGATTAATAGTTTGTAAGCCAACTTCTAAAGCTTTCTTATAATTAGGATCTATATATAATCCTTCTAAAGGATTTTTTAATGTGCCTGACTTTACAACACCTTTACCAAAGATTTTACTTAATCTTTCTTCAACAACAGTCTTTGCTGCTTCTCTATTTCCTACATCTGCAGGAGCAAATACTCCTTTTTTATTTTTTACAGCTTCTTTAGCTGCACCACTATTTAACATATCTTTAGCAAGTGTTTCTAAAAAATCTATTTCTGATTTATATACAGCTAATTTTTGATAAGCATTAACATAATTAAGATTAGGATCTTTAACTTCTCCTAAAAATGATTTAACTTTTTCATCTAATTTTTTTCTTTTAAAAAATCCTTTTACAGAAGAACCTGTTTTACTTCCTGCTGTTCCTGCTAAATCAGATAAAAACTTACCTTTATCTCCTTCATAATTTTTTAATGCTAGTTTTATATTAACATATGCTTCATCAGGTGTAATATTCATTGTATTAATTAAATAATCAGATATATCTCTCATACCTTTATTAGCTATACTACTTAGTTGATTGTTAGATATATTCTTACGATTTTTTTTAAGAACACTTTTCATCTCTCTAATGTAAGAGGGGTTCTCAAACATTTCAAAAGTACGTGTAATATATGTTTGTAAATTTTCATCTATAGTAACTTTTAAACCACCTGATGTTCTGTTATTTTGTAAAAAATATCCAGACAAGTCATCTATTTCTTTTCTCATACCTATAATTTTTGGTTTAACAAGAGCAGGTAGTTGAGCTAAAGCTAATTTATTTCCAGCTAATGCTTCATTAACTACAGCAATATTTTCAACAGAATTAAACTTAGCTTTCTTCATTAATTTAGATAACTCTTTACTTTCTATTACAGCAGTATCATAAGCATTTTTTGCAACAGCATCTTGTTTTACAAAGTTAGCTAATACATCATCTGTTAATCCTCTTTTTGAAGTAGTAGCTGCTAAAAGTTTACTTAATTGTGTAGGTATTACTTTTTTAGTACCTGCTTTAACACCTTGATAAGTTTTCATTAATCCTTTTAAACCACCAAAAAAAGCTACCTCTAATCCTATGTTATTTATAAAAGCATTTATTCTTTGTTGAGCTGCTGTATCATTAGGATTAATAGCTAAACTTTCTAAAGCTGCTGTTGATTCAGGAAATTGTTCTAGTAATAAATTAACACCATTCTCTTGTGGATCTTCTACTATTGTAGCACTTGCAGCAAAAGCTGTACCATAGAGTGCTAAATTTTTAGCAACTGTACCAACCTTACTTTTAACTTTTGTAGTATTAGTTAAAGCTTTATTTGTTTTAATAGCTCTATTAATTTGTGCTGCTTTAGCTGATGAATTAATTAACTTAGCATTTTTTGCTAGTCCACTAACAAGTCTTGTTCCTTTTATTATACCAGTAGCAGGTACAAAATATGATCCTATATTTCCAACCATTTCTTCAGCTTTACCATAGACACCATCACCATGATAAGGATCAAAAATTTGATCAGCATATTCTTTAACAATTTCAGGAACATAATCACCAGTCTTATCTAAAAGACTACCTACTTTAGCTGTAAAATTAGGAAAGAAATCTTCTGCAGTATCTGCAACACCTCTTCCTGCTTCACCAAATGCTCTTCCTACTGTACGTATAGCAGGATCAATAATACGAATATTAGTTATTTGAGCTTGATTATCTAACTCTTCTCTAGGAGTATTAGCATATTTTATGTATGCTTCTTTAAACTCATTCTTATCAAAACCTTTAGCTGTTAATATTTGATTATATTTTTCTTGATCTAATAACTTTTGAGCAGCAAGAGTATCTAATTCTTGAGCTACTTCACGAAAGTCTTGTGAATTAATACTTATAGCCATATGTTTATTATTTACCTTCTATAATTTCTAAAACTGTTTTTCTATTATCATTAGAATTATCAACAACAGAAGTCATTGTATTAATTTCTTTTTTTGTTACACCTTCTGCAATATCTACTACTTCTACTTTTTGATCTCTAAATAATGTTGTAATATTATTTTGTATAGCCATATTTATTCTTTGTTCTAAAGGTACTGCACTTCTTTTATTTGACGCCTGTTCTAAAGTAACTGTTTGTTTAAGATCTTCAAACGCCTTTTTAACTGCCCAGTCGTATATATCACTTTGTCTCCATGTATTAGGGTTATTAGGATTATTAGGATTTTTAATATCAGGATTTAAACCTTTAACTTCTGCACCAGCATCCATAAGATTTATATTAGATGCACTAAGGTTATGTTTTACTCCTTTAATAGCTTCACTAAAAGGTATAGTTTTTATATCACCAAATACACTATCTAAACCTGCAGCTTGAGCTGTTAAATACTTTGCATATTCTCCTGATAAATTTTGTAACTGAGCCATATAAGTATTAGCTAATTCCATATCACCTTGAGCTAAAGCTTCTTTATATTTAATTTCTAATTTACCTATTTCTCTATCTTGCTGTCTTATCTTAGCTCTTTGTTCTGTTTCTGCTGCACCTATCTCAGGACCTGCTTTTGCTAACATAGTTAATAGTTGTCCTGCTCCTCCTCCTGGTGCATCTGTTACATCTTGATCAGTTGCTAATCTAGCCATAGCTGCAAATGCAGCCTGTTCTCTATTAAACTGTTGATTAGCTCTATCTGCTTCTAAATAAGCTCTATCTCTTTCTAAGTCTTTTTTTGTTAATCTAGCAATATCTCTTCGTGTTGCTTCAGCAGCTTTAAATCTTTCACTATAAGGTCCTGCTAAATTTTTTAAATAATTTACATAAGCATCTGGAGTATCAATACCAAAGTTTGTTTCAAAAGTTTTATCTTCATTATTATTTGTTGAACCACCATTAGCTCTCTTAATTAAAGCACCTATACCACCACCAGATTTAGCACCTCCTTGTACAAAAGGTTGACCACCTATAGTTCTACCAGTAAATGCTCCATAGATATTACCTAATCCACCTAGACCTCCTATAAGTTGTTGACCTAAACTAGGTTCATATTGAGCTGGTTGTGGTGGAACATATTGTACATTACCTAAAGGAGCACCTGTTACAACAGATTGATATTTAGCCATAGTATCATAAGGGAATTGTTGTTCTTCTAAATATTGTTGAAATGCTTCATCTAATGCAGTTTGTGCTTGTTTTTGTTTTTCTTGACCTATTGATTGTAGACCAGATAGTTCTGTTGTTGCTTGTTTAAATTGACTGCTTCCTAAATTAGCTAATTGTGTAGCTGCTTGCCCTTTTGCTAATCTATCTGCATCTAATCTTGCTATAGCATCTTGATAAGCTTGTGCACTTCCTTTAGCTTGTATATCACCTAGTAATCTTTGTTGTGTATCTGCAGCCATACCTTCTAATATAGCTTGTCTACTACCACCAAAAGGTTGAGCCATTGCAGCTTTAGCAGCCAACTGTGGAACTACTTGTGATTCATATTGTTTCTGTGCTTCTCTTTTTTCTATATCAGTTACTGCTTGTTGATAAGGAGACATATACTCTTCAACTTGTGCTGCTGTATAAGGAGTAGCTGCTTCTCTTGTCATTCCCATAGCTTCTTGATATACTGGTGCTCCTGATCCTACAAGACCTGCTATACCAGCTTGTACTTGTTGTTGTTCAGGAGTAAACTCTGCAAGTGTAGGACCAGTATAAGGTTTATAACCTTGAGCTGTTCTATCCTCATAAAGTGCTTGAGCTTTTGTTAATATATCTTTATAATAAGGTCTAAGTTCTGGAGGTAACTCTGTAGTAGAAATCATTTGAGCACCTACTGCTGGTATTGATTCCCTTCTACCTAATATTGAAGATATTACTGCCATTGTTTATACTCCTGCCATCATAGGTTTTAAAGCCATTAACCCATCTATTTCTTTAGGTTGTCGTATTGTACCATAGGCTTTTTTACGTACACTTTCTACAACACCATCCATTACTTTTGCTCCTTCATCTGCATTACCATTTCCTAGTGCAGACATAGTATAAGCATCTACTACATATTCAGAAGGAGATACTGCTAATGTGCCTACTTGTTCTCCACCTTCTTTAATAGGCATATAAACATTATCTTCCATACCATGTCCATCTCCTTCTACTTTACCACTAAATTCTCCACCTTGTGCTAAATTAACTAACCCACCATGTTTAGCTGTAGCAGGAGCAAAATCAATACGATCTGTTAAACGAGTTCTAGGTGTTCTACCTAAAGCTCTATCTAATATATCTTGTATAGATAAGTTACTTGGCATTACTCTACCTGATGAATCTCTTATTACTACTGTTTGATTAAATCCTGTATCTGCATCAGATAGGTCTACACTATACCCTAGTTTTTCTAACTCTTCTATTTGACGTTTACGCTCATCTTCCATTGCATATTGTTCTCTATAATCAGGAATTGTAGAATCTATAGCAGCAAGTTTTGCTAATCCCATACCTGTACCATAGTCATCATACATTGCTCCACCTATATCTCCTAAAGTATAATCTCCCATTGGAATATCAGCTACATATTGTCCAACATCTGATACTGCTTGACCAACAGGACTATCTACTATTTGTTGACCTGCTCTTTGTAACATATTAGGTTGAGGACCTGTAGTTTGACTATATCCAGGATTAAAGTTTGATGCAACAGCATCTTGTGATTGTATTGGTAAATTAACTGGTTCAGGAGCTGGAGTAAAACTTCCTTCATAAGGTCCCATATTTGCTGTTGCTCCATAATCAAAAGGTCTAGGTTCAATAGTTGTTGTTCCTGGTGCTGCTCCAGAAGTTATATCTGGGGTAGATAATTGTAAATTTTCATATCTTTGTGCACCTAATGCATTACCAGGTCCAGCAGGATTATTATAAACTTGAGGTGAAGAACCTTGTGCTAAACCTGGTGATCTAAATGAACTTGGACTTCCTGTTCTAACACCAAAACCTCCAAGTGTTTTAGCTTGAGTTCCACCACCACTACCATAAGTAGGACCAAATACAGAATCAATATTTGGGTCCATATAATTAGTAAATCCTCTCATACCACCTGCAGTTACACCAGATAAAGCTGCTGCTTTTAATGCATCTTTAGGTTTAGCACCACCAGCTAATGCTCCTAGTCCACTACCTAATGCTGTTGCTGCACCAAAAGCTACTGGACCCATAGCAGCTACTTGAGCAGCTAGTCCACCAGTTACACCAGCTACACCAAATGTAGCAGGAAAGAAACTAGCAGCTAAATAAGGTGCTGCAATAGTTAAAGCAAGAGGAGCTATTGTTCTAAAAGCTTTAGACTTAGTTACTTTTTTAATTGATTTAGCTGCTTGCTTAAATGGTTTAAAGAAACTTTTAAAACCTCCAAATGCTTCAGGTAATCCTGTTATTGGATTATATGTAATTTTTAAAATAGAAGATAAACCTTGTAACTCTTCAGGATTAATATGTAGAAGCATATTATCACCACCTCTACCAAGACTAGCTAATCCTTGAGCTGTATCAAATACTTGACCACCACCTGCTCTTTGTTGTGGATTTCTTAGTTCATCTATAGCTCTTTGTACTGCTGCTGGATTATCTCTATATATTTCTTGAGACCTTATTGTATCTTGAGCAGAACCACCATTAACTATTACATCTGCAGCTTTATATATATTTTCTAGTGTATTAGAATCAGAACTTAATTCTTCATCTCTTAATCTCATTTGATTTTCTAGTTCTCTTTGTTTTAATAAACCTATTTCATCACCAGTTGTTCCTGCTAAATCATATTGAGGATTATACTGATCTAATGCAGGATTACCTCTTACACCATAATTAGATTTAAAAGGACTAGCCATACCACCATCTTGTCTTTGTACAATAGGTTGTTGTGTAACCTGTGGCATTTCCATTAAACCTTGGTTGTTCATTTGTTGTAGATATTGCATAGCTCTTAACCTCTCTAATCCTTTATTACTTTGTATTGCATCTTGAAATTCTGCAAGTTGTTCTAATTCATTTGGTGGTGTCATAATTTTATATTCTTTATATTCATATAGTTTGATTGGGGTTTAGTGTTATCTGCAATAAAATTACTATTACTATTATACACTATTTTTGAAGAGTCTGCTATAGGTTTTACAATTTCTTGTGAATTATACATATTTGGTGGTATAATTTGTCCTGTATTTATATTACTTATATAAGTACTTTCATTAAGAAACTTAAAAAATTCATTCTTCTTCAATTTAAATTTTCCCATGCTTGTGTTGCTGTTGTACTAACGTACCCTTTAAACTTACCTGCAGATGCTGCATATGCTATATCACCTTTACGTGGACTTCCTATTTCAGTTATAGTTACAACTGTATATATTTTAGTAGAAGGTCTTGAATCTACTTGAGCATCTCTAGTATCTAATTGATTTACTAATGCTGCACCCCATTGTGATATTTCTCTGTGTACTCTATCAGCTTGAGGATTATCTTTTAAATAATCATATATTTTAGGTACTGCTGGATAACGTGCCATTATCTTTTACCATCTGGTTGTATGGCTAATCTAATAGAACCCCATTTCCAGCTAGTACCTGCTGCATTGCAAGATACTCTGACTCTCCCCTGCCTTCCTCTTGCTCTCATATCTATCTTAGCTGTAGAATTTGTTACTTTATGTGGTGGATTTGGTTTCTCTCTTGATGTACTACTTTCAGGAAAGTCTTTTGTTTTAATTGAGAATGTTAAACTACCATCACTTAAATCAAAATCAGGAATAACTCTATTTAAAAACATTACTTCATTACCAGAATCTATATCAAAATCTGCTGACTCAATAAAGGAAGACATTGCTACTCCATCTGCTGTATATAAACCTTGCACTTCATTATTAAATAATTTATTAGATGCAGGATTTGTTCCTTGTAAACCTGTTGTTATTGTATTTCCAAATACTGTTTTATCTGCAAAAGTTGTAAATATACTTTCTCCATAAGACCAATAATTTTCATCAGGAGACCATACCACATAACTATCACATTCAGTAGAATCTGTAGAAGGATATAACCAAATTACTTCTTTAAACTCTGAATTTATTCCACAGAATATTTTATCTTTTTGAGCCATATTTAATCTATCAAATATAAATCTTCTTACTGTACAATCTAAACTTTTTACTTGACCATCAAATACATAGAAGTTATCATATCCCATCCATACTGCTCTACCATCATAATCAACTCCTGCATGTTGAGCTATCAAACCACAGTTAGTTCCAAGTTGTGAAAAATTAAATACAAAAGGTGGACCTACAAAAGTCATAGACCATAAAGCATTATCAGTCCATATATTAATAGCATTACGAGATCTTTTTGCTCCTACTATTTTTGTACCATCAGCTAATATAACTTCACCAGAAGTAGAACTTATAGATGGAACCCAGTTTGTATAATCTTCTTGATTAGACCATCTAACAACTAAAGGATTATATGTTCCTGTAGGACTAGCTGTTGTACCAAATTCATTGCCACCTAATGCAATTAAATGTCTATCATTAGGAGATACTATAATACTATCAACAGTAGTAGGTGTAGAATTAGTAGCACCTGAAACTTTAACAGCTCTTAATGGTGTAGTAGATGCATCAGTATCCCAATAATAAATAGATCCTTTTCTTCTATTAGCTACTACATCTTCACCCCAGTTATCTAAACTCCATTGTGTTATCTCACTTGAGAAGTCACTAGCTCCTGTAGATGTTGGTTGATTCCATCCTCTAGTATCAGAAGCACATACAGTAGCTTGATAAGATGCAGAACCATAACCTAAACCTGTTGCAGCATTTGATACACCAGTTTTTAATAAATAATGTATATGACCATTACCAGAAGATGATTGAGCAGCACTTGCTGTAGTTGATACATTAATAGCAAATGTATTTGCATTATTAACACTTACTCTATAAGTACTTGTTCCTAATAATATATTACCACCTATAGTAGCAGTACTTGTAAAGAATACAAAGTCACCTGTTTGTCTACCATGTGCTGTAGCTGATACTGTAACAACATTAGCACTTACTGCTACACTAAATGCATTTGTTAAAGATGCACTAGATGATACAGGTGTTACATCAAATATTTCATCACCACTATGTTCATATAACATTTGAGCTGTACCAAACATAGCTCTTTTAAACTGATCATTATCAGTCCATGTTATAAGATCACGACCTGAACCATTAAAAGATGCAGATACTTTAGTTTCATACCCACCTATATTCTCTGGTTTACCTGCACGAAAACGTACATTATTAGTATCATACCAAGAATTAGTTTCTGCATATTGTGTGGACTCTCTTCTAATACCAGGTTGAAAGTCCATCTTTACGAGTTTAGAACTTGTAGAAGACATTACCTACCTATCAAAGTTTTTTAATAATACTGCGTCTATTGTTGATGCACTACGT
>Ga0222718_10004816_pt1 | contig 11098 bp, 7 predicted proteins | sample C33_27DmetaG_FD_165045 | JGI IMG/M metagenome (GOLD analysis project Ga0222718, IMG submission 165045) | Estuarine water microbial communities from San Francisco Bay, California, United States - C33_27D | ecosystem: Environmental > Aquatic > Marine > Unclassified | place: USA: California... | reverse complement strand
TGCCATACGAACCTAGTAATTAATGTTCATTATCGCTACTGGCTGTGCATACAGAGAGCGTAGATTACCTCTTGCTTCATCAATCAACAATGACCTTAGTCTTAGTAATGCGTTTCTTAATCTTTCTCCTGATCCAACAGGGTAGTTTTCAGCAGCTAGTTTCTCTGTAATAAATTCTTGTGTTGAAGCATCTATATCTGTTGCTCCCATAATGTCAGCAACTGCACCTACCATTACTATCTGATGATATGTTTCATCATCTAGTAAACAGTCTGTAGCTAGATCCACTGTTTCATCAGTTGGTCTTACAAATCTTCTTTTCACAACAAGATGTACTGTCTTGCCTGTGCTTGTGTTATAAAACTGTACTGCTGTATTTGTACTTGAAGGTGGGAAGTTTCTAAGTAACTCTATACCAGCAGATGTGTACTGGCTACCAGATGAATTTTGTACATAAGAGCTAAGTACCTCTACTGTTGATGCTGGTACTTCTGCATAAGTTGTATTAGAAGTTACATCTGTTGTAGTTACATTCCATAGCGAAGGATATAGTCTTTCTATGTTATCTGATGTTGCATCAAATACAGACTTACGAGGAAATGTTGGGTTAATAAAAATATTGTCTTTATCATTGTGTGCTGCTGCTGTCGTACCAGAATAACCTCTTGATACTGATAGCACTCTTGTTGAAGTGTTTGCATTTGTTACTAACATAAGCTCTAATCCAACCTCTACGATTGCACCATTGCCTAATAGGTTTTCTTCTTCTACGCTAAATAATCCATCTTCATAGGAAAGCGTATTTTGCGAGTCAGTCATAGCACCATCTAACCTAGAAAACGCTGCTAAGTCATCAGGTTTATTTAGGTAATCTCTATAAATTCTATCTACGAGTGTGCTTACTGCTGCCATATATCTCCATATTACTAGAGGGAGAAGTATTTATCTCCCTCTAATAAATATACTATCTACCTAAAAATTAGGAAGTAGCTAGGTTTGTTATTTTTGCGTGGAACTGTTCTGGACCATATTCTAATCCAATTTCTCCATACACCTGGAACTTATAAGCTGCTCCAGATTGAGCCAATGGCTCTACGAAGAAGTGTCCTTTTCCTGGAATATCCAAGAATACAGGCTTACAGAACGCAAGGTCAACAATAACAACATCATCAGTAGGAAGGTGTCTATCATAAACAATTCCAACTTGACCGAAGTCAGTTTCAATTGTAGTGATATTCACTCCACCAATGTTTCTATCCCTTGGTGCAAGAGCTAATGCACTTGAATAGATTGATGATAGTTTTTGCTTTTGGAAGCTGTTAGCCATAATAACTGGCATCTCAAATGGAGCACCTGAATCTGCCATTTGTTTTAGAGCATCCTCTACCTTAGCTTGATCTAAAGCAGCAGCAGCTGCGGCAACTTCGTTTGTAGAGATAGCTTCTAAAAGCCCTCTAGTTTTTCTTTCTGTTGCCATATCTGTGTCTGCTACATAGGTACCTTGTAAGAAAGAGAACTCAATATCTCTTGCTGCTCTCTTCATAGCCATATCTAATTGGAAAGCCAATTCATCTTGAACTGGTTGATTTCCTATAATAGATTCGCCACTAAGGTTACCTGTTGCTGCTTGTTTTGTGTAAGAAACGTTAACACCATATTGCATAATTTGTGTAACGTTTGTTACTTCACTTCTTGTTCTTTCTGCGTATGTTGGGTCTGCACCTTCTAATGCAACTGTTTGAGCAGCAGCAGCGTTATCTACTGTTTGCCAAGTGAATTGCTTAGAGGTAACTGATTTTCCACCAGTCATACCACCGATAGCAGAGAGAAAAGGTGTGTCGTTTGGGGTGACATTAAATAACTCACCCACGTAATTAGGAAGATCGTATGAATCTCCCAATCCTGATACTGCACCCATTTTAAATCTCCTTTACTTATCTTTTAATAGTGCTTTTAATTTGTCGGCTTTGAGAGCAGAACTTGTTTGCCAGTCGCCATCAGCTTGTGCTTGTGCTATCTGGTCATCTAGTCCAACAGGTTCTACTGGAACTGATGCCTCTATAACAGTATCTAAATTTTGTTGGCTACTTACCACTCTTGCTTTTTGTACAGCTTGTGGATCAGCTTCAGTAGGGGTTTCGGAGCCCCATCCGTAGTTCTCCTGTGCAAACTGCTTAATTGCATCAGCTTGTAAGTCGCCTTTATACAAGTCTTTTAATGCTTTACCTTGCCCAGAGTCAGGGTCAAAACCTGCATCTTTAATGGCATTACCCATTAGTACAGACTTAAATTCTTTCTCTTTAGCTTCAAGCTCTTTAATACGCTCACGCATTTGCTTGATAGCATTATTATCTTGTGTTTCTTCTACTGCTTCGTTCATCTCGTTTTCCATTTTTTCTCCTCTCCCAGATTTCTACTAGCTACATTATCCTGGGGTAAATAATGCGATAGGCGACAAGTTATAATTAAAGTACAAATGAGAATTGTCAGCCACTTCTAGCTGTACCGATACTAGGCGAATTGAAATACGCAGTTTACACGCCAGATATAAACTGGAGGTGCAGCATCTTTAAGCCGAGGCTACCAGGCTATACAATATATTGTACCACTATATGTGGGATATACAAGTATTAAAGTTCAGTTAATCCTGTAACTCTACGACCTGTTCTTGTAGCACCTGTTGTTGGTGCAAACTCTGATGCTTCTTGTTCTTCTAATCTAGCAATAATTTCCATCTCTTCTTGACTTTGAAATACTAATGCTTCACTAAGTTGTTCTAATCCTATTTGTTGTTCTTGTGCAATACCTCTTTGTGCCTGTAATTCTTGTAACCTGGGTAACTGTGCTTCAGCGACAGAGAACAATCTTCTTGCTTCTTCTTGTGTTAAACCTGCTTCTTGTAATCTTTTGGCTTCAGAGGTTGTTATTTCAAAACCTGCTCGTTTTGCTTCTCCACCAATTTGTGCAGTTGTAATCCTTCCTTGCACTATAGCTTCACCTACTGTAGGATCTAAAGCTCCAGCTAATATAGACCTAGCATCTAAAGTGACTCCAAAGTTAGTTTCATAAAACTCTTGTACTTGTGGTATATTTTCTTCTATACCTTGATATACCGAACCTACTCTTTGTGCAAACTCGGAAGCTGATACATCTCCTTCTATAAGACCTGTTATTTTATCAGCCATAAATGTAAGAGAAGCTGATCTATCAATACCATACTCTTGCAAAGTACCTATGTAACTTTCTTTTAATGCGTTGTAAGTTACTTCATCATATCTAACTTGTCCTGTAGGAGTTTTGTTACCAGGAAATATATTTGTATATTCTGGGTCTTTACGAACCTCTGATATAATTTGTGTTTCTGGTTTACCTATTTGATAATACTGTGTCCACAAATTTAAAAACTCTACAGGTAAACCTGGAAATCTTGCTTCTGCTAATGCTACAAAATCTGCCATTATGTGTTTGCTCCTAAGTTTCTTCTTACTGTGCCTTGTCCAATAGATTGTTCTAAACTATTTAAAGCATCATTAACAACTTTATCATTTCCTTGTTCTAATCCTACTTTAGTTAAAACTTCATTAGCATAGGTAACATTATTATTTTTTACTATGTCTTGAAAATATGTTTGACTTTCATCAGGTACTTCACCCCAAGCATTTTCTACAATGTTTTTCCAAGGTTGTGAAATATCCTCATAGGTTAATTCAGGATTTGTATACGCATCAAACAAAGCAACTCTCTGTTGTTTAAGCATTGTTTGTAATTGTTGAAAAGCATCTGCTTCTCCTGATCTGAGTCTTGATCCCCAATTAGCTACCCAGGTACTATTGTAGTTACCTGCTACAGGTCCTAACCACTTTAAGGCTTCTTGTCTTACAGTATCTTCATACTGCATTTGTCTATCTATTTGGTCATACCCACTAGCTTCAACTACATTAAAAAATGCTTCATCTCTTTCTCCTGCTGCAAATGGATCAGCAAACAACCTTAGTTGTTCTGTTGTTTTTGATTCTGACCATTCACCAGTAACTGCTTTCTGTGATATATAATCAACTAATCCAGGTGGCACATCTCTCAACATTCCTGTTTCAGGGTCAAATCCTCCAGCTATACCTAAAGAAAGTAAATTGTTTTTAACATTTCTTCTTGTGTTTTCGTATGCTTGTTTTGCATCTAGTGGTAAGTTATTAAATCCTCTACCTAGTGATAGCTCATACCAATCTCTTTGTTCTTCTGTGGTTTCTTGAAACCATTTGAGTTGTCTGTATTCACCTGGTGTTGGATCTCTTCCCTCTAGTGCAACTTCTGCTGATAGAGCTAAACCATCTGCTGTTGCTAACCAAGGAGATATTGCAACATTATCATTTATTCTTTCTACAAACTGTAAGAAAGGATTGCCTTCTATACCTTCTAGTTCAACAGTTGTACCTGCGACTATTGCACCACCAGTGTTTAAATCTTCTTTAGTTAAGAAACTGTTAGCTCCTTTAAAAGCAGAAGCATCTGTTAATAAACCTGACTTAACGAAATCGTTGTTTGGTACTTGGTACATCATATAGATTGAGCCTGTGTAAAGACTTCCATCTCCACCTGGAACTAAATATCCTAGGTAATAATCTCCATCTACATCAAATACTTTTGCACCTGTTGGTATATTATTGAATACTGTATCTTGATTTGATCCAGGTTGTCCGACAAACTGTCCACTACCTGTACCAGGACTTTGTGAACCTGAACTACTTTCACCAACTACATTACCTACTGATGAATAATCTTTAGTATCGTAACCTGTATTACCTACTCCTACAACACTTTCTCTTTGATCCATAGGGGTAGAAGCATCTTCACCACCATAGTCACCTGGATAATCTGATGTTAAAGGTTCTGACTTGGTCGCATTTTTGTAACCTTCTCTACCTGGTATTAAACCTGCAATAAGTCTGTCATACTCTGACATTTCCTCGCCAGGTCTTTTAAAGGTATTAGCTGTTGTCCGAGCACCATTAGGTCCATAAACAACAACTTGTGTTTCTCCTATTTTTTCAGTTAAAACATTACTGGATGAATCAATAGATGAATCAATAGAAGATGTATCAGTAGAAACAACAGCACTTTCATCCGTTGTCCAATCTTGTAATTCGTATAAATGTAAATCTGATTGTAATATCTGTACAGATTTTCCATCTTTATATACAGTTATTTTAGATTCATCTGTACCTGTTGTACCTGTTGTAGCTGTACTTGTTGCACCATCAACACTACCTATTGGTGTTATTGGTTGTGTGCTTAAAATTGCATCAATAGCATCTTGTTCTTTTTTTAGTTTTTGATATTCTTCTATATTTATATCATCTCTAGCTATTGCTGCATCTGCTTCATCAGCAGAATCAAATCCCATTTGTTGCCACCAAGGAACTGATTGTCCAGCAATAATACTATTTACAATATCTCTTGACCATTCAGGATTTTTTCCTAGTAATGAATTTATTTGCGTTTCGTTTAGTCTTTTTACACCTGTATATTTAGCTAAATCTTCAAGAGATTTTATAGAATCTTTTTCTTTTTTAGTTAATGGTGGTAATACTTCTGCTGCTTCTACAGGTTCTTTTTCAGCAAATGATGTACTAGATAAATCTTTATTAGGTGGCTCTGTTGTTTTAGCTTCTTCAACATTAGCTTCTTCTGCTTTTTCATTATGTGTTTCTTTGTCAATAATTTCTCTACCATAGCTTGTATATCTAACACCTTTGTTATCTCCTTCTCCAGGAGCTTTGTCATAAAGATAAGTAGCTTCTGCATCAGATAAATTAGGATCAGGATTTCTAGTTCCATAAGTACCTTGTTGTCCAAGTAAGTTATATGCCATTATCTATTCATCCCTAACTCTCTAGCTGAATAAGGATTTTTTTCACTAGCCATACTTACATTAATAGTTGACTCACCCTTTGCTTTAGCATTATCTATAGCTGTTCTAACATTACTTGCTTGTCGTGCTTGATTTCCACCAACTGCTATTTGCTGTCTTTGTCCACCTGCTGTGTTCTGTGACAAAGCATCAATCATACTTATAGCAACATTACTGTTAGCAATTTGAGGTTGTTGAACTCTAATACTTGGGTCTTGTGCAGTATATCTAGTAGCTAAAGGCATACCTTTATTTTTTAATTCTTTATTCATATTGGTCATTACATCATCGACATATCCACCAACATCTTTACCTAAAACATCTTTATAACTCATTATATCTACAAGATTTTTTGCATCTTCAGGAAGTAGTCTAGGGTTTAAATCAGTATTTCTTTTTACTATATCAGCGTTACCAGGCCCAGCAAACCAAGCTATTGCTACTAAATCCCAAGATTTATATTTGTTGTAGTATTGTGTAAATTTATCTCTAGCTGTTTTATCTTGTGCTTCTTTATCTTTCCAGTTAGGTGCTGGTTGATTTTTGCTCAATCCATATGCTTCTCTTGACCAGTTTTCCCAATTATCTTCTACTATTTGATAAGCTCCCAAAGCTCTTCCGTATCTAGTTACAGGACCAATAGCATTATAGTCACCACTGCTTTCCTGCATTTTTATTGTTTCCATAAATGTATCTAATTGTTCTAATGCCATAGTATTACCCTGGAGCACCACTAATAAGGTTAAGAATAGTTTGGTTAGTTCTTTGTATATCAGCTTGTCCTCTTAGTCTTTCTGTTTCAAATCGTGTTGCATCTTTAAAAGCTTGTTGGAATCTTGCAGCTGGATCAATCTGTGTAATTCCTTCTTCTAGTATAGTTTCTTGTATATCTTCTATGCCGTGGTTACTGTAATCAACAAGTTCTTGTACTGTTTGAAATTCAGGTTCTTCTATTAAACTTGCAATTCTCTTTTGATTTGCTGTTTGTTTTTGTATTATTGCACTGTATTGATCTAGTAAATTTTGTTTTTCATATTCTTTTGGTTCCCTACCTAATGATTGTGCAAACATACTATCAATAAGATTAGCTGTACCTGTATAATCTGGAGGTAAAAATATATCTTCTGCTGTAGGTATTTCTGGTAATTGATTATCAACATACCATTTCATTGATGATACCCAATCAGGATTACCTATTTGATTTGCTCTACCCAGTACTACTTTCATTGCATCTGCACTTGCATCATCCCATTCTCCAATAAGAAAAGAACCTCGTTCTAGTAAACCTGCATTCACTAAATCTGTTTGTATAGTTGCTTTTACTTCAGGACTTAACCCTGCAAAGTTAGAGTATTGTTCACCCTGTGTGTAAAATACATATTCTCCATCATCATCTTTTTCTGCTATATCTCTACCAGTAGGAGTTGTATAGTAAGTAGGAACATCACCTAAAAAACTAACAAAGGTTTGCCCTTGTGTTCCTGTATCTTGTGGATAGTTTTGTATCTGTGGTTGACCTGATCCCTGTGATATTCTGGATAGTTCATCAACTGTCATAACACCATTAAGTAACAAAGCAGCTTCTGCTATTGCTGCTTCTAGTGTTGGTTGTTCTTGAAGTATTTGTAAAGCATTAGCATCTAATACACTTCTGCTTAATCCTTGACTGTTTATTTTATAATTAACTTGTTCTATTAATAAATTTATAAATTCGTTTACTGTCATACTACTCTCCACTTATATTATAGCTTGGTTTTTCATCTCTTTCCTCATCTAATAATTCTTGTTTGAAATACGAGTTCCAAATATACTGGAAGTCAGGATGTTGACTTACAATATATTCAGCTGTATCTCTAAGATACCACCGAAGATTGCTTAAGGCTATTGCAGTTTTAAAAGAAGATTTTGTAAAACCTAGTGCTTCTCCTTGTGCAATAGCTTGTTCTCTAGCCTCTATATATAGCATAAGTCCTTTACCTGCTTCTGTAGTTTTAAGAAACTCATTGTTTTGCCATTTATAAAATTCATCTATAACTTGATCTCTTGATGCTTTTATAGGAGTACCTACTAAAGGATTTCCCCAACCAGGATATCTTTCTTTAAGATCCATTCTTTTCTTTTCTTTTAGTAATCTAGCTTGTTCGCTACTGTTGCGATGTAAAGGTTTTTGTCCTACTTCTGCTGGTGTAAATCCATCAGTAGTATTCATAAATTTTTCCCAAGCTAAAGCACCAAGTAATTGATTCTTAGCTATACCCCATTGTTCTGGTGTTCTAGGTACTCTATCTTCTCTTTCAAGTGATGTTAAATAACTAGCATAATCAAACTCACCAGTTGGATCATCTGGATTTGCATAGTAAGCAGTGTATTTATATTGTTCGTACAAATCTTTATTATCTCTAAAGAACTTAGAACCTTCTACAGTAACTGGTGTTCTTCTCACCGAAGTTGTTTTAGCAACTGTCAATGTTATAGGGTTCACACCATAGGTATCAATAAAATGTTCTATTGTTTTTAAATCGTTACCATTTGCAACATTATCTCTATATTCTCTATATTCCTCAACTAATGCAGAAAAGAACATAAACTGTCTACCTTCTTCTGTTTGTACAGCAAGTTCAAATCTAGGTGTGATACCTGTAGGACCTATAAATTGAGCAACACTTCTAATTAAAGTCATTCCTTTTGCATACTCTTTAGCTTTTTCTAGTCCATCCTCCATACCTTGTGGTGTACTATCATCAATTCTTCCAGAATATAACATAGCTTTATACACTTCTATAGTTGTATTTCCATAAACTCTTTGAAAATCAAATACATCAGCATCTATAGCTTGTAAAAATTTCTGAAAATAACTAGGAATAGCAGCTTTAAATGTACTCTTAAATAAATTTTCCATTTTAGAAAAAGAATCATCTTCAGGAGTAGCAGGTTGAAAATCTCCAAATATAAACCCTCTCATAAAATCAAAACTTGGAGTGCTTGGTATTAATGCAGCAGCAGGTATCTGAACAATAGGACCAAATCCTGGTAACAATGTTGCTGATACTATGTTAAGACTACTGGCAAAACCTGACGCAGTAACTCTAACATTATCATCTGAAGTCATATTCATATAGTTTTGCATTACTCCATTCCAACCAGGAAAAGCAAACATCTCTTCACCTGTTGTTGGATCTTCAAAGAAAAAACCACTATCTGTTCCAGGTGGCATAAATGGATTATCTTGTCTGCCTGATACAACAAGTTGTTCTAATCTTCTTACTGGTGCAGGATTAGCTTTAAGCAACCTTGTCCAGGTAGTTACAATTTCTTTATACGCTTCACCAAAGGGAAATGCAAATCTAAGAGCATTTACTATACGAGTATTAGAACCCAAATCATACAACAGTTCCTTAGTTCTTGTTAAAGCATCTGCTTTTGCTATATCATCTATATTTCTAAAAGCATTTTCAATACCATCATCTATTGTGTACATTGCTCTCTCCACACTAGGTTGTACTTTCCTCATTTTTTCTAAATAACTTTTTCCAACATTAGCTTTTTCTGCTTGTTCTATTATGTGTTGTTTAATTTTATTATCACCAACTGCAATGAGGTCTGTTACTTTGTTCCAATAGGCTTGTTTAAATACTGGAGCTCTTGACAATTTATTTGTTGACATTGACATAAAGTAAAAATACAGTGAATCGACTACTTGATTTAATTTTGCATTTTCATATGTTGGGTTAAGACTACTAAGGCTTACTCCTCCATTTAGTTCTTCAGCTAAATCATCTTTGTATTTATTAAAAAACTTTTCTATATTAGCTAATTCTTCATCTCTAGTTCCACCTCGTAGTTTTACTTCCTGGCCAGATTTTGTAGTAAACTTTCCTGCTGCTAAATCATCAAGTATTGACTGTGTGTTAGCTCGTAAAGTTATGTTTGTTAAAACTCTATTAGATGAATCTACTTGACCACCAGCAAGTTGTACTGCTCTAGCATATGCTAAATCAACAATGTCATCTGCTAATTCTTTATTGTTAAAAGCATTAGCCCATTCGCTTTCAGGAAATCTATTTATAAATTGTACTAAGTCAGATTCTTTATTAGGTGTACCATCAGCTTTTAATCTATCAGCCCAAAATCTTTTCTTGTATGATTCAGGACCTTCTTTAATTGCATTCATAGCTAAATCATCACCAAGAATTTTACTTATATTCCATTGCATAGACTTTAAGTAAAGAGCTTTAGGTCCATCTTTTCTTACTGTTGTAAAAAAAGTAGCAAGTCCTGGGTTGTTTTTTGTTAGCCCTGGTATTCCGTTGTGTATTCCAGATAGTGCATCAAAGAATGTTTCTCTTAACAACTGTGTTCCACTAACACTTTCTAATCCATCTTCTAATTTTTCTACTTTTTTAAGAAACTCATCTGCCTGATCTATAGTCATTTTTCCTGTAGCAAATTGTCTAAACTCTTTATTTAATTGTGGGAATTTTTCTAGCAACAAGTTTGCTTCTGCTTTAGCATTTCTTCCTGTCATATAGGCAATCCAAGTTTGTGGGTTTATTGGTGTGTCATATCCTGCTGCCCACATTCTTATTTGTTCTTCACCTATAACACGAATTGTCCAAGCTGGTCTAATCAATACTAAAGGTTTCCATACTTTGGAGATATACTTATCTAGCAATAAAGGAAAACCTTTAAAGTCAGTTGCTTTTCTAAAATCATCTAAAGATTTATTTTTTAATAATCTTTTTTGTATTCTTGAAGTAACTTTAATAATATCTTTTGGCGAATATAAAGGAATAGAGTTTTGTATCATTTCTGTTTGTAATCTATATGCTGGTATATTTACTTCACCACCCTCAACTAATGCTTTAAGTGCTGGACCATAATCAAGTTTTGATCCATCAGTTGCTATTCCATATCTTGTCATACCATCAAATTCTTTTTTAAATATATTACCAATGTGTTCCAATACATCATCAGTCAAGTTATCATCAAAATCTTTAACTAAGTTTTTTTTCCAAGATTCACCCATTTCACTTAATAGTTTAAAATACATATCTATTCTGTTTTTTTGTAAAGATTGTGTTAAATCAACTTCTTGTGCAATCTTAACTATATCTTTAGGTGTTTCTCTTAATACAATATCTTTAGGTCTAATAACCCATCCAACTTTTCTAAGTTCTGGTAAAACATCTA
>Ga0222718_10004814_pt1 | contig 11101 bp, 10 predicted proteins | sample C33_27DmetaG_FD_165045 | JGI IMG/M metagenome (GOLD analysis project Ga0222718, IMG submission 165045) | Estuarine water microbial communities from San Francisco Bay, California, United States - C33_27D | ecosystem: Environmental > Aquatic > Marine > Unclassified | place: USA: California... | reverse complement strand
TGCTCAAGAGCAGTATGTTTCTATATCACTATTGGACAGGCGCTGTTGAAGATGTTCATATCGTAAACGAATATGCAAGCGTTGAAGATGCAACTGAAGCAATTAGAACTGCTGGCAAAATTCGTCAAACAGCCTTTCCTAATGATGAAGAAAGAAGAGCTGCTTGGAACCATCAATCAAAATACTTTGAGAATTATCACGAAGATCTTCATATTTTTGAAAATCACGTGGCTCTTGAAAAGAAAAGAGGCGGTGGATTTGGAAACTCAACTATTGTAACTGTAACTGTAGGATATTTTCAACCAATGGGTTTAGTTGAAAATGGATCTGCAGAAGAACGTTATGAATTGTTGAAAAAATTCCAAAAAGAAGTAATTGCTAATAATCCTAAAATTGTTAGTCAAAAAATATTAACGCATCTTTGGTCAGGAAAAGTTGTTGATGGATATTTCCCAGTCATCACTATTTCTGAATACAATTCAATGGAAGATGCGGATAATGCTGGTGACGATAATCCTGCATTATTCAGTAAAGCATTTTCAGAAGAAGAAGGCGCAGCGTATGCTAAGTATTGGGCACCAGGACGTCATGAAGACATCGGCTTGTTCAACAACTGGCTTGGAGCTAATAAATAATTACTATCTGTAGAAAGGGCTGGCACAATGTCAGCCCTTTTCTTTATCTTATATCGTGATAAAACCTAACAATAAAGATAAAAATTCTAAAAAAATTCAAGTGCAATCTATGTTTAACGACATTGCAGCTCGCTATGATTTAATCAATAAAATCATGACATTTAATATGGATAAATCTTGGAGAAGTATGGTTTGTAAAATTGTTTTACAAGACAACCCAACAGCTATTATTGATATTGCCACAGGAACGGGAGATGTTGCATTTGACCTTGCAAGAATAAATAACCAAGTAACCGGTATAGATAATGCTGAGCAAATGTTAGAAATTGCTAATAAAAAAAATACTTCAACAAATATACACTTTAAGCTTGAAGATGCTGAAAAAATGAGCTTTCAAGATGAAAGTTTTGATGCTGCCACTGTAAGTTTTGGAGTGAGAAATTTTGAAGATTTATCAAAAGGACTTTCTGAAATTAAAAGAGTTTTAAGACCCGGTGGAAAATTAGTAATTCTTGAAACTGCAGTTCCACCATTCTTTATTTTTAGAGCTGGATATTTTCTATACACAACACTTATTGTACCTATTCTTGGAAAATTAATCGCGCAAAATCAAAATGCTTACAAGTATTTATCAGATTCAGCAAAATATTTTCCGCACGGAAAAGAATTTAAAATACTTTTAGAAAAATCTGGGTTTAATCAAGTAGATATTTTATACCCCTCTTTAGGAATTGTTAATATATACATCGCAAATTCATAAAAACATTTTTAAATTAATTTTATGGAATGTTTTAAAAACCTATTAGTCTCACTCTTTATTTTATTTGCTTTAGGTTGCAGTGATAAAGTTCAGAACGATATAAATAATTTTGAATTAGGAAATACTCCACTAGTTCTTATTTCAATTGATGGTTTTGGATGGGACTATTTTGATAAAGCTGATACACCAAATCTTGATAAGATTATAAATCGAGGTGTAAAAGCTGAAGGATTGAAAACTGTTTATCCATCAAAAACATTTCCAAATCATATCAGTATCGTAACTGGTAATTACCCCGATAACCATGGAATTATATCAAATTATTTTTATGATGCAGAATTTGATGAGCATTTTTATATCGGTGCTGGAAGCACAGCTACTCAAGACGGAAAATGGATTCAAGCTGAGCCTATTTGGGTTACAGTTGAGAAGCAATTAAAAAAAGCAATGATTATGTTCTGGCCTATGTCAGATGCTGAAATCATGGGATATCGACCATCAGAATACTATGTTTATAGCGGGACTCCTTCCAACACTGATCGTATGCAACAATTATTAGATTGGCTGGATTATACAGAAGAAAAAAGACCATCTTTTTTAGCATCTTATTTTAGCATTGTCGACTCTATTGGTCATCAATATGGTCCAGATTCTCAAGAAGTGGTAGATGCTATAATTGAGGTAGATAATGCTATAGGTTATTTTATTGATGGTCTAGAATCGCGAGGTATTCTAGATGATATTCATCTTATCATCGTATCTGATCATGGAATGGTAAATACCCCTACATCACAATTTATTAATATTACAAACTACGTTAATTTAGAGAATGTAGTAAGTGTGGGTAGAGGTGAATTTATTGAATTTAGACCTGAGCCAAATAAGATCAATGAACTATATCAAAATCTTCAAAATATACCTAATACTCGTGTTTTCAAAAAAGAAGATATGATAGAAAAATTTAATTACGGCACCAATGACAGAATTGAACCAATAGTATTAATGGCTGATGAAGGCTGGTTGTTATATCCTTATGACAGGACATCTCCAAAACCTGGTTCACATGGCTTTGATCCAAATTTTAGATCTATGAATGGTATATTTATTGGTATGGGGCCGAACTTAAAATCAGGTTACTCTGGACCATTACTTCAAAATATTCATTTATATGAAATGATGTGTTATTTAATGGGAATAGTCCCAGTTGAAAATGATGGATCTATTGATGAGATTCAAAACTTCCTAAAATAAATTTTCTATTATTTTTTTATCAGTAATAATATAATGCATTTCAATATCATGGTTTTCTTGAAAGCTATAATTAGTAAATTGAAAATCATATGCTAATCCAATGAAAATTGTAGATTTATCTTGAGCAAATGTACGATCATAATATCCTCCCCCCATTCCCAATCTATAAAATTGTTTGTTAAACCCTACACATGGCATTATAACAATATCCAGTTCTTCTGATTTTATATAGCTACTATTTTGAGGTTCTAAAATCCCAAGTTGGTTTTTTGCTAATTGAGTACAATCATTATATTCTGCAAAAATTAATAAATTATTTTGTTGAATTTTGGGCAGAAAAACTTTTTTGCATTGTGCATGTAAAGATTTCATTATTCTTAAAGTGCATGCCTCATTTTTAAATGGGTAATACAATGCAATATTTGAATATTTTAAAGTGACTTGAAGGTTACACCACTGGTTAAAAATAGCAGTTGAAAGATTGTTTAATTTATTCTCAGAAAGAGTAGATCTTTGATCTCTAATCTTTTTTCTTAAGCTATCTTTGACAAACATTTCAAAACTGTAAAATAATATGCTATGGGTGCTATAAACCAAATCAATTGAGGAATAATAGTCAATCCATTTCCATTGATAGTGATGAATACTGGATTGTACCAGTTGTCTATAAATAGCCATAGCTTTCCATTGCCATTAAGATCTACAAGAAACTCTGAAAAGCTTCCCCAAAGAATCATTATCATCAATGCATTTAAATTAAATTTGTATAAAAAATCACGACTCTTTAGAAAGATTTGTGAAAGATAGACCCCAATAATAAATATTAATCCATCAATGAATGAATAAGCAATATTTCGTACTAAAGGCAAATCAATTGGCCAATCAATTAATATCAAATGAAATGATTTTCCAGCTAATGAAAATGGAATTTCCCAAGTAAAGCCAACTAAAACTCCAATAAAATACAACGAGAATACTTCTTTCGAAATAGACTTGAAATAATAAAGGGATATAAATGTTAAAGGTGTAATGTGACCAATAATAAAAGCAGTCCACATCATTTGATTAGCTGAAAGTATATCCATTATTTTTTTATAATGCTTGTTCCAGCCTTACCATCAATTGCATCTTGTAAATTATCAATATTAGTAATAACAACTTTCTTACCATGATGTTTTAAAAAATGGATAGCTGAGCGAATTTTTGGCCACATACTCCCTTGCTGAAAATGACCTTCTTCTTGGTACTGTTTAGCTTCTTCATCTGTCATTGTATCTATTGGTGCTTGATTATCTTTTCCATAATTCAAGTATACTTGATCTATATCAGTAACAATGTAATATTCATCAGCTCTGATAACTCTGCCAAGTTTTGCGGCCGTTAAATCTTTATCAATTACAGCATCAATTCCTTTAAAATTTTCATTATCATCTACAAAAACTGGAATGCCTCCACCTCCTGCAGCTAAAACAACAATACCTGCATGTACTAACGTTCTAATACTGATACCATGCATTACAAAATCAGGATCAGGAGATGGCACTACTCTTCTCCATTCGCCAGGATCTTGTTCTTTTACAATCCAACCCATGTTTTTTGCTCTTTTTTCAGCTTCTTGTTTTGAAAAACGCTTTCCCACAAACTTGGTAGGATTTTTTAAAGATGGATGATTGGGATTAACTACAACCTGCGTAACTAAGGTCACCACCTCCTTATCAATTTTTTCCTGATTTAAAATATTTTGAAATGTTTGCTGAATCATATAGCCGATTGTTCCCTGAGTACCAGCAACACAAATACCAAGAGGAATTGGTGGCACTTCATCTTGTGTCAAATCCATTCGTAACAACTCATCTCCCACCTGAGGACCATTTCCATGCGTAATACAGATATTATAATCTTTCCTCAAAAATTTAACTATTTCAGTTAAAGATTTTCTAGTGTTATCAAATTGCTCTTTAACAGTTCCAGCTTGCTGCTTATTGGAAAGAGCATTTCCTCCTAGTGCTATTATTGCAGTTTTTTCCATATGCTTTCCCCTAGCTTAGAATTAATATCCAAAGTGAAGTGTATAACACCAAAACAACAAAAATCTTCATAGTATTTTCTTCATATAATATATTTATTTTATACAATATATAATATTTTTCTTGCAATGGCACCAAAAGTACATTTAATATCTTGCATGTTAATTGATTCAAAAACGCTTTTTTCTTGGAATCTTCATTGGTGGCCTTCAGGCCAATAATACCCTTCTGCACTTACGTGCAAACTTAACATAACTACATCTACTTAAACTTTACAATCATGATTGAACTATAAATCAATCAAAACTAATGGAGAAAAAAATGATTATTAAAACACAATTAAGCGAAAAAGAAATGCCTGAAAAATTTTACAATATATCTGCTGATTTACCAGAACCTCTTCCCCCCGTACTTCATCCTGGCAGAAAAGATCCGGTTGGTCCAGACGACTTATCACCATTGTTTCCAATGGAATTAATAGGACAAGAAGTGAGTCAAGATAGATATATTGATATTCCTGAAGAAGTTCAAGATATCTATAAATTATATCGACCTAGTCCATTATATAGAGCAAGGAATCTTGAAAAAGTTTTAGATACTCCTGCAAAGATTTTCTATAAATATGAAGGAGTAAGCCCTACTGGAAGTCACAAGCCCAACACTGCAATACCTCAAGCGTATTACAACAAGCAAGAGGGTGTAGAAAAATTGACTACTGAAACTGGAGCTGGACAATGGGGTTCATCCTTAGCTTTTGCTTGTTCTAAATTTGGAATAGACCTTGATGTATATATGGTTAAAGTCAGTTATAATCAAAAACCATATCGTAGAGCATTGATGGAAACGTTTGGAGCTAGATGCATTGCTAGTCCTTCCATTGAAACAGAGATTGGACAAAAAATTCTTGCTGAAAATCCAGAATCAACTGGAAGTTTGGGAATTGCTATATCTGAAGCAGTAGAGCAATGCGTAAAAAGTGACTCTACAAAATATGCGCTTGGATCTGTATTAAACCATGTACTTACTCATCAAACTATTATAGGACAAGAAGCTATGTCGCAATTAGAAAAACAGGATGAATATCCAGATATTATCGTTGGATGTACTGGAGGTGGAAGTAATTTTGCTGGAATCGCTCTTCCCTTTCTAGGTAAATCATTTAGAGATAATAGCTCGATAGAACTAAAGGCGATTGAACCGTCCGCTTGTCCATCACTAACAAAAGGAAAATATGCCTATGATTTTGGAGATACAGGGAAAATGACACCTTTAACTAAAATGCATACTTTAGGTTCAGAATTTGTACCCTCTGGCTTCCATGCGGGAGGACTTAGGTATCATGGAATGGCACCAATCATTAGCCATTTAACAAATCTTGGTTATATTGCTCCAGAAGCTTATGCGCAATTAGATACATTTCAAGCTGGTGTCACCTTTGCTAAAGCTGAAGGAATTGTACCAGCACCAGAAGCAAACCACGCAGTAAAAGGAGCAATTGAAGCTGCCTTAAAATGTAAAGAAAGCGGTGAAACCAAAACTATCTTATTCAATTTATGTGGACATGGTCATTTTGATATGCAAGCATACATTGACTATTTTGATGGAAAGCTTTTTGATAATAAATATTCTGAATCTGAAATAGCAATGGCTCTTTCAGGACTGCCATCAGTTGGATAATAATGAAGAGGAAATTCAAATATAATCATAAGGTTCCAATAGAACTCCTTAGACCTCATGAAAAAACAACGAACGAACATGTTAGCTATTGGAATAAAATGTACATTGAAAAATCCTTTATTCCAGCTGTGGCAGTATCAGAAGAAAATATTATCATTGATGGCCACCATCGAATAGAAATGTGTAAAAAAAATGGGATCAAAGTCGTTAATGTTTGTCAATTCCAGTACTTTGATCCCGGAATTATCATAAAAGGAAATTTTATCAATAAAGAGGAAGTATATTATAGCGCTCTTTCAGGAATACTTTTAGAACCTCAGTCGTCTAAACACTTTATAAATATCGATGGCTCTTATATAAAAATAATCGATATTCATAAAAAATATTCACTATTTTAAGGGCTATTATATTAATTAGGAGAAATTATGTTTATTAAAAAAAATTTATTAATCGTTTTAATTTTAGCTTTTATTATTGGCTGTTCTAACAACTCTCAAGAATTATCCATTGATTATGAAAAGTATACATTAGATAATGGTCTTAAAGTTATTCTTCACAAAGACAGTTCAGATCCTTTAGTTGCAATTTCCACCATTGTGCATGTTGGATCAAATAGGGAAAAACCTGGTAAAACTGGATTTGCTCACTTCTTTGAACACATGGCTTTTACTGCATCTGAAAATACTCCTCGAGGTGCAAACAGATTACTGATCCCTACTTGGGGTGGAAGCAGGAATGGTGGAACAAGCTTTGACTACACCATTTATTATGAAATAGTACCAAAAGATGCTCTTGAAAAATTAATGTGGATTGATTCAGATCGATTAGGTTTTATGATTAATACGGTAGATGCTGAAACGCTGGAAGGAGAAATTCAGGTTGTCAAAAATGAAAAAAGGCAACGTGTAGATAATCAACCATATGGTCATAGCAGTGGTATTATACAAAAAGCACTTTATCCTCAAGGACATCCTTACAGCTGGTCAGTGATTGGAGAGCTTGAAGACTTACAAGCTGCAACCATAGAAGATGTAAAAGAATTTTATAACGAATTTTATGGCCCAAGTAATGCGACAGTAGTCATCGCAGGAGATATTGATTTTGATGAAACAAAACAACTAGTTGAACGCTGGTTTGGGGAGATAAAGCCTAATGAAAATGTTATTGAAAAACCAGAAGTGAGACTGGTATCTTTATCTGAGACTAAAAAACTATATCATTTAGATAAATATGCTCAGCTTCCTCAACTTTCTCTTACTTTTCCTAGCGTTGAACAGTTCAGCAAAGATTCCTATGCATTAAACACTTTGGGAGAACTATTATCAGATGGAAGAAATTCTGTTTTTTATAAAGAAATTATTGAGAAACAAAAATTAGCACCTTCTGCATCTGCCTATAATTATTCATCTGAAATTGCAGGACAATTCAGTATGAGTGTTCGTGCAAATCCTAATACATCTTTAAATGATATTTATGATGCTATTATGCAATCATTAGCAAACTTTGAAGCAAACGGTGTGAGCGATAATGACCTCAAACGTATTAAAGCAGGTCAAGAAACAGCCTTTTATAATAGTATTTCTACCAATCTTAGCAAAGCAAGGCAGCTTGGATTTTATAATGAATATGCTGGAGATCCTGGATTTGTCACAACAGATATTGCTAATATTTTAAGTGTTACAAAAGAAGATGTCATGCACGTTTATAATAAATACATCAAAGACCAACATGCTGTCATTTTAAGTGTAGTTCCTCAATCTCAACCTGAATTAATTCTAGATGATTCAAAAGAAGCATTGATCAAGGAAGAACAAGTGGTAAGAGGAAAAGAAAAACAATTTGATATGAAATATGGTCAAGAAAATAAACCATTTGTGAAAACAGAAACTAAATATGACCGTTCAGAACCTGCACTTGGAGAATTACCTCTATTAACCATTCCACAAGTGTGGACAAATAGCCTTTCTAATGGTACAAAACTATATGGTATAGAAAATTCTGAATTACCATTAGTACAGTTTTATTTACGCATTGATGGAGGACAACTATTAGACCCAGCAGAAAAGAAAGGTACTGCAAGCTTAGTTGCCAATCTTATGGATGAAGGAACTAAAAGCAAAACACCAGCTGAACTAGAAGAGGCGATTGATCTTCTGGGATCTTCAATTTCTATTAGTGCAGGCTTAGAAAGTATTAGTATATCTGGAAATAGCTTGGCTAAAAATCTGGATGCTACTCTTGATTTAGTAAATGAAATATTGACAGAGCCGCGATGGGATGAAAAAGCATTTGAAATTGCTAAAACTAGAAGGCTGGCTTCTATCCAACAAGTGAAGGGTAATCCACAATCTTTAGCATTTAATGCTTTGAATAAAAGATTGTATGGCGATAATCATCCATCTGCAACACCATTAGGTGGAACAGCTGATAGTGTTGAGTCAATCACCATGTCCGATTTAAAAAACTATTTTAATGCAAATATATCACCACAGGTTGCTCACTTTCACATTGTTGGGGATATCAATGAAAAAGAAGCTGTAAATGTGTTAAGCAATTTTAATAAAAAATGGAATGGAGATACTGTTGAAATACCAACAATAGCAATGGTAGATGCACCATCAAAACCAGTGGTATATTTTATTGATATACCTGATGCTAAACAATCTGCTATCACAGTTGGTACATTAACTATTCCAGGAGCAGATCCACTTTTATACCCTCTAGATGTTACCAATAACAGATTAGGCGGAGGAATGGAAGCTAGATTAATGAGAACTTTGCGTTTAGAGAAAGGATATACTTACGGAGCAGGATCTTTCTTGCGACCAAATAAATTTCAAACACCTTTTTATGCATACTCACAAGTTCGTACAAACGTAACATTGGAATCATTGGAGATTTTTAGAGATTTAATCACTAATTATTCTTCCACCTATTTCCAAAACGACTTAGATGTTACAAGAAATAAATTAATCAAGAGTAATGCGCTAAGATTTGAAACGCTTGGAAGTCTTATCAATATGCTTGACAACATCAGTAAGTACAATCTTCCAGTAAATTACATTGCTAATCAACAAGATGTATTAACAGGAATGACTGTAGAAGATGTGCAACAATTAGCCAGTGATTATCTAAATGGACAACATATGATTTATGTTGTTGCTGGTGATGCTAAAACTCAGCTTGAATTAATTAAGAATTTAGGATTTGGTGAGCCAATTATACTGGATAGAGACGGAAATACACTTTAGTTAATTAAATAATTATAAAGCTTTAATATATTCAATTTCTAAAGAAAAATTTCCTTCTTGCTTATCTGAGATAAGAATGCTCATAGAATTAACTTTATGAACTTTGAATTTTGGTGCTCTTATACTTCTACCAAAATAGTAAGGTTTAAAATTTTCAACTGGGATTTTAATATCCATCCATTGACCTTTAATGGTTTTAAAATCAGCAGAATAATTGGCATAACTGCCCTTGGTAGTCAGGCGAAATTTATAAATACTACCATCACCTTTTACTCTAAGTAAGAATGTTGATAATCCTTTTAATTGATTACCATCAAATCCTCTTCTAATAGACGCAAATCCACCATTATTTGCCAAGGAAACATTGCCAGTAAAAATAATATTACTTTCCTCGCTAAGATAAATATTAGACTGTGAAATACCTCCCATGACACCATCATTGACTATTCCCCATTTATCAATACCGATATTATTCGATGGATCTACCATTGTAATACTTTGAGAAAAAATATTCGTTTGCCATAATAAAAAAGCAAACAGGTAAAATTTATTTTTGAAAACTAACACGCATTTCTCCTTTTTGATTAGTTAATTTGATAGTGCTATCATCACATAACTTTTTAAAAATTGAAATTAGAGAATTATCTATATAATAAGATACCTCATTTATTTTTTTAATGCCATTTGGATGAACAAAGTTTTTAGGCTTTGGATCAATATTAAAATATGTCATAAAGAATGGAAGGTTTAGATTATTAGGAAATAATAATTTCCATGTTAATAGTCTGTCCAATGTATCTAATCTCTTGCTCTTGGTAATAAAATAATGCTCTTTATACTCCTTCAATATTCGAACTTCATCATCAAAATCATTTTTATATTTCTCTAAGCAAATATCAAAATATCCTTCGTTAGCATTTTCCCAACTTTTAAAACGTTTCACTAAATTTGTTTTACCAATCAATCTTAATATGATCATCAAAAAATTTGAAATAGGAGCTTTTTCAAGAATTTCTATATAAGGCCCTTCTGAAAAATATATTAATGCATTGCTGGGATTATATTTAGATCCATATTCAACTTTAAATCCCTCTTCTTCAAATTGATTAACAGCTTCTGAAAGATTATTTGATTTATATAGTATATGGCTGAGCTTCATTAATAAATATTAATATAATTTTTGCTCTATAATAATTTTTATTTTTTAAAACGCTTTCTAAACTTCTTTTTCTTTTTAGATTTTTTGATTGGTTGCATATCGTTGGTTGGTTCAAAACCTTCCACAGCATACATTGGTAATTTTTGATTGAGAAGTTTCTGAATATCGCTTAATAATTTTTGTTGATCACTACAAACAAAAGATATGGCTTTCCCTGATTTTCCCGCTCTTCCTGTTCTACCTATTCTATGAATGTAGTCTTTTGCCACGCTTGGAAGATCAAAATTTACTACCTGGTTCATATTTTTTATATCTATTCCTCTAGCTGCAACATCAGTTGC
>Ga0222718_10004812_pt1 | contig 11108 bp, 17 predicted proteins | sample C33_27DmetaG_FD_165045 | JGI IMG/M metagenome (GOLD analysis project Ga0222718, IMG submission 165045) | Estuarine water microbial communities from San Francisco Bay, California, United States - C33_27D | ecosystem: Environmental > Aquatic > Marine > Unclassified | place: USA: California... | reverse complement strand
AGCGTTCCTGATATAAGTAAAAGACCACATCCAACAACCCCCAATATTTCAACTGGACCTGGAAAGATGGGACCAAAGTTAAGTGTTCCTAAAATTTCAGTTCCAAAAATGAAACTTCGTTAGAGATTTAGAATATAAACTCTAAACGATAATTCATGGTAACAAAGCAGACCAACTATTACGACTCCTCGATGATTGAATCGAGTTCTTACGATTTTAAACACAAAATCCTTACAGTTCATTTTACTGGAGCGACCTATGTGTATCATGGCGTCGATTCACAAACCCATTCTGACTTTGCAACGGCAGAATCTCAAGGCCGTGCCCTAAACGAGCATATTAAGGGCAAGTTTGAATTTGAGAAGATTAGCTTAGAAGTTAAAGATGGACAATAATTTCATTTACTGGGACGAACAGTGGAACGGCGGCGATTCTGAAGAAAAAAAGTAATCCCGTATTTTTCCGAGTCGGATTTTTTTATTATATTTGACCAGATGAATAAAGAAGTACAAGATAGAAAGTGTGAAATTTGTGGAAAACCTCTACCTGTGGGAATAAGAACAAACAAGATATGCTATACCTGTCTAATTAAGCCAAAGAAATGAAGATAACATTTATCAGCGATACCCATACAAAACACCGTCAGCTCTATCTGGAAGGTGGAGATATGTTGATTCATGCCGGAGACATTATGAACAGTGGGTATAATGCTCAAGAGATAGATGACTTTTGTAATTGGTTTGAATCTCAGAATTATGAGACATGCGCTTTTATCGCAGGTAATCATGATCGCATGTTTGAGGACGACCCTGATCGAGTTGCAAAGATAGTTAATGAATACACTGTTGACTATATGCAGGATAGCGAGATTCTTTTTGGAGGAGGAGAGAGACCTTTCGTAAAAATATATGGTAGCCCATGGCAGCCTGAATTCTACGACTGGGCATTTAATCTTCCAAGATGTGGTGAAGAACTTGCAAAAGTTTGGAACGACATTCCAGAAGACGTCGATATTTTGGTAACTCATGGACCTCCACAAGGACACCTTGATGTTAGTGGAGAACCTTGGTACGAAGGAGACCTTGGGTGTGAAATCTTAAGACATCGAGTCGATACAATCAAGCCAAAGATTCATGTGTTCGGTCACATTCATGGAAGTTATGGTTACAAATTCCACGAAGGTACTCATTTTATTAATGCATCTGTACTTAATGAAAGGTATAATGTGGTAAATGAACCATTAACAGTAGAATGGGATCCAAATACAAATGAGATCGAGTTCTTGTAAACGGGAGTTTTAATGCTCCCGTTTTTTAATATATAAGATATGAAGAAGGTGCTATTATTTGAGCAATTTATTACAGAAGGCGGTTGGAGTACAGTTAAGACTCAAAATACTGTCTTAAACCCTGCCGCGATTGAAAAGACGGTTGAGGTTCTTGCAAGAGTTAATGCTCAATTTAACGAGCATCTTAAATCAATTGACTTACCGGAGATGGACTTTGGTCAACCTGTGGGCTCAGGAACCTGGTGGAAAGACGACCTTGAAAATAATCCAGACAAGCTTTATGGAGATGTCGACGTCTTGACAATTTATCCAACTCTTAAAATTCACGGAGAAAATACGAAAAAGAATGAGGCAGAGAGCGTCAGAATCTATAATGACGAGTTGATGAATTGGCTTGAAAAGAAGAGACCTGTTGGAATCGATCCAGAAGAGACTCGTAAAGTTTCAGACTTAGGAGCAGTTCACCTTGTTGTTATGATCGATGTTGACGGAGAGGATGGTTACGTTCAAGTCGACCTGGTAGCAAGCCACGAAGAATACAAGGACTGGGCACTTTCACGACTAACTCCGATTAGAAATGTAAAGGGATTTGTACTTGGAAACATGTACTCAGCATTTGGTGAAGTCTTAGACCTATCAGTCCAACTAAAGGGTGTTAGGGCAAAGGTAAAGGATGGAATCTTGGTTCCATATTCAAAGAGGGCAGGTGTCGAAGAAATATTAGTCTCTAGTGACATCAGAAGCTTTCTGGTTGACATTGCAAAATTCTTTTGGGAACAATCATCAACAGAACCATTTACACCTGGTGATGCTCTGGTTAACTGGAAAATGAACACCCACAATCCATCGATCCAGGAGTTGTTCGGAGGGATAAAAGCACTTGCCGATACGCTTGACAAGTTGGATGAGTTTGGTGGTTCTATCAAATATAAGTCAAAGGACCAGTTCTTAAAGGCAGTCATCAACAGGTACGAACAAAAGATGATGAAGATGTACAATGCCTCTAAATTCAATAAGGCCGAAAGTCCGCAGGCTAAAGCAACAATCGAAAAAATTCGTAAAATGATTACTGACCATTTGAAACTAGTTAAATCTCTCTAATATAATATAGGTGGAGATACAGTTAAAAAGAGGTCAGAGGGTCTGGTTTACCAGCGATTCCCACTATAATCACGGGAACATCTGTAAGGCAACTTCAAAATGGGACAATAAATCCAAAACAAGAGACTTTGAAAGTCTTGAGATGATGAATGGTGTCCTCGTAGATGCTATTAATGAAGTAGTTGTAGAGGATGACTATCTTTTTCATTTAGGTGACTTTGCATTTGGCGGAGTTGACGCAGTTCGGGACTTTAGAGATCAAATCAATTGCAAGAATCTTCATTTAATCCTGGGTAATCACGACTATCGAATTAAAGAGGATGTTGACCTGATTCAAGATGAGTTTTCATCAGTTCAAGAGTACTTGCTATTAAAAGTAAAGAAGGGTAATTTAGACCAACGTATCGTCTTATGTCATTATCCAATTGCAAGCTGGTATGGAATCTGTCACGGCGTAGTTCATCTTCATGGTCACCTACATCTTCCACCACATCTTAGAATTCACAACAACATGTCAATGGACGTTGGCGTTGAAGGTAATAATTTTAAACCAATTTCAATGGAAAAAGTATTAGAATTAATGCAGGACAGGGATCCTTGCAGTCATATGGTACTTCCTGAGAAATATTAAATAGAAGATTATGAAATACGTAAGTATAGACATTGAAACAACAGGGCTCAACCCAGAAACATGCCAGGTATTAAGTATTGGTGCAGTTATCGAAGACACTGATAATATCATGCCGGTCAAAGATTTACCAACATTTCATGGTGTTATTTCGAGCAGAGAAATTTCAGGAGATCCATATGCTCTCAATATGAATAAGGATCTAATTGAGTCAATGGTCTATTGGCAGACTGGAAAGGACGATGAAAGGTTTGATCTTGAGAGAATGACTGGAATGAAGTTCTATGAGAAGGAAGAGATTGTTAAATCATTCTACAACTTCTTACTTGAGAATGGGTTTGAACCGAACGGAGAAGTAATCCACCTAACTGTAGCTGGAAAGAACTTCGGTACATTTGACCTTAAATTCTTAGAGAGGTTGCCAAGATGGAAACAATATATTCGAGTTCGCCAGAGGATCTTGGATCCAAGCATTCTATATGTTAATTGGAAAGAGGACACGAGCTTACCAGGACTTGGAACCTGTAAGAAGAGGGCTAACTTGCCAGAAGAGGTTGCCCATGACGCAGTTGAAGATGCAATCGACGTAATTCTATTGTTAAGAAAGGAATATAACCCAGGATATTAATTAAAATAATTTGCTCCAGATTTTTTTATGTCAGCTTTTTTGTTTATATTTGTATAGTAATTAAAAGAAACAATATGGCTAAGAAAAAGGCAAAACAAGTAGTAGCAGTTAAGAAACCAAAAATCGGAGAGAAGTATATCTTTAGATTTGCAGGTGGAACCTTGATGGGAACTCTTAAGTGCAGAAGCGAAAAGCTCGAAGAATTCTACAAAGAACCGTGGTTCACGATGACGGTAGAAAAGGGCAGTCAAGGCCATAACAGGACGATGTATTATCCTGTCTCTATTTATGGAATTGTTCGCAAGGCAGAGGATGGAGAAGTTTGGATTGAAAAATAATTTGAAAAAAATTCAATCCAGATTTTTTTATGTCAAGAAAAATGTTTATATTAGTACTATAATTAAAAGCAATACACATGAAAGTACAAGAATTTAACAAAGTCAATCTTCGCCAAATCAATAATGAAATGGAAGAAGCAATGAAGGCAGTCGCTGACAAGTATGGTCTTGAGATCAAGATTGGAAACACCCGTTTCTCTGGTCGTAATGCCACATCAAAATTCGAGATGATGACAGTTTCAGAAGGAGGTCAAGTTATGTCAAAAGAGGCTATCGATTTTAATCGTTATAAGAACTACAAAGGCATCCAAGCAAATCTGGGTGATTCTTTTGAATTTGAAGGTGAGACATATACAATCATTGGTTACAAAGCCAGAAGCTCTAAATATCCAATTCTAGTTGAAAGTGCTAGAGATGGTAAGCGCTACAAACTTCCTATTAACCTTGTAAATCGTCAAGTAAATGCGTAATACTCTAGAACTTATCAAAGATAAAGAAGAGGGTTGGGACCTGACAGGAGGTACTCATCTTAAAGACTATCTTACTGGAGTGACTTATGCCCAGCTGGTAAAAACATTTGGACAGCCTCTCTATAGTCCTGAGGATTCAGGAGATGGCAAGGTCCAGTTTGAATGGGTTTTCTTACATAACGGTGAAGTATTCACCCTGTACGATTGGAAGACCTATGATATGGAGTATACAATTAACGAATTAACACGTTGGAACGTTGGCGGAAAAACATACTCTGGATATTTTGTTGAGGACATTATGAACACGATAAACGAAACTGTAAATGCCTGAATTAGCTGAACTTAGACTAACCGCCGACTACATCAATAAAGCATCTGAAGGTAGAACCTATAATGGTGTTAAGAAGAATCCTCAACACAAGGGAGAGATGTTTGAAGTTCCGTTTGAGAAGTTCAATATTCAAGCGATGAGTCGAGGAAAGGAATTGATAGTCTACCTATATGATTATAATTCTGACGATGTTCTTCCTGTGAGATGGACAATGGGAATGGCAGGTCACTTCAGGCTGTCAAAGACTGGAGAGGAGAATAAACATGCACACTTTATGTTCATGTCAGAGGATAATCATACTCTCTCGTTTGTTGATGTTCGTCGATTCGGTAAATGGAAGCCCCATTTTAAATGGTCTGAAAATCGAGGACCTTGTCCAGTGAAAGAATTTGAAGACTTTAAGGAGAACATCTTATCTAATCTTGACAAAAAGGAATTCAATAAACCAATCAATGAGGTATTGATGAACCAAAAGTACTTTAACGGGATTGGTAATTACCTTAGAGCAGAGATTCTCTACCGAATGGAAGATGTTTACCCATTTATGGAGTCTCGCCAAATAATCGAAGAGCACGGAAAGGAACTCTTTATGTTATGTAAAGCTGTTCCAGAACTTGCATATATTATGGGAGGTGGAGAAATCAAGGACTGGAAGAATCCATTTAAGAACGACACCGACTACATCAGGACAAGATCCACGTTCTTTTTATGCTACGGAAATGAAACAATGGCACAAGTTGTGGATAAAACAGGTAGAAGATTTTGGTATGATCCAAAGTGGGACACGATAGATATGAATTCTGAATGGGATTACTATTCAGGCTTACCTAATCCAAAAGCATATAAAAACGCATGAAATTAGTACTAGTAGGAAAAGCAGCATCAGGCAAAGACTATTTAAAGAACAGACTCAAAAATAGAGGATTTAGAATCGGTGTTAGTCACACTACCAGAAAACCTAGAGAAGGAGAACAAGACGGTGTTGATTATCACTTTATTGATGAAAGTCTTTTTAAACAAATGATCGAAGCGGATGAATTTGTAGAGTATATGTACTTTAATGGATGGTACTATGGTCAAACTAAAGATGACTTTACAGAAGCAGATGTTATGATTATGAGTAAGGACGGACTTGATGTTTTACCAGAAGAATATCGCAACCAATGTGTTGTAATCTATCTTGATATTGATCGTAAAACTAGAGTTGAAAGACTTAACTACCGCAATGATATAAACGACACCATAGTACGTAGATTAAATGCAGATGAGGAACAATTCAAAGGATTTAAAGACTTTGAAATTCACATAACTAACCCTAACTTTTAATAATATATAAAATCTAAATTTTTAATTTTTCTAAATATGAGCAACAAACTCGAACAACTAAAAGAAGAGAGAGCAACTCTCAACACACAATCTGAAGATCTTCAGATTAAATCAGCAGAACATCAATTTGAAATCAAGCTTGATAGCAGAGCTGACATTAAGACAATCACTGAGCACCTTAACAAAGGTTACACTTGGAAGACTCAAAATGCTGCGGTAGTCGTAACACTACATGACCGCCTAAAAGATCAGTATAGAGAGCTTTCTGCAGATGATGAGGCGATTATTAAGCTTAGAGGTCATGAGTTAAACGGTCTTTATCAAGCACTTCTAAATGTAGAAGGTACTGGAATCGAAAACGCACGCCGTTTTATTAAGATGCTTACTAACGTAGGTTCAGCAGTAACTGATGCAATGAAGCAGCTTTCAGACATGAATCAAGAAATTGGCCAACTACACCAACAACTTTCTGAAATCGATCAAGAAATCGATCAACTAGAGGCTGAGAATAGTGCAGAGCAGGTAGAGCCTGAACTAGAAGTAGTAAGTGATGAAACAGAAAAGTAAGAGTCAGAAGAGAATAGAACTTCTGGAACTTGTTTCTGAATCAATTACACAGGACGATGTTTTTACAGTCATAGACTATCGAAACAAGAGTGAGGATCAGATTAAGCAATTCATCTATCCTCACCTTGTTGAGTCTCTTACTAACTACCTGGTAGAGGAAGGTGGTCTTGAAAAGACAAAGGCAAAAGATAAGATTCAAAAATCACTTAAATGGGAAGGTAATGTCAAGACGACAATTAACCATATCCTATTTATGGGAACTCAGAATCGACCTGATATGGTTCTTGAAATTAATGGTCTTAGAATAGCCATTGAATTTAAAAGAGGTGAGAAAGGTTCAGATCTTCGTTCTGGGGTAGGTCAATCAATGATATATTCAACACATTACGACTTTGTACTTTACCTGTTTATTGATACATCAAAAGACAAAAAGATATTTAATGCCCAGGGAGGAGTTAACGAGACTGAATTCGTTGAACTTCTTTGGGATCAGTTTAACATTAAATTCATTACCGTTTAATGAAGAGATTTGTAACTTCAAACCTACAGTTGGGTAGACCGAATGCGATAGAAATTTATGATCGCCCATTTAATAATGTCGATGAGATGACAGAAAAGTTAATCGAGAACTGGAATTCAGTTGTTGGTAAAGACGATCTTGTTTATCACCTCGGTAATTTTGCATGGGATCCTAAAACAGCGCAAGATGCTATTTCAAGACTGAATGGAACTATTTGGTTTATTCCAGGAGAGCATGATACTCCAGTTGGAGAACTTGCTGCCAAGAAGATGTTATCAAACGGCTCCAAACTCGAAAGACAAATCATGCCTCTCCATAAGATGGAAGTTACTATTTCATATTGGCCGCTTAAAGATTGGCCAAAAAAGAGAGACGGCTTTTGGTCAATCATTGGACATCCAAATAGAGAATATAAGTCTGACCCAAAGCAAAAGACAATCAACGTTTCTACAGATCTGTGGGGTTTTAAGCCTCAAGAATTGTCAAAGATGCTAGGCATCTTTAAAGATCTGTAAATTTTTTTGAAAATATTTTCAATAAATGTTTCCGGTTTAGGAAATAATGATTATATTTGTATAGTTAATAACTAATAAAGAATACATGAGCAAAGAAAAATCTTACAAACAACTAGGACTAGAATTCTACAACAATCGTACCGAAAAATCTTACAAAGCACTCTATGACAAGGTTCGCCCAGGTCTAAAAAGCTATGTATGGAAAATCTTAAAGGATAACGAGGCAGTAGAAGATGTCTTAGCAAATACTCTTCTAAAACTTTGGACTAAAATCGATCAATACAAGCCAGAATATCAAATTACAACTTGGCTTTATCGTATTGCATTCAATGAGAGCTTAGGTTACATTAGAGAAAGAAACAAGAAGTATAGCCTAAGCGCAATGGAAGAGTTTGGCATGGAGGTAACTTCAAACAATTCTCTAAATGAAAATTTAGCGATGCTGTTAGAAGATGCTGAAAACATGATGACCGAATCTGACTATTGGGAAGAAGAAAACGAACTAATGGACAGATATAATACCGCTCTGAGATGTATTAGCAATTTGAAACCAATGTATCGTGACATCCTCGAAGACCGATTGATTGGTAAAATGAAATATGAAGATATTGCTGATAAGCACAATGTACCATTACAAACTGTGAAGAACAGAATTCGTAGAGGTAAATCATTAGTAGTAGATGCAATGTCTTAAAAATAGGATAAATAATTAAAATGAAGGAGGGCTTTGCCCTCCTTTTTTATGTAGAATAACAAAATAATAAAATTATGATATATTGGTTTACAGGACAACCTTCACATGGTAAGACCGTATTGGCTACTCTATTAAAAGAATCACTTATTGACCAAGGATTCTCTGAGCAAGATCTTTTTAGAATTGATGGAGATGAAATGCGCGAACTCTTTACTAATAAGGACTATTCAATGGGCGGTCGAGTAAAGAACATAGACGCTGCTCAAAAGATTGCACACTACTTACATGGACAGGGAAAGATTGTAATAGTTTCATTGGTATCTCCATATCTAGATCAGCGAGAAGAGTTTAAAGAAACTATCGGAGAAGGGATGGTTGAATTTTATGTACATACATCTGAACCAAGGGAGAGAGATCATTTTGCGGTAAAGGGCTACCAACCACCTACTGAAAAATTCATCGATATTGATACAACTAAAGATTCCCCAGAAGAAAGTTTAGCAAAAGTATTAGAATGGATAAAGTAGTTAAAAATCCGACGGTATTTTGTGATATTGATGGAACAATCTTCAAGTATCGCAAATTTGAAACGTACCTCTCAACTAAACCTGAGGTTCTTCCAGGAGTAAAAGAATCGATGCATTCTTGGCTAGAGTCAGGAGTCTATATTGTACTAACAACTGCAAGGCCTGAAAGTCTCAGGGATCATACTATTGAAGAGTTAAATATGAGTGGTATACCATATCATCAATTAATAATGGGTATAGGAAGAGGTCCAAGATACCTTATAAATGACAGTGAAGATCCTAATATAGTAAGAGCAACTGCACTTCCTCTCAAAAGAGATGAAGGCTTTAATTATAACATATAAAATGAACAATTGGAACAAAACAACACATGTAGAATCTTCTCTACCGCCAAAAGAAGGACAATTTGCGATGTTTGTCGGAAGATGGCAGCCATTACACGAAGGACATCAAACACTTTTTAAACAAGCAATGGATGAGGGTAAGAACATCTTAATTTGTATTAGAGATATCGAACCAAATGAAAAGAATCCATTTTCAGCAGGTGAGGTAAAACAAAATATTGAAACACACTATGCAAATGAGGTTTCGGTCGGTAAAGTTAAAGTGATGGTTATACCAGACATCTGTTCAGTCGAGTTTGGTCGCGGAGTTGGATATGATATAATAGAAAGAATCCCTCCTCAAAAAATAGGTGAGATCTCAGCAACTAAGATTCGAGAGGAGATGAAGAAGAGAGGTGAATTATGAGTAAGAGACAGCTTGATAGAGTAAGGCATATTGCTAAAACTATCACATGGAGAATTATTGGAACGCTAGATACAATGGGCCTTGCATGGCTTATTACTGGAGATCCAATGATGGGATTAAAGATAGGAGGAGTTGAGGTTTTTACAAAAATGATTCTATACTATTTACATGAACGCGCATGGTATAAAATACCATTTGGTAAAAAAATAAATTAAAATTTGAAACTTTTTAAGATTAGGTGATATATACTACCTAAAAATTAGAAAACAATGCAACTAAACGTAACACATATTCCGTTTTATTCTCAACAGGTTAAGGATTGGAGTCCTTGCCAGGATGGAACCCGCGTTGCTGTTAAGATGTAGTATATTTTTAACATATTTAATTTGACATGGGTTCCAAGAAATTGGGACCCATTTTTTATGTCCTTGGTGTAATGGTAGCATCGCAGTCTCCAAAACTGTTGGTGAGGGTTCGAATCCTTCAGGACGTGCAAATTGGAAAGTTGACAGAGCGGTCGATTGTGGCTCCCTGCTAAGGAGTTGATCTCGATAGGGATCCAGAGGTTCGAATCCTCTACTTTCCGCAAAAAACTTTGAAAAAAGTTGCAAAAAAGTTTTTCAGTGTCGAGTATAATTTTTATATTAGCACTGTAATTAAAGATTAGTTCTTTGACATATTGGTAAAATTGTCCTGTGGTGTAATGGCAGCACGTCTGGTTTTGGTCCAGAAGATTGGAGTTCGAGTCTCTGCGGGACAACTAATAGATGGAGCGAGTTGGTCGTGGCCTGTTCAATTCAGGTTGTTATAATGGAGTTAAATTGTAGCGAGGTTCGAATCCTCTATTCATCTATATTTGACCTCTTAACTCAGTTGGTAGAGTATCACACTTTTAATGTGAGAGTCCAGGGTTCGAGCCCCTGAGGGGTCACAAATAATGGAGAGTTGAGCAATTGGTTGGCTCAGCAGACTGTAAATCTGCCGTCTCACGACCTTGGGGGTTCGAGTCCCTCCTCTCCAACCACCGCAAGTAGAGCAATTGGCCGCGTAAAGGTGCCACTACCATAGAAATTTTGCAAAAGCGCTAGGTAGCCCAAGATAGAGGCGCGGATTTCCGTAAAATGTCCAACTCGAGTGGAGGCATTTCGTGCAGGTATCGAATCCTGCCCTAGCAAACGGGAAATTAGCTCAGTTGGTTCAGAGCACTTGCCTTACAAGCAAGGGGTCATAGGTTCGAATCCTATATTTCCCACAATATAGCGGGATGGACTGGAGGTGGTTCCAGCTCGGTCTCATAAGCCGAATGACGTGGGTTCGAGTCCCACTCCCGCAACTAAATACACTAGTAGCTCAACTGGATAGAGTACTTGACTACGGATCAAGAGGTTGAGGGTTCGAATCCTTCCTGGTGTACAATTGGATTTG
>Ga0222718_10004808_pt1 | contig 11111 bp, 23 predicted proteins | sample C33_27DmetaG_FD_165045 | JGI IMG/M metagenome (GOLD analysis project Ga0222718, IMG submission 165045) | Estuarine water microbial communities from San Francisco Bay, California, United States - C33_27D | ecosystem: Environmental > Aquatic > Marine > Unclassified | place: USA: California... | reverse complement strand
ATGTCTCCGATCTTTCCAATATAGGTGTAGTCTTCATTCAACTGCACTTTATTGATTCTTTCAGACTTTTGGATGTCTACAGTATCCACTATGCCACGACCTCCCATTGTACTTCAGAGAACAAAACATCTGCTCCTTCTTGCTTCAGTAGCAAGTGTGCCATCTCGGTCACACCAATCTCGTGTACCTCTGCTGGGTACATGGTAAAGGTTACTTCGAACTCTTCGAAAAACGCCCTGTAGGTTTTCATTACGCTGCCTCCTGTGGTGCGTAGGTGTCCAACCAAGCTCGAAGCTCGGCGAAAGGAATAACATCACCGTTTACCATTTCGAAGGCAACACCGTGATGTACTTCTTCGCCATTGTCCAACACGTCGTACGCGTTAAACTCCTTGGCGATTTCAGCACGCATACCAGACATCGGTCTGTTTTCAGTCGTGCGGTGAAAAGAGATACGATCTTCCTTGATCGTACCATAATAAGGTGCGTCCCAATCAGCAATGTGATCGGTAAGACGGAAGTCGATATCATCGACAACAGTCTCGCCAATAGAATACTCCTCGAAGTACTCAGACTTGCTAGTGCAAGCAGCTTCAACACGGGCCCACCACTGAGGATCCATATTCTCCTCGATGGTGCAGTTGAAGATGTAGGTGTTGCCAAACTTTGGCTTCCAGTACTGAGGACATTCGCCCTTACCGTCCCAATCGTGGGCGCCGTAGTTTTCCATGTGTTGAGTCTGAATTACTAATTTCATGCTGTCACCTCAGGCTTCTTTACATTTTGTGGAGCGTAGAGCCCTTCAAGGCTCCGAACTTCGTTAAAAACACGGATACGTTTTGCAGTCAAGCCAGTGACTTCTCCAGCCACCCAGCAGTCAGTACCGACACACTTTACCCAAACTTTTTCACCGATTTCGAAATTCACGTTTTTCTTTCTATCTCCATTTGACAAGAGCTATTATACCCTGCCGAGATGGGGTTGTACACCTCTAAGTCTTTGATTTGATTAGACTTTTTGGGCGCACGCAAGTTATTGATTTCATTAGAGATTTTTTTAGATTATTTTTGTTAATTATTTACATAATCAATAACAAAATGATCTAAGTCGTTTTGGTTATTAAAAATGAATTGGATATACGGATTGCTCCCGGCAGGTCCATAATGGATGAGAGAGCGATAATGTGCATTGTATTTGGTGCAAAGATCAGAGAGGTAGCTGAGGGTGCAGTCAGAAGCGCAGTCGAGTTCATAAGTATACATAGATATTCTCCTCATGGGGGCTGGTATTCTACCTCATGGGGAGACCCCGTTACATGCCTGGCTTAGACTTTTTACTTCTAAGCTTATAACTTTTGCGTATAAGCCGTGAGGTGCATAATTGATATAAATAAAATGTGATTGATATCATTCTTTAACATGGTGTTGTAATAGCACTTGTAAATAAAAAGGAAAATGGAATGATAGAGATTGCTGCCAGTCTTCAATTGGCTGGTGCTGCCTATAATGCAATTAAAGGCGCACTTGAAAAAGGTCAAGAAGCTCAAGATATGTATCATGCTTTTGCTAAATTCTTTGATGCAAAAGATCAATTATCTGAGGCAAATGTCGTAGCTTCGAATCCATCGATGGTAGGTAAATTGTTTAGTGGTAGTAGTGTCGAAGCACAGGCGCTTGAAGTTACTGCTGCACGCCACAAAATACGACAAATAGAAAAAGAACTTAGAGAATTTCTTCTATATACAGGCCAAGCTGAATTCTACGAAGAAATGATGAAAGAAAGAAGAATTATACGTCAACAAAGATTAGAAGCAGCACAACTCGCTGCTCAAAAGAAAGCTAATTTAATTGATATGTTTGCTGTCGCTGGTTTTATAGCATTTATTGTTGGTATAATTTCTTTCTTCATAGCTATTATATGAAGAAAATAAAAAGAGAACCATGGGGATGTAGTTGGATGTATACGATCTATGATATCGATGGAGCTATCATGATCCGCACTACTGATTATAAAACAGCAGATTATTACCTAAACAAAAGGCGGGCCTAAATACCAGCCGACGAGTGATTTTCTTTTGCCGCTCTTGATAGGCGTTACACGATGCCACAGCTGTGATTGAAATACAATCATGCTACCTTTGCCAATTTTAAACATATCTTCTAGGATAAAATGTCTATTCCACGATTCATGTGGTCCATATCTCCAAGAAGTTTCTATTTCAAACTTACCATTTTCATATTCAGACGGTTCATTCAATAGTAAAGTAAAGCTGAGTTTTCTGACCAATCCTTTCCACGAACCTTCATGTGGTTCATCAAATGTATCGCGATGCCAATCATAATACTGACCTTTAGTATACACTGTATATTGGAAATTCTGTCTGTCTGTGATGCTCCAGTGAGTTAGCTTCATATCTTCTGCTGCAGCCATCACGGCAGAATCAATTATACTATACACTTGACCCATATCTTTTGTTTCTTGATCGTTTTTGGGATTATTCAACCAAGCAATAGTCGAATTGCGAGTATGCCTCATATGTGAGGTCTTTCCTCCATTAATTTCAGCTTTTTCTTTTTTTAATCGACTGCCCAAATCACAGATAAAATCACAGTCATCATGACTGATTGCTTCTGGTAGAATAGCATATTGACTTTTATGAGGCATTAGAAATCCTTTAACTTACCTTTGTGGTATAGATCAAAGAATTTGCGTGTCATTGGTTGCCAATCTTCGAGAGCTTCATTGAATACCATAGCACCTTCACCGCCGCCGACAGCCATTAGAATTACGATACGTTCGATATCCATATCATAATGTTCTTTGACCATCGTAGCATACGCAGCACCTTGCATGAAGTACGAGTGAATCTCGTCTTTTGATTTCCAGCGTTTAGATGTTTTGAAGTCTAGAATTGTATTTTGACCTGCGTAACGACAGATTAGATCGGACGTACCAGCAGTCTTGAGTTCGTCGGAATACATTTGTAATTCGACACCATAGATCTCGTCAACGTTTTCGTCCAGATAAGGTTGGATAGTTCGGAAGGTGTTTAGCGCGATCGGATTCACGTCTTCTTTCATCTGCCCGAGAATATAGTCCTCGGCAACCTGATGCACCGCAGTACCTGCGCGCGATGCCTGTGTTGAGATCTTGTTGGCAGTTTCTGCGCCCACACGTTTTCGCCATTCCCATATCTTCTTCCTCGATAATGCACCAAGGGCTGTCGTTACTGATGGATATTTTTCTCCGTTTTCAGTAACGTACAGCCGTTGGCCGTCCTCGTTGATTCGTTTTAGGGGTTTCGGTTCAAATAATTTAAGCGCAAAGCCCGAGTTCTTCTCTTGCAATGATATACTCCTTCACCAGACATGATCTAACGATATCGTTAGCATGGAATTCAATATGTTCGAATCCGTTCAGTCTGTCAATAATCTTCATAAAATCTAGAAGACCTTGTCTCTCTTGTTGTTTGGTCAAATCACTTTGGCGGAAATCACCGCAAAAGATCACCCTGCAATTTTCACCGATTCGTGTAATGATTGAATCTAATTCATGAAAATTCATGTTGTTAACTTCGTCTATAATGACAATAGTATTATCCATTGTACAGCCTCTAACGAAAGATGTACACATAAACTTTACTAAATCTTTCTCTTTCAGGATATCGTATGCGTCACCTCGTCTAAACAATTGATTACAAATTGTTCGATAAGGTTCCTCATATACTGATAGCTTTTCGTCTTCATTGCCCGGAAGGAAGCCGATATCTCTGGTTGGTACCGCGGAACGTACGACTGTGATGTCATAGTATTCGCAGTCGGGGTTATTGAAAAGTTCGGACAGTGCCAGATAAAAAGAAATAAATGTTTTACCTGTACCTGCCATTCCATGAAGTAGTAAGTGGTCTCCTGAGTCGAATGCATCAAAAGTCAACTGTTGAGCAAAAGTTTTCGGATAGATTGGCTGAAGCTTCATGCCTCTCTGTGGTACGTGTTCGTTCGAGCCTAAGATACCGTTTTTTCTCAGCGAACGACGCTGTCTCTTCGAAAGTGCCATATAACCTACTCTGTTTTTGTTATAGTTACGGGTTAGAATGTTTCGATTGTACTGCCCCTCCCAGAAGCTTTTTTGATTGATTTTAACACATCACGAAAGCCAGCGTCAGGTCTTAGATTGACGCCAGTAACAATACTTGATTGATTAGATGTTATAACTCGAGTGAGATGCGGATGCCTGGAAGTGAAATCATCCATTTCGGAGATTTTATGGATATGTTCTTCGTACTCACCAGACTCAGAATTAAAATACGTATATGTTGGCATGAAGTTATTTATATTCTTCGTCTTCTAACAGAGCTTCAATATCATTGTTTCGAAGAATATTTTTTATTTTTTTTTCATACTTATGCTCGCGATACTCATGGATAAATTCACGCGAATCGCCGTCTTGAAAACGACGTTCTTCTTTGCGATAATTACTTTCTCGTTTAGATTTACTCATATTGGAACCTATCTGGAAATGCCTCTTGTACTAATTTTTGAGTTAACCCCTTGTAGGGTAATTTCTTATCTTTCACACTACACATCAGAACAGCATCTTGAGGATGAATACTCTCAAGAAGTTCTATGAATACGTTTTCTCTTTTGAATTGAGAGATGTTAGCGCTGCGGCTATTCTTAGTAAAGATATACATCTTCCTAATTTCTTGATATAAACCACCAGTATTATCGATCATATCATCACCTTTCTTGTACGGTGGTTCGCCTTCAGGCAATTCAAAGATGACTCTTTTATCAAATACTGCTTCTAGAATTGTCATGAATGCATTATTGTTTTGAAATGATTGTAACATCTCAATCTTTGCCGTACGGCCTCTGGTTTTTTCGATGTCTTTAAAAATACCGCTAATCAATTTGGTTGCCATTTAAAACTCCGCAATAACCTCTGTGAGGTTCTTTAATTTATGCTTTATAAAATAATTAAATAATTTCGATCTATCCTTACCGCACTGCTGTTGCAATACTTCTATCGTTTCGTTGCGTATTGTATTTGGCACACGATCAAGATCTATCATCATTCTGTTTCTGTGATAGTTATGATCTAACTCTGTAGGAATACCATTAGATAGTAATTCGTCTATCTTTTTAGCGCGCAACGGTTTCTGACGAGCATTAGCTACAAACGTATCATCGGAACTTAATATATTGGGTATACCATCGCCGGTATCTCCTTTAATAATGTGTTCTCGAAGGAATATATCGGGATGATTGCACTTAATCCAACGCTTACGGACAGGATCGAATTGTTTGACGTTAGCATACTTCTGTAATTGTTGAAAGTCTTTGTCGCCTGAGAGGATAAGGATTGGTTCGCCGCCGAGTTCACGACCATGCTCATGACAGATTGTAGCGATGACGTCATCTGCTTCAGCATGTTCTACACGGACAGTGGGATAGGGAAAGAACTCGGCGAGTTCATCGCGGACCATATTTAGCACACGAAAAATCTCATTCCAATCTAATCCTGAATCTTGCCGATTCTTTTTGCGGTTCGCTTTGTAATATGGAAAAAACTGTTTGCGCCAGTTAGACGTAGCGTCGCAAGCGATGATTAGCTCGCCGAATTCTTGTTCGAACTTAACTTTATTGGAACGAATAGAATTGAGGATCATGTGTCTGAGCAGTGACTCGTCTACATTCGAATGTTTGATGCCGCTGACCATCAGGTTAGACAGAGCGACTTGGTTGTAATCTAAAATAATCACGGTATAACTCCACTTATTTATAGATACATTCTACCATAAAATAATGAATTTGTAAACTATTCTTGATTAAAATTAAAACTGAGTTGATATGTATTGCCCACATAATTGGCAAATTTAGCATATAGATCTTTACCAAAATCTTGCATTGGATGCCATTGTGAATTCGTTGCCATAATGAAAGAATTGATAGACTCATACAACAATGATACTTCGTAAACTAGTTTTTCACCATCAAATTCTATTTCCATATCATTATAAACTATAGTCAGTATTTCTTGAAGTAGATCAGCAGACAGTTTATCATGCCAAGTTTCTGGCGGGCCGTCTAGAGACTCAGCAGAAATCTTAGTCTTATTCAGGGGAAATTGTATGATATTGTCTTTCATACTACTATTTATGTAGTAGAATAACTAAACATTTCTCCTTTGTCTTCTGGTATGGATCTGTCTTCTATCTGTTGATGCATCGCTTGTAAGAGAGCTTCCCATTCTGGCTTTCGATTAGACCAACTATAGAACGTGTCAGCATACACTTTCGTAGGATTTACATTTACTTTCATCTGCTGATACCCTTCGATTGACATCTCTAACATATTATAGAAAGCCGATGCATGCATATTATTGTTCTCATGCATTTGATACATGTTTGTCCAATGAGATGCTGTCTCATATATTCCGCCAAAGTTTGAATGCACACAGATATTTTTAGCAGACATCGCTTCAATCAAACTTAAACATGATGTTTCTTGCCATGTCGATGGATAAGCAAAGATATGTGATTTTACTAAAGCTTCTCTCACTACATCATTCGGTTGTGTTCCATGATTGCGAACCTTTGGATTTGCTTCGAGAGCATCAAAAATATTTTTGAAGTCATTGTCTCTCGATTCCCACCCATACAGAGCGAAAGACGAGAACACATCTAACTCGATATTATCATATTTTTCACATAGCTTATCAAATACAGGTGTCAAAATATTTAAGCCGCGATGTGGTGTAGTATGATAGATGATTCGAATCGTATCGTCTTCTTCTTTTTGAAAATTATCGAACGGATCGATAAAGTTTCTTAATACAACACACTTAGAAAATGGTATTTGATAGCGAGCTACATAGTTTTGCATCTGCCAATTAGATACGAATACAAATTTATGGAACTTATCTTTTCCATGTGCTGTAGTCAAAAACTCTGACTCTGGATCTCCAGGTAAATCATGAGCCCAAAAGATTCGAATCTTATCTCCATCTAGTTCTCTGACGCGTGACGAGACAATTTGAAAATCGGCCAATAGTTTCTTGTCTATTCGCTCAGCTACCTTCATAGTGAGCTGTTCTGTGCCTCCCATCGATTTCTCGTTGGTTTCGTTGCGCTTAAACTCACCACCTAATATCTCAGCCATTTTCTCTATCCTTCACAATGTTTTCATCGCGTATTGATTTAATCACACCATAATTACCTTTATGTGATTTCTTCTTCAACTTAAACAAACACAATGTATGATTGTTGTCAGCTTTACCGATAGGAAATACAATTTCCTTTGTTTTCTTAATTCTGTGTACTTCTAACATTATAGACCACTCTCTAAATAATACATTAAATTGCCCACGTAGATACCGTTGACTGTAGAATGTGGAAAGCCTTCAGCTTCAGGATATATCCTTTTAAATACTTCTGTGGATATATCTTCACCTACATGAATGATCTCACATTTTACATCGCGTTGATCAATGTAATCCTTCAGATCTTGACAAGGGCCGCAACCATGCAAAGCAAAAACAACGATATGATTATTAGACGCTTCTGAAATACTCACGCAGCATCTCCAACTTATCATGATATTCAGCCATCTTCGATAGCTCTTCTTCTACGGTCATCATTATATCCGGATGTTCTGCTACACCGACATTTTTGGTCAATAATATTTCAATATTAATACGATGTATATTGATCTTAGAACCAAAATAGCTTTTCATAGCATCGATCATTTCTTTTCTCGGATCTAATTCGTCCCTTCCCTTTTTTTCAACCATTTTCCGTTTATCTTCCCACCAATAAATTGGTTATAGTATTCTTCTGTGAGTAGTGCTTCACACCGAATTTGATAATCCATTTCCCAATATGCACACTCTGTTTTAGATTCACAGAGTTGAACTAAGTATCGTTCGAACTCTGCACCATTGGCTAATTCTTCCTTTAGCTCTTTATTTGATCCGTAATATTTTTTCCAGTCTGACTCGACTAAGACTTTCTTTTTCTTCCCTTTAACACTGCGTGTTACTTTCGACCAGAAAAACTTCTTACCAATATATTTGCGTTTAGTTTCTTTATTAATTAACAAATATACCATACCATAGAAGTTTTGTACATGCTCTGACTCAAGCGCCCAACCCTCTAGTAGATGTATCCATGGATTTTCATAGCTTGCAGTAGTTAACGACGACGTTACCTTCGAAGAAGATTCTTTTTGATTTGGCAAAACTGTCTGACCACCTTTGTTCGGCGCATAATGTATCTTCGACTATTACTCTACCTATACCGACTTGTACTACGCCTTTTGCACATTCGTGGCAGATAGGTAATCCGTAAACATAGAGATGTGAACCTTTCAATGAAACTCCATTCTCTACAGCATTATATATGCAATTCATTTCAGCGTGTACCACGAGCTCATATTTTGTTTCGCGATCGTTAAGTCTTTCTTCAGTGTCTTGTATTCCTTTTGGAAATCCGTTATATCCTGTGGCGAGAATATTACGATTGAGACCAACAGCTACGGCACCAATCTTTTTTGACGGATCTTTCGACCACGTTGAAATGTGTCGTGCTAACTCGAGAAACTTTCTATCCCATGCTGAACTAATACCAGGATAACTCACCATTCTAACTCCATATCATCATCATAATCAAATTGTTGGTCTTCCAGCGAGGCGCTGCAAATAGGACAAAACTCGATAGGCATCTCTTCATCATCAAAATTCGTTTGACGTATGATCACATCACACTTCACTTCGCATGATCTACAATTAATCGTCTTCTTGTACATTTTCTTCTTCTACTGACGCTTTTTGAAATATTGTCGCGATGTATGTTCTTTCTAACCATGCTTTCGATGGAAAGTTTTTATAAAATAAATTTCCAGTCATAATCGTAAATTCATCGCCGGCGAAACCATTTGTACTATAATCATAATCAAAATAAAATTGAGCACTCTCTGTACCTAAAACTTTTTTGTGAGCATAATAATTATATCTAGCAGAGATAAAATTAAAAAATTCAGGTTGATACGAATAAAACCCTTCTTCTTTTAACGTAGCCCATGGGGCGCAATTTAAAATTAATCCATTTTCTTTAGTCATCTTATCAATTTGATCAAATATGCTTAACTGATCAATTGATTTAATAGACAATTTACAATTAAATACTACATCATATTGATCTTCACATTCATAAAGTTCTTCAATATTAGTATAGTTATCTACATCAAACTCACACAGTTCGAATAGATGTTGTGTATGTCGTGGCGAATGTTTGATTCCCAATTTTTCAAAATATTTTGATATTACTTCAAAATTTTCAATCGGTGTGTCTTCACCTAGATAAGCTATTTTTATTTCTTTTGATGGTAATGTTTCCATTAAATCCATAAAAGTTGTAATACAGAAATTATTCAAAACGAAAAGTCCTTAAATGTATCATCATCAACATCTTTCTTAATACCGCCTACGATATACGAGGTGATTTCTGTTTCTTGAGGTGCTACTTGTACCTCTGCACCGCTGATCCACTTTTGTGTCCATGGCAACGGATCTGATCCACCGCGCTCATTCGATAGGCCAATGGCATACATACGCTTATTACCTAACCACTCCACATACTCAGCCAAGAGCTCAGCATTCAGACCAATCATCGAACCTTCTTTAAACAGATATTCGGCCCATGCTTTTTCTTGATCGATTACATCACGGAAGATTTGTTTTACTTCGTCCTGTGTATCTATAGAAATCTGGGCATAGTCTTTATCTTCTTTAGGCAACAGCTTGATCAATTGTTGAGTAGAAGCCATGTGCACGTTCTCGTCTCGTGCGATAAACTTGATGATCTTTGCGTTGCCTTCCATCTTCTTCAGTTCAGCAAATGCCCAACTACAAGCGAATGACACATAGAAGCGGATGCCTTCGAGTGCATTCACAGCATTCACTGCCAACCACAGATTCTTTTTCGTTGGGTTTTCTGCCAGATTATCATAGTATTTCGAAATAGATTCTGCACAATCAACAATCTCTTTGATGTCGAGCATCTCGTCAAATACTTTGGAAGGATCTGAATATACATTACGAATAATATGTGTATATGATCGCGAATGAATGGTCTCGCTGAAGGCCCATGTTACGAGCCAGTTCTCAAGTTCAGGTAACGAACACAAAGGCATGAACGTCTCAACGGGACCTCGCCCTTGTACTGAGTCGAGCAAGATCTGTCGCTTCAGATTGCTCGTAAAAATATGTTGCTCATGTTCAGTAAGATTCTTAAAGTCTTTACTGTCGCGAGTTACATCAACCTCTTCTGGTCGCCAAAAGAAACCCAATTGTTTATCGGTAAGAGTCTCAAAGATGCGATATCGTTGTTTATCGTAGCGTGCAATATTTACACGAGGACCAAAAAAAGCGGGCTGTGTAGTGAAATCAATTTTCTTTGTATGAAATACTGACATTATGTTTCTTCCTTTGTCTTGTAGCTCCACTCATCTGTATGACCTACACTCCATTTTGGTTCTGTCTCTACATGATAGTTTTGTGTACAGACTTTAAAGTCAGGTATCAGTGGTTCGTCAATGGTCAAACTCGAGTCACGCCAAATGATTCGATTGTTTGGCTGAGCGGCGAACTGACCATTCTGCAATTGAATGATGTTGAATGACTTATGCTCAGGATCAAACTCACTAAAGTTTTCGTTGAGTACATTCTTATCTGCATGACAATTATCTATTGTAAACAGATATTCACCTTCATGAAACTGTCTGTCTTTGCCAAAGAATTCACAACGTGAAAGAAGTGGTTTCTGGATAACTGTTATGTGATAGTCGAAACAGTCCCATAATTGCAAAGTATCGAGCGGCAGATCTTCATGATCTTCTTTCCAAACGAACGCAGAGATAGGTAGCTTGTCGAACAAAGCACCATAGTCGGTTAATAATGTCTCGAAGTACAACGCCTTGCCTGTCACCGATTTGACTGATGTCCATACACCAGGTGTAAACTCGCCGTGGCCGTATTCGAGATCATAGAGATACTCTTTACGAACCATGACGGGTATTGGAGGCAGGTTATGTACTAAGAATGCCATTAGAT
>Ga0222718_10004804_pt1 | contig 11115 bp, 10 predicted proteins | sample C33_27DmetaG_FD_165045 | JGI IMG/M metagenome (GOLD analysis project Ga0222718, IMG submission 165045) | Estuarine water microbial communities from San Francisco Bay, California, United States - C33_27D | ecosystem: Environmental > Aquatic > Marine > Unclassified | place: USA: California... | reverse complement strand
GCCGACAGCAGCATCAGCAACAAAGCGATAAAGGCACCCAACAGCAACCGAACCGGGGGCTTCACTCTGCCCCCTCACTTCCTTCTCGACAGTATCTTTCTACCATTGGCGTCGGCCTCGATAATGCAGGTCATTAATAGTTTACACTATTTTCATCCAAGCGAACCTCCAGTGAGGCTTCGCAGAAGCTACATGTCAGAAGAGGTGCCGTTGCAGCCGATATCTTCACTGCTTGCTCAAAAGACTCGCTGTCTTACTATCCGCTCCATCCACCGACGCTTTGGAATCAAGGGTAATCACAACAAGTTGGGCATTCAGCCAATCAGGTAACCAATCGGGCGTTGTGGGCCTCAACCTTGAGAAGACGTCTTTGACATAAGCTGGGTCATCAGCAGCAAGCTCAGCAAAACCTGCATAGACCTGCCCGCCAATCATCATCGAAACAGGAACGCTTCTTCCTGCAAAAGCACGCCACCATCTGCCATCCACTCCAATGAAAACGGTATTTCCCTCTTTAAGATAGTTCACCGGTAACGTTCGACCTTCAAATGTCAGCAACATCGCTTCCCGGGCTTCCTTGCCATTAGGGTTGTTCCGTAGCTCTGCTGAAACTATCGGGTTAATAACGAGACTGAAGATCACTCCAACTAGACTTGGACTGAGCGCAAGTAGGCCTACAATAATCGCAACCCATTTCAACCTCATGGTGTGACTCTCCCAAGAAAGCTTGATGACCACAAAAAATTTCTGGCTATGGCGCTCGTAGACCAACAAAAAACCCGCTATCAGCGGGCTTTGTTGATCGAGCTTGAGAATAGTTTACCTAGCTTGAGGAAACTCATTCTAAAGACTTGGTATCGCAGGTGACTCGGTAGCCCTTAAAAACCTGATCAAAGGCTCACATAAGACCGTCTTTCACCTTCTTACTCATAGGTCCTATCGGTCTTATTGTCAGCCGAAAATATTTAATTTGGTTTTTAACCTAGCGCGCCAACCTATTTGGTGCCGGAAAGAGGACTTGAACCTCCGACCAATTGCTTACGAAGCAACTGCTCTACCAACTGAGCTATTCCGGCAAAATTTAGATTAAGAATACCCAATTTTCTCCGCTAATAAGTTTTACCAAAGCAACTCTCTGGGTTCTAACTAACTGTTCTCAAAATCTACGTTTTAATAAGAATGTTGAACTCGCCCTCGATTATAACAACAAGCACTAATGGAAATAACTTGAGACAGGTAACTCTTGCTCTATCCCACCATTAGGGTGGGCAAGGCCGGTTTGTAACAGATACAACGCCTCCCGAAGCAATTACCGTAGTCTCCAAAGTGCCTGCCACCGCCTCACTGGGATAACACGGTCTGGTAATCGTGACGCTTGACGTGTCTGAAGCTTGGACGGAGACTGCCCCAGACGATGAGGTGGCCTTTGTCGCAGCAGTCGAAATGTAAGCTGAGCTGTTATCTCCCGGAGCTACGCCGCCACTTTGATTCAATAGTGCTATCCAAGCAGTACCCGTGGAGGGAGCGTCAATTGACTGTCCTATCGTAGAATTTTTTTTTCTCTTTTCAAATGTAGCCGTCACGAGACTTACTGCTTCACCATACTGCCTATCCACACTAGCTATATTCTCACTTTGAATATGGCCTCGATAAGCACGAAGCCCCACGACCACCAATACTCCAATAATGGCAAGTACTACGATCACTTCAATCAGTGAGTATCCTTTCTGAAATGGTCTCATATTCATCCTTATTTACGCCCAATTACATCACCAGCTCGAGCGCGCCTCAACTGGAAACACCACAAAAACATGACGAATATTACACCCTTGGACACCTTTTCCAACCTTTCGATTTATAGTTTCAGATCTTGCTGACGTCGGAAAATAGAATACCCTCGAAAAATTAAGACTCAATCACGAATTTACTTAATCGCTTAGACTACTGTTTTAACTGGCGTTATCATGGATATCTACCTACAAAACCTATTCTATTTTTCAAAAGTGTTTGTTCGCTTGAGTCAAGGCTACCTCATAAGACTAAGAAATCCTTTTATTATAAAATTACTCTCGTGGATGTTACTGAACTTCTACTGAACTGCTAACCTTCCCAATCATCTCTTCATTAAGATTATGCTCGAATCACTGCAACTATTTTATGTCCTATATCCGCTGACCGGGGCAGCTTGCAGCCTGATCTTTGGCTTATTGATTGGCAGTTTTCTTAATGTTGTGATCACCCGACTGCCGGTCATGCTAGAACAGACTTGGCGTGAGGATGCTGAAGCTTTTATGAAACTGGCAGCAGATGAAACACATCGAGAAAAACTGAGCCTCGCTTCGCCACGATCACATTGCCCAGTGTGCAAGTCCGAGGTTGCCGTTCGAGATAATATCCCCCTTTTGAGTTTTGTACTGCTACTGGGGCGATGTCGGCATTGCCATACCCCCATTTCCTGGCAATACCCGGCAGTTGAGTTCACTAGTGGTATCGCGACCGTTTTTTTGATCCTGGAGTACGGCTTTAGTGCGACGGCCGCTTTTGCATGCCTGCTCAGCTATGCCCTGCTCTGTCTTGCCGTGATCGATTTCCGCACCACCTTATTGCCTGACCAAATCACACTGTCGTTATTGTGGCTCGGCCTCATAGCGAACCTCACTGGATCCTTTGTCTCGCTGGATGACGCTGTAATTGGCGCACTGAGCGGCTATCTCTCGCTTTGGAGTGTCTATTGCGTTTTTAAATTGATCACGGGCAAGGAAGGTATGGGGTTCGGAGACTTCAAATTATTGGCAGCCCTTGGCGCTTGGCTGGGCTGGCAAGCCTTACCAGGAATCATATTACTATCGTCATTTGCGGGTGCGTTAATCGGACTTTGCCTTATCGCTCTAGGTAGAGATCGAGATCATCCTATTCCGTTTGGACCTTACCTCGCCATCGCTGGATGGATCATGCTGGTCTGGGGTAGCGCAATCAATCAGTTTTATTTCAGCCTAATGGGTGTCCGATGACGCGCTTTGTTGTAGGTCTCACCGGCGGCATTGGCTCAGGTAAAACAGCGGTCTCTAATCGTTTTTTGGCCAAAAATATCACAGTTGCCGATGCCGATATCGCCGCAAGGTCGGTGGTCGCAAAAGGGACTGAAACGCTTGAAATCATTAGAAACCGGTTGGGTGATGACATTATTGATAGCACTGGCGAGCTTGATCGACCCAAAATGAGAACCTTGGTCTTTAGAAATCCCGACATCCGACAATGGTTAGAATCGATTACTCATGGACCGATTATGGACTTGTTGCAACAAACGCTTGCCGATGCCTCAAGCCCCTATGCCCTCTTGGTCTTATCTGCAGGCACGGGCAGAAACCCTTTGATCAACCGAATGCTGGTCGTTGACGCGCCGCTTGAACTGCAAAAACAGAGAGTGGCGACAAGAGACCATAGTGCCCCGGAGACCATCGACGCGATCATTGCCGCGCAACCTACCCGCGCAACGCGACTCGCGCTCGCCGACGACATCATTGATAATAGTGGACTCCCGACAGCGTTGGACAAACAAGTCGAGACCCTTCACCAGCAGTATTTGAGATTTGCCAATTATGACTGATGCTATTATCCAATGTCCGACTTGTCGCAAAGCAGTTGCTTGGATTACAGCGAATGCGCACAAACCTTTCTGCTCCGAACGTTGCCAATTGATCGATCTCGGTGAGTGGGCTAGCGGTAACCGCAGCATTCCCTCGGATGCGGAACATGATGACATTACCGCATCGGACCTTGATCTCAATGATTGACTAGGTGCGGTACTCCGCATTGATTCTAATATAGTCGTGGGACAAGTCGCTGGTCCAAACTGTTTCTCCGTGATCTCCAGCGTTCAAATCGATGCGTAGCAAAATCTCTTCTTCAGCCATCACTGCAGCCCCATCAGCCTCTCGATATTCCGTATTTCTGATACCCCCTTTCATCAGACAAACATCGCCGATATACAAATCCACTAAATTTGCATCAAACGCGGTTGGAACCTTACCCACTGCCATCGCCAGACGCCCCCAGTTTGCATCGCTAGCAAAAACGGCTGTTTTCATCAGCGGTGAATTGGCGACTGAATAGGCGATTTCGAGCGCTTGCTCTGGTGTTGAAGCCTTGTTGACCTCGACCGTCACAAACTTTGTCGCACCCTCAGCATCCCGGACCAAGCCATGGGCTAACTCCAACATTAAGTCGGTTAGCGCATCCTGGAACTCAAGCAAATCCTGCTCATTAGCATCGACGGTGACCATTGACTGCCCAGTTGCCATCAATACGACGGCATCATTTGTTGAGGTATCGCTATCCACTGTAATACGATTAAAGCTGAGCCGAGTAGCCTCCGACAACATCAGTTGCAGTGTCGCTGGCGCAATCTTTGCGTCGCTGCCAATAAAGCTGAGCATAGTCGCCATGTTGGGTTGAATCATGCCCGCCCCTTTTGCCACTCCCGTGATCGATACGGTTTTGCCACCAAAGGTCAACTGACGACTGGCGATTTTCGGACGAGTGTCGGTTGTCATGATAGCTAGAGCAGCGTCGAGCCAATCCTTGCTACCCAGCGTGTTCACCAAGGATGCACTCGCGGCTTCAAAGGCTGACAGCGGCAACCGCTCCCCAATCACACCGGTTGAAAAGGGCAGCACTTGGGAGGCTTCCCCACCCAAGTGCTCGACAATTGTTTGGCAACAAGCGATCGCATCTCGAAACCCCTCGCTGCCAGTGGCTGCATTGGCATTACCACTATTGATCAACAAGTATCGAGTGTCGGCTGATTCAAGATGCTCTTTGGCCACCATCACCGGAGCCGCTGGAAAGTGGTTTTGAGTCCAAAGTGTGGCGAACGCAGTCTCTTCACTGCAGCGAATCAACACCAGATCATCTCTACCTTGATACCGAATACCAGCCGCAATGGTGCTGATATCAATGCCTGCGATCGGCAACCAGTCTGTGCTAAAAGTGCCGACCGCCATTAACCTAGACGACCGTGGCAAGCTTTGTATTTTTTACCGGAACCACAGGGACAAGGCTCGTTGCGCCCCAATTTCTTGCCTGAACGAACAAAGGGCGCCGCTTGGGCAGCTGAGGGCGCATCAGCCTCGGATTCATCCGGCGCATCAGACTTCTCGAACACCATGGTGTTGCGCGCCACTTCCGCCCTGCGCCGATCTTCAAGGGCTTGCGCATTTTCATCCGCTTTAAATTGTACCCTCGACAAAAACCGAACCACCTCAACTTTCACATCTTGAAGTAACGATTCAAACAACTCGAAAGCTTCTCGCTTGTATTCTTGTTTTGGCTGTTTTTGAGCATAGGCACGAAGATGGATACCCTGCCTTAGATAATCCATTGCCGCCAAATGCTCTTTCCAAAGATTATCCAAAATATCCAGCATAATTCGTTTTTCAAACAGCCTTAATTCTTGACCCAGCAGCCGCTCTTTCTCACCATAACTGGCTTGTGCTGATTCCACGATCAGCTCTCTCAAGCCGTCTTCCATTAACGATTCGTCTTCATCAAGCCGCGCCTGGAGCGCTAGCTCTAACCCAAATTCCGAGGATAGAGCCTGCGTCAAACCAGGTATATCCCACTGCTCTATCAAACTCTGAGGAGGGATATACAGATCAATGGTATCGTTCAGAACATCTCCCCATAACGCTTCAATGGTCTCTGAAACATCCGATGTCTCCATCAATTCGTTGCGCTGCCTGTAGATCATCTGTCGTTGATCGTTAGCGACATCATCATATTCAAGCAATTGCTTGCGAATATCAAAGTTCCTTGCCTCAACCTTTTTCTGCGCTCGTTCAATGGAGTTCGTCACAATTCGCGCTTCTATCGGCACACCAGGCTCACTCACCCCTTGCATCAGACTGCGCATGCGGTCTGACGCAAAAATCCTCATCAAGTTGTCTTCTAGAGACAAATAGAACCTTGAATAACCTGGATCGCCCTGTCGGCCTGCTCGGCCTCTTAGCTGATTATCAATACGACGACTCTCGTGTCGCTCAGTGCCGATGACGTGTAACCCGCCAGCGGCTAACACCTGATCGTGGCGGATTTGCCAACCGTTTTTGAGAGACTCAAGGGTTTCAGGCGAGGGCGATTCCATTCCGCTAGCCTCAGCCTCCCAATTCCCCCCTAATATAATGTCGGTCCCTCGGCCCGCCATGTTCGTTGCAATGGTGACCCGGCCAGGCTGACCGGCCTGCGCAATAATCTCAGCCTCCCGTGCATGAAACTTGGCATTGAGGACCTCATGCTTGATGCTCTGCTTATTCAGCAATGCTGACAACAACTCCGACGATTCGATCGAAGCTGTACCGACCAAAACCGGCGCACCCTTTTCTTGAATCTCCAAAATGTTTTCGACAATGGCTTCATACTTCTCTTGTTGAGACATGAAGATTTGATCATTCAAATCCCGACGTATCATGGGTAAATTGGTGGGTATAACCACAACATCCAAGCCATATATCTGTCTAAACTCAAAAGCTTCCGTGTCGGCTGTTCCTGTCATACCCGATAATTTTTGATACAACCGAAAGTAATTTTGAAAAGTGGTCGAGGCCAAAGTCTGACTCTCATTGGTGATCGTAACGCCTTCTTTGGCCTCGATCGCTTGATGAATCCCCCCGGACCAGCGACGACCGGGCATGGTTCGCCCCGTGTGCTCATCCACAATCACGATTTCATCGTTTTGAACAATATAATCGACGTCTCGTTGAAACAGAGCACTGGCTTTTAATGCAGAATGCACATGATGCAACAGACTGAGATTAGCGGTTCCATAGAGGCTTTCACCTTCTTGTAACAAGCCATTCTGTCCGAGCAATGTTTCGATTTTTTGATGACCATCCTCGGTCAGTTCGATGTCTCGCTGTTTTTCATCGACATAAAAATCACCTGGAGGGGTTCGTTCTTCATCGAGATCTTCTTGCGTTCGAACCTGGGGTTTCAATTGCGGAACCAATCGATTTATCGTTCGATACAGATCAGAACTGTTTTCAACGCCACCAGAAATTATCAACGGCGTTCTCGCTTCGTCGATAAGAATCGAGTCCACTTCATCGACGATGGCGTAATGCAAACCGCGCTGAACACGATCTTCGGCACTGAATGCCATGTTGTCTCGCAAGTAATCGAAGCCAAACTCGTTATTCGTACCGTAGGTGATATCCGCCTCGTATGCCGCCTTTTTTTCCTCCAAACTCTGACCCGCATAGACCACACCAACTGTCATATCCAAAGAGGCAAACAAAGGTCCCATCCACTCAGCACCCCATTTTGCCAAGTAGTCATTGACTGTCACCAGATGCACACCACGGCCTTCCAAGGCATTTAGGTAGAGCGCAAGCGTCGCTACCAATGTCTTGCCCTCGCCTGTCCGCATCTCAGAGATCTTACCCTCATGCAGCGCAAGCGCTCCGATCATTTGCACATCAAAAATACGCATGTCCAACGCCCGCTTTCCAGCTTCCCGAACGGCAGCGAATGCTTCGGGCAGGAGTGCGCTCAAAGATTCACTTTGCTGCAATCTCTCTGCAAATTTCGTTTTAAGTAGCCGCAGCTCCTCATCTGAGCGAGTCGAGAAGTCGTCTTCTAAGGCGTTAATCCGATTACAAATCTTCTTGAGTCGACGAATTTCGCGACTGTTTTTAGTACCAAAGATTTTTCCTAAGAACTGCATGACCATGCATCTACATCCGTGATTCTTGTACTCAGTGAATGAAGCTCGTTGAACCTTCCATTAGACCCACCCGATTCGATTAACCCGACCGGCTTCGGTAGATATAAATCCCAGGGTCTATGGAACGTTCGTTTTTATAAATTTCATAATGGACATGGGGACCTGTAGAGCGCCCGCTACTTCCCATCTCACCGATTTTTTGACCTTTTTTGACCAGCTCACCGGTAGCAACCGAGAGTCGTTGATGGTGGGCATAGCGAGTTACCACTCCTCCGCCATGATTAATTTCCACCATCTTACCGTAACCACTTCTTTCTCCAGCGAAGGTGACAATACCCGAAGCAATCGCAATCACCGAGGTACCAGCAGATCCCGCGATATCGATACCATTGTGCCAGGCTCGTTTCCCGGAGATAGGATCTGTCCGCATTCCATAATTTGATGAAACCCATCCTTTAGTCACCGGTTTACCGTACAGCGAGGATTCTTCCTCCCGCTGTTGGCGCAGTAAAATGCGCTCTACCACCGACAATTGGTCCGATCGCCATTCAATATGATCTGAAAGCAACGCAAGCCGATTGCGTAATTCCAGCTCGGTCGTATCATTGGCAACATTGACATCCTCATTATCTGCCATCGGTGCAAACGGACCGCCCAACCCGATGGGTTTGAAAAACTGAAACTCGGAGTCATCCAAATTAGCGGTTTCTGTGAGGCGCTGACCCAGCGCGTCCAAACGCAACAATCTTGATTCTAGACCTGCGATACGCGCGGCGCTGACCTGCAAGTTGAGCGACAGAGCTTCATCCAATTCTTGGACCGATGCTTGCTGCGCTTCGAATGCAGTTGATAGCGTCTCCAACAGCGCATTAGCTTGTCTGGCATCGGCAGTAAATCGCTGTTGTAACCAACCCATACCTGCGGCAGCCAGTGTCAACAAGACCAGTAGCCAAGCCACCAGAGGTAACCCCAAAGGGAGCAACCAATGTTTGCCTGTTCTATCGTTAAAAAGAATTAATTTCATCGCTGTCTATTGCGTCTTTCTCAGCCATAATAGTAACAGATTGTCATTTATACGGCGTGCTACCAAGATGAAATTGATCCAAGACATTATCAATGCTCTCGATGGTCCAACGGGGGCCGCGCTCGACAGAGGCCAAAAGCTCAAGGAAATTGAAGCCGCCATTAACGTTGACGATACTGCTGGCATCAAGGTCCATGGGATTAAAGGAAACAAGCTACTACTTAGTGTCAGTCACGCAGGCTTTGCAACCCAATTGCAGTACCGACAATTTGCGGTGCTCTCGCGTCTTCACCACGCTGGTCTGATTGCCAATGTGAATGGCATTAAGGTCCAAGTGAGACCCGAATATTCTCGGAAAACGCCTAAACCTCGGCAACCAACACCTATCTCAGCGACCAGCCGTGCCCATCTTATGTCCCAGTCTGAAGCCCTCTCTGGGTCTGATTTAGGCCGCATCTTTCGTCGTTTAAGTGAGCGGGAAAACTAAGCTTGGGTAGCGAATTAAGAGGCGTAATCCAAGCCGCCTAATTGCGTGTAGGCGCCACCAGCTTGCCGCTGGTCGGTGAAAGTCACAATATCCCACGCCTCAGTTTGAGCCAACAGCGCCGAACGGAGCGCGTGATTTTCTGTGTGGCCAGATTTGAATCCAACAAACTCACCCAAAATACTATGGCCTAACAAATAAAGATCGCCAATGGCGTCTAAAATTTTATGCCGGACGAACTCGTCGTCATGACGTAACCCATCTGCGTTCAAAATTCGGAATTCATCAACCACAATGGCATTATCTAAACTACCGCCTTGTGCCAGATTCATTTCTCTGAGCTGCTCAAATTCTTGCATTAATCCAAACGTTCGAGCTCGGCTCACCGCTTTCACAAAATCCGTGCTGGCAAAATCAATACTAGCGTGTTGTTTTCTAATCACAGCATTGTCGTAAATAATGGTGTGACTGACTTTAAACCCTGCATACGGCAGTAACTCAACCGACTGTCCAAAATCACTGGCGGAGTCCGTCCCGTCGATCCTAATTGGTTTTTTAATCCGGATGAACTTTTTGGCTGCCGACTGCGCCTCAATGCCAGCCGATTGCACCAAGAAGACAAAGGTTGCAGCACTGCCATCCATGATTGGCATTTCAGGCCCGCTGACCTCAATATAAACGTTGTCGATGCCAAGACCGGATAACGCGGCTAAGACATGCTCTACCGTTGAAATTTTCGCATCACCGACGCCGATGGTTGTTGCCAAACGCGTATCGACTACCGCTTCGTTTGAAGCCTTGATTTCTACGACTGGTGACAAGTCTGTTCGGACAAAGACAACACCGGTATCTATGGGCGCAGGGCGTAAGGTCAAGTAAACCTTTTCGCCGGTGTGCAGCCCAATGCCAGTGGCTCGAATAACTGTCTTCAGTGTTTTTTGCTTAACCATGCTCGATATCCAAAAGATTTGAGTGCAAATGCCTCTAGCCTTAATTCACAGCGGCGCAGATCTTAACAAAAGGTTAGCGCTAAAACTACGACATTACTCCAATATTGACCTTAATAATGGAGAAAAGTTGCATTTATTCGAAATAATCTCCGTTTTGTCTCAAATCAATACATAAATAGGCTGATATGACTCCGTTTAACGACAAATCAACCACCCATTTCGATCTTGGAGCCCAAAATCGTCAGCACATGTGATTGAACGTAATTACCGCATCAAACGATGCTTTTTTTTGGCGCCACAACTCGCGGGTTTTCGCTAATCACTAAGTAACTGAGTAGATGCTGGGCAGGGGTTCTCGGCAGTTGGCAGTTGGCAGTTGGCAGTTGGCTAAATAGTACCGGGCAACATTATTTAGAACTTGTAAAATTTTTTGCAACGGCAAGCAGGTTTTGTTCGTTCGCACATTTGGGCGACTTAACATTCAACCACTGTCAACCTACCCTTCACTGCCTTGCTCTTAGCTGTTTAGGTCCTTACCAATTCAGGTAGCTATGCGAGCCCTTACTGATTCTTTCCCTACCGACTGGTGCCCTTACCTATAAACTCCCCTTGCGATTCAAGCTGTTATGGTTACTCAAACGGCAAATTCCTGCCGCTGCCCGAGCTACAAAATCAAAGCTCGTCATTGCAGCGGTATTAGAGAAGCAACGCTGCCTCACGACGTTTTAATCAGTCGGCCTGACGACGAAGAAAAGCGGGAATATCCAGATATTCCAGATCCTGCTGCTTCCCACCCTCGGGCGTTTCACCATTCTGCATCGCTTTGTTCCGAATCACAGTGGGCTTATCAAGCACACCGTAATCAGGAATCCCATCTCCGGCTATTCGTCGTCGTAATGCCTGAGGCAGGTCAGCACCTTTATCGAGTTCTTCGCCA
>Ga0222718_10004801_pt1 | contig 11122 bp, 8 predicted proteins | sample C33_27DmetaG_FD_165045 | JGI IMG/M metagenome (GOLD analysis project Ga0222718, IMG submission 165045) | Estuarine water microbial communities from San Francisco Bay, California, United States - C33_27D | ecosystem: Environmental > Aquatic > Marine > Unclassified | place: USA: California... | reverse complement strand
AAGATGGCACACCTCTTGTGACAGCGGATCGTCGCGGACAAGGCTGGGTTGTTCTATTTCATGTAACAGCAACACCCGAGTGGTCGACCCTGCCTTTGTCTGGTGTGATGGTCGACATGCTCCGTCGTGTCCTCGATCTCAGCCGGGGCGTAAATGAAGCCACTTCCACGTTGCCGCAGAGTCTGCCTGCACGCGAGGTATTAACAGGTGATGGCCAATTGATTACGCCGCCGCCAACAGTTTTGGCACTTGATCGAGACGATATTGGAGACCCAGATATCGGACCATCGCGCCCTCCCGGATACTATGGCGCAGGCGCGACACGAATTGCCGTCAACCTTGGCCCAACCATCGGTCCGATAGACGCGCAGGGCGCCTGGCAATCAAATATTGCCGTCACGAATTTTGATGCCGTCGCAGCCGAACGAACCCTAAAGCCGTGGCTGCTCTTTGCGGCGTTAGTTTTGTTTACCGCTGATCTCATTGTATCTCTGATCTTGCGCGGATTACTCTCAATGCCACAGGCCGGTCGTGTTGGCGCCACAGCTGCCCTCGGACTGCTAATCATCACAACATCGTCTTACCCGGCATTGGCAGCGGACGAAGAGGTTGATCCGGCAACGATCGATGCTGTCCTAGAAACGCGGCTCGCCTACGTCCGTACAGGCCGCACAAATATCGATCAATTATCAGCTCAGGGTTTGGGCGCATTAACCGGCGTTCTTGCAGCACGTACATCGGCGGAAATGGCGGCGCCAGCGGAAGTTGACCCAGAAACGGACGAACTCTTCCCCTACCCGATTGTCTATTGGCGCATTGCCCCTGACCAAGAACCACCTTCAGAACAAGCTACCGCGCGCATCAATGACTACCTCGGACGAGGCGGAACAATCGTATTCGACGCTCCAAATCAAATCGGCGCCAACGAGGGCGACGAAGGAGAACAAATAGGCCAGGCACTCAACAATGTTCTGATGCATCTCAATGTGTCCCAACTAATGCAAGTGCCTGAAAACCACGTTTTAAGGCGGAGCTTCTATCTTCTGCCTGATCTGCCGGGTCGCTACACCGGTGCGCCCGTTTATGTGGAACGGGGGTCCGTGAGCAACGATGGTGTGTCGTCGATCATCATCGGAAGTCACGATTGGGCCGCCGCTTGGGCGCGGGACAGCCGCGGCTTACCGATCTATCCCGCCGTTCCGGGTGGTGAGCGACAGCGCGAATGGTCGTACCGCTTTGGCGTTAACCTCGTGATGTATGCGCTGACAGGGAGCTACAAAGCCGATCAAGTTCACTTGCCCGCCATTATGCAACGGCTGACCCAATGACGGGGATCACCTTTTCTAGTCTGGTCCCAATGCCAATCCTGCTTTCAGTATTAGGGTTTGGCATTATGCTTGCGGGCTACGCTCTCATGCGTCGCTCACGGGCGGCAGGACTACGCATCATTGCGTTAGTTGTATTAGCTGCTGCCGTTCTAGATCCGCGCGCGGCCATAGAAAACCGCACGCCTTTGACGGATGTCGCCGTCGTCGTCATAGACGAAAGTCTTTCGCAACAGCTGGATGACCGCCCAGCCCGCACAACCGAAACCATCGCTGGGCTACGAGAGGCGCTCGAAAAACTCAAAGCAACAGAAGTAAGAACGGTCCGCCTAACACCAGACACTGCCGGAGGAAGATCTGACGGCACCCGGTTGTTTGAAACCGTCTCAAAAGCAACGTCTGACATTCCAAGCAGTCGCCTCGCTGGCGTCGTCTTGATTACGGACGGCATCATCCACGATATCCCCATTATTCCCGAACAGTTGGGGATAGACGCACCTGTACATGTGCTGCTCACAGGGCGACGCGATGAACAAGACCGCCGGATCGTCGTGGTTGAAGCTCCAGAGTTCGGCCTTGTTGAAAAAACCATTGCTCTTCGCCTGCGTGCAGAAGACTTCAGCCTGCCGTCGGGTGCGCCAGTTTCTGCGAGTCTGCGCACCGATGGCGGAGCGGTGCAGCAGTTTACCATGCGCGTCGACGAGACGTTGGAGATTGTCGCAACTCTCGACCACCCAGGAACCAATGTCTTTGAATTGGAACTCGCCCCGGCAGTCGGCGAAATTTCGCCGCGCAATAACCGCACTCTCGTAAGCGTCAACGCGATCCGAGACCGTCTGCGCGTTTTGCTTATTTCTGGACAGCCTCATGTGGGCGAACGCACGTGGCGCAACTTGCTAAAGTCAGACCCCAACGTTGATCTGGTTCACTTTACGATCCTGCGCCCCTTATCAAAGGATGACGGCACACCGCTGAACGAGTTGGCTCTGATCTCTTTTCCTATTCGCGAACTGTTTGAAGACCAACTCTATGATTTTGACCTGGTGATTTTTGACCGCTATAGCCGACGTGGATTGGTACCGTTCCAGTTCATGATGAACATTGCCAGCTACGTCCTCGACGGCGGAGCGGTGATGCTGTCAGTCGGCCCTGAATATGCGGACTCGTTTTCTTTGTTCGACAGCCCGTTGCAAAACGTCCTGCCCGCCGCGCCAACAGGACTGGTGTATGACCGGCCGTTCTTGCCACGCATCAGCGATACGGGAGCACGTCATCCCGTTACCGCATCTCTGTCATCGCCAGGACAAGCGAACCCAACGTGGGGTCGCTGGTTACGACAGGTCGAAGTGCTGGGATCTTCAGGACAAGAACTCATGAGTGGGGCCGATGAACGACCCCTGCTGATGCTCGACCGGGTCGGTAAAGGTCGCGTGTCTTTGCTGCTCAGCGACACCATGTGGCTTTGGAGTAAGGGCTTCGACGGCGGAGGTCCGCAAGCTGAAATGTTGCGTCGCCTCGCCCACTGGCTGATGAAAGAACCAGAGCTTGAAGAGGAAGCTTTAACCGCGACCGTCGAAGATGGCGCGATCAACGTGACGCGCACTAGCTTAGATGATCAAGTGCGAACCGTAACCGTGACCGCGCCTGACGGGTCAATCCAAACGGCTCAGCCTGAATACACCGAAGGTGGACGCTTCGTCGCAACCGTTCCAGCAGGCGACGAGGGGTTGTATCGAATCAACGATGGTGTGTTGTCGACTGTGGTTGCAGTCGGCGCGGCCAACCCCCTCGAGAATCAAGATGTCATCTCAACGGAAACACGCCTCAAACCAATTGCAGACGCGACCGGCGGTGGCCTTTTCTGGGTCGCGGACAGAGGCGTGCCAACTGTGCGTCGGGTATCGCCGGGGCGGGTCGCCCATGGCCAGTCGTGGATCGGCCTAAAGGCTAACGATCAATATGTTGTGGACGGCATTCGGGAAATCGCCCTCATTCCGGCCTGGCTGGCGTTGCTGGTCTTGCTATCCCTGCCTCTTATGACCTGGTGGCGCGAAGGCAGATAAGCGCTAAACTGCCCGTATGAAAACTAGAAATCTTGGAAACTCAGGCCTCTCGGTATCTGCTGTCGGGCTTGGCTGTATGGGTATGTCGGTGTTCTACGGAGCCAGTGATGACGCGGCATCGATCAAAACGATCCACCATGCCATCGACCTCGGTGTCACTTTCTTCGATACGGCAGAGCTATATGGCAACGGCCACAACGAGGAGTTGCTCGGCAAGGCCGTCAAGGATCGGCGCGACGCCGTCATTCTCGCAACAAAATTTGGCCTGCGTCTGAAAGATGAGGGTGGCGTGACACCCGCCAATGGCAACCCGGACTACGTAAAGGCAGCCTGCGACGAGAGTCTGAAACGCCTCGGCGTGGATCTTATCGACTTGTACTATGCGCACCGCGTTGACCCGACGGTACCTGTTGAAGAGATGGTAGGCGCGATGGCCGAATTAGTTCAGGCGGGCAAAGTCAGACACCTTGGCCTTAGTGAGGCTGGCGCGGGCAGCATAAGAAAAGCCCATGCTGTGCATCCCATCGCAGCGGTGCAGACTGAGTACTCGCTGTGGAGCCGCGAAGTGGAAACAGACGTTTTACCAACGTGCCAGGAATTGGGTATTGGCTTCGTCCCTTATTCTCCGTTGAGTCGAGGGTTCCTCACCGGTGTGTTTGAGAAAGCAGGCGATGTGAAAACCGACGGTGACACCCGATCTTTCATGCCACGCTTCACGCCAGAGCATTTTGATTCCAACAAAGTACTGGTCGACAGACTAAGTGAAATTGCATCTGCCAAAGGATGCACTGTGGCGCAATTGGCGATTGCTTGGGTGATGGCGCAAGGCGACACAATTGTGCCCATCCCTGGTACGCGGAAAATTGAACGCTTGGAAGAAAATGTCAGCGCTGTTAACGTTTCTTTGTCGGGCGATGATCTTGCAGTGATTGAAATCACCAGTCCAGCCGATGCGGTATCGGGACTGCGCTATCCCGAAGCGGCGATGAGCACGGTCAACATCTAGGAATAGGTCATGGCAGACACCACTGCAAACAGCGAAGCAACCAAACTCAAAAGCGCATCAACGTTCTACCCTGTAGTGCGGCTCATCCACCGATGGGCAGGGCTCGCGGCCTTGGCGTGGCTGTCGGTGCTTGGCATCACCGGCTGGATTCTAGATCACCACGACTGGCGCTGGACTCATCAATGGAGCGTTCCCAGTTGGGTCACATCTGGGCGTATTGATCGGCTGGTGCCAGGCACGGTGATGCGCCATATCCAGGTTGATGAGAATGACGATCTGCGTTGGATCGGAGCATCCGAACGTGGCTTGTGGCGCACAGAAGATGGCGGAGCAACATGGTCGGATATTCCATTTCAAGGGGAACGCGGACATCCGCAGGTATTTCGCTTTGTCACACCCCAAGAGAGCAATCTCATATACCTGGCGACCGACGACGGCATTTGGAGCCTTGATCCGAATGGCAAGAGCGCTCAACCCTTTGCCCTCGACAACCACCTGATCAGCAGCCTGAGCGAGGGCAATACAGAGACGGAACTGGTTGGAGCCGAACACGAAGGCCGCATCTTCCGCTTCGAGATCGGACAACCCAACGACATCACCTGGATTGATGTGGATGACGTGGCGGTCACCGGTTTGCCCGACACGGTACCCCTCAACCGTTTTGTTCTGGATTTACACGTGGGCAAAGGCGCACTGACACAACCCTGGTCCATACTAATCAACGACTATGGCGGCATCGCCATGGGAATCCTTGGCTTCACTGGCTTTCTGTTTTGGTGGTTGCCGCGCAAGTGGCGAACTGAAAAACCTGGCGGGCAACTAAAGAAGCGGCAGCAGATATTGCGCTGGCTCTATCGCAGTCATGGACCGGTAATCGGTATCGTCGCAATTGTGCCCATCCTTTATCTCAGCATCACCGGTGTCATGGTTGATCACATCTTCACACTGATCGATATCGGCAAGACGGTCCGGCTCGCAAGAGAAAGCTTGCCGCCAATCTATCAATACAAATCCCTCGAGGGCGAAGTCAGGTATGTGGTCGCCTATCCTGGTGAGCCTGAACGCCTATCTATCTCCACGCGGTTTGGCGTATTGACTTCAAACAATAGTGGACACAGCTGGACGGTTGATCAAACGTTGCCAGAAACCGGTGGCACAGATGCCGGGTTAGTGAATCTCTTGCGCGAAGGTGAATACCTGTTCGTTGGCATCGGCACGAAAGGTAATGCGTATCGCAAAATCAGCGATCCCAACTGGACGTTTGTTGAAATGCCGGCGGATCATTTGGCAATGACCGATGCCACACGCAGTGGCGAGACTTGGTATCTAAAAAACTCCCGAATGATATCAAGAGGCACGCTCGAAAATGGCTTCGAGCCGTCGGGCGTCGCCTACCCGCCGATTGAAGGGACAACCTTCTTTCTCTTCCTCGCCGATATTCACACCGGCAACATCATCCACGGTGAGTTCGTGTGGGTGAATGACTTGGTCGCGATCATGGCGATCATTTTAGCACTCACCGGACCGATTGCCTGGTGGAAACGCAAGTGGGTGTGAGCAAACAAAAAAAGATTTGGCTGATTTTGAGAGGAACGGGCCCATGCACCAGGGGCTATCCGCAAAACTTGGGTGCTGAATCAAATGCCTAACCATCGAGTCAAACGAGTTCGGGTGAGCCATCAGCCATAGGGCATTGGCGCAGCAGGAAATTATGGGTGGCTAGAGTCGTTTTAAGACGGGTTCGCAAGGCCTTCCAAAATGGGACAGTCTGGCCGGCCATCCCCATGACAATTGTTGACCAGGTGATGCAGTGTTGACCGCAAATCTTGCAACTCGCGGATTTTCTCATCGATCTCTGTCAGGTGCTTCTGGGCAATCGCTTTGACGTCTGCCGACTGCCTGTCTTTGTCCTCATACAACGACAGCAGCTGTGAACACTCTTCGACAGAAAACCCCAAGCCCCGGCTATGACGAACAAACCTGAGTTTATGCACGTCCGTATCCGAGTAATCGCGATAGCCGTTCTCGGCCCGGGCTGGCGGCGCAATTAACCCTGTGTCTTCATAGTAGCGAATGGTTTTGGCCGGCAGACCCGACTGTTTAGACGCTTCACCAATATTCATCACCGCCCTCCTTGGGATAGTGGTCCCTGAGAGCCATATAAGCTTCCAGTTGCTGGAAGAGCAAGGGGTGGTAGGTTGGCCGCCATACAAGAAGGGCACTCAGGAGAGACTAAATGAGACGAATAGCAACTGGACTGTTGACGACGCTGGTTGGGGTAGGCGTCATCTTCGGCACCCACGCCCAATCGCCGCTACCGCAGAGAACAATGCAATGGCAGGCTTTGGCGGAGCGAATTGTTGAGCAGTTGCAGCTAGAGCCGGGTGAGAAAGTTTTGTCCGTTGCCCAGCCAGGCATGTTTGAAGAGTTCGCTCCTCACTTTCGCTACGCCGTCATTGAGGCCGGCGGGGTCGACATGGGTGTGATTGATGTCCTTGACCCACCCTACCCCGACAACTGGGACCAAGGCGTAATCCGCGACGGCTTTTCGAAGTCCCGCGATGCCTATGTGGAAATGCTGGAAGATATTGATGCGGCAGTCATGATGCCCGGCGCCAATCCAATGTTGCCAGCTTACAAAGCGCTGCAAATTCTGTTGCAAGAGAAAGCAGGGCCCCGACGCACCATTCACTTTCATTGGACTGACCCCTATAGCCCGTCGGGGAATGTAACGGGACTGACCGGTGTCAACGTACTTCCGGGGTTCGCTCCACCACCGATGCAGGTAATTGATGCGGTGTATCAAAAAGCCGTTCTTGAAACGGACTTAACCGCACTTGATAAACACCAAGATCGATTCATTGCCGCCATGCGCGACGCCGAAATCCGTGTGACCACCCCCGCAGGAACTGATATCCGGTTCCGCGCCGAAGGCCGAGACATCATTCAGCAGAATGGAGACGCCTCAGCCAAGCGCATGCGCAAGGGCGCACCCTTTCTCGACCGGGAAGTGGAAATACCGGGCGGTGTGATTCGCGTTGCCCCCCTTGAATCGACTGTGCAGGGCCAAGTTGTTTATCCTCACTCCGCCTGGAATGAACACAGCGTAACCAATGCAACCATCACCTATACCAATGGCAAAATCACCAGCGCGACCGCCGATGTTGGTGAGGAACACGTGCGCGCTGAACTGAACGCTGCCCCGGATAGCGCCAAATATTTCCGCGAGTTTGGCCTCGGCTTTAATCCACTTCTCAGCCCAGACGTCACCCCCGGATGGATTGCCTATTACGGTTATGGCGAAGGCGTGGTGCGACTTGGTATTGGCAACAATGGTGAATTGGGTGGAGACGTATCAGGCCGCTTCTTCCGCTGGCGGGACCTGTTAATCGACTGCACTGTCACTATTGATGGCGAAGTCTGGCTTAAAGATGGAAAGTTCGTTCAGTAGGACTTGGAAAAAATGGGTTGGTTGATTGCCTACGTAAGCCTTGCGCTGGTCGTTTCGTTTCTGTGTTCAATTAGTGAAGCGGTCCTACTCAGCATTCGCCGGTCCTATGTACAAACCCTGAAGACTGAGAGACCAAGAACGGCAGAGCTCTTGTCAGGTCTTCTTGAAAATCTCGACCGGCCTTTAGCCGCAATTTTAAGCCTCAACACAATTGCTCATACGGTGGGGGCCGCCGGTGCGGGTGCGCAAGCGGCAATCGTGTTTGGCGACACGATTGTCGGCGTGTTCTCAGCCATCCTGACCCTTTTGGTCCTTGTGCTGTCAGAAATCATTCCCAAAACTCTGGGCGCAACGCACTGGCGCGCTTTGGCGCCAAGTGTCGGTCGCACCCTAGTGCTGCTTATCACCGTACTGAAACCGTTTGTCTGGTTATCCGAGATGATCACCAAGGCCATTACAGAAGGTAAAGCCAGCATTGCCTTCACGCGAGAAGAGTTCGCCGCAATGGTCGATATCGGGTCCAAGCAAGGTCAACTGGAAGCGCGGGAAACACGAGTTTTTAAAAACATCATGAAACTCGATCGATTACAGGTGCGCGATATCATGACGCCGCGGGCTGTGGTCTTTGCCGTCGCCGACCGGGAAACGGTGGCAGAGTTTGCCGCTAACCATGCCAATCAACCATTCTCTCGCGTTCCCGTGTATGCAAACACCTCGGACGAGGTGCAAGGATTTGTTATCAAGAGTGAGGTGCTCATGCGCTTCGCGCAGGACGGAGGCGACACACCTCTGAGCGATATAAAACGGCCGTTGCCGACTGTTCCGGAAACACTTTCGCTGTCCACTCTGTTTGAAACCCTGATCGAGAATAGGGATCACATTGCCTTAGTTGTGAACGAATACGGCACCGTCGAAGGTCTAGTGACATTAGAAGACGTCATAGAGACTGTACTCGGACTGGAAATCGTCGACGAGCATGACACCGTCGAAGACATGAGAGCATTGGCACGCAAGCAGTGGGATAAACGCGCTCAAGCTCTAGGGATCGACCCGAGTACCTTGCGGAGAACCGAAACCTGATTTGACTCGCGTCCACTTTGACTGACACTCTTGGTCGTACCCGGAATAAACGGAGAACACCGATGTTCAGATTCGCCCTCTTGTCAGCTGCACTTATGGTTTGTGCAACGTCATCCATCGCCGCGGATGTCGATGACCTTAAGCGTGACGCCTGGTCATGGCTGGACACCCAAACTCAGGTGCTGGAAGTGGCCAATCAAAACATTTGGTCTTATGCCGAGATTGGCTTGGCCGAGAACAAATCTTCCAAAGAGTTACAGGACTTGCTGATCAACAATGGGTTTTCAGTTGAATCCGGTGTCGCCGGAATGCCAACCGCGTTCGTTGCCACCTATGGGGACAGCGGGCCGGTGATCGGCATCTTGGCCGAGTTTGATGCTTTGCCGGGGGTCTCTCAAGCAGCGACCCCGGAGCCGACACTCGGCCCCAACCCTGAAGCGGGTCATGCCTGCGGTCATTCGGTATTTGGTGTCGGCTCCGTTGGAGCGGCCATGGCGATTAAAGAGTTGATTGTGTCCAATACCTTTGACGGCACGATCAAACTCTATGGCACACCGGCGGAAGAAACCGGCATCGGAAAGGTGTACATGCTGAGAGCTGGCTACTTCAAAGACGATGACGTCATTCTGAATTGGCACCCGAGTGACCGCAATCGTGCGTCGTATGGAAACACCAAGGCGATCGCCAATGTGAAATTTAGATTTCGTGGCTCAGCAGCCCATGCCTCGGCCATGCCTTGGTCAGGCCGGTCTGCTCTAGACGGTGTTGAGTTGATGAGCGCCGGAGTCAATTACATGCGCGAGCATGTTAAGCCCGATGCGCGCATTCACTACGTCATCACAAAGGGCGGCGGACAGCCAAACGTGGTGCCGCCGGAAGCCGAGGTTTGGTACTACATCCGCGCCGACACTTTTGAGGACGTCACCAGCTATTTCGGATGGATCAACGAGATTGCCGAGGCAGCGGCCAAAATGAGTCGCACCGAATTGGAAGCCGTCGAGATTCAATCTGAAATGCACGAAATGATTACGGTGCGCGCGTTATCAGAGCAAATCCAAAAAAACTTGTCGGCCATCGGCGCACCGAAATGGGAAGAACAAGAACTGGCGTTCGCCCGGACCACCCAACTGGAATTCCAAGACCCCTTTGGCCGTGCCATTGGCAGCGACGACACGCCCTCCCTCGCCACACACATCCAACCTCTGTCGGACGAACCCACACCCGCGCGAGCCTCAACAGATGTCGGTGACATTTCGTGGTTTGTACCTATCGGTGGTTTGGGCGTCGCATCGTACGGTTACGACTTACCGATCCATTCCTGGCCGGTGGTCGCGGCCACCGGAACAACCATCGGCACAAAGGCTTTGATCACAGCGGCAAAAACCATGACGGCGACGGCCATCGACCTTTATACCGATCCTGTGTTGATGGAACGGGTCAAAGCAGACTGGCGCAAGAGCCGTGGTGATGCACCGTTCAAAACACTGATTCCCGAAGGACAAATGGCACCTGTCGCAGTGCGATAGGTATAGGGGAGCGGGTTAAACCGCCCGCTCAAAGTCAATCGGTAGCGCCGTTGTATACTTGATCTCTTCCATAGCGAAGGACGAGGACACATCGTGGAGCGGGATCTTTTTAATGAAGTTCTTGTAAAAGCGGTCGTAGGCATCAGTGTCCCGGACAACCACACGTAATAAGTAATCAATGTCGCCAGCCATGCGATAAACCTCTACCACCTCCGGCATTTCTGTCACTGCGCGGGCGAATTTGGTCAGCCAAACTTCGTCATGCTGCTTAGTGCGGAGTTGAACGAAAACCGTGAGACCGAGGTTTAACTTTTTGCCGCTGAGCAAAGCGACCCGCCCTTTAATGACTCCGGCAGCTTCCATTTTTTGAATCCGCTTCCAGCAGGGGGTCTGCGATAGACCAACCTTGGTGGCGATGTCGGCGATAGACATTGAAGCGTCAGCCTGCAGATGAGCCAGAATTTTGCGGTCGATGGGGTCCATAGCGATGTCCTTGTAGGATCTGGCTCAGAATTTATTTCCGGCCAAAGAGTAAAAATGCTGCCCGGAGGCAAGTTGTGATGTTCTTAGAAGAATATTTTCCTTATTTGAATTCAATAATTAGTGAAATAGAGAATTTTTTTCTATTTTTTTCCATAGTCGCCAATAGGCGGGTTGCTTTAGCCGGTCGC
>Ga0222718_10004797_pt1 | contig 11128 bp, 14 predicted proteins | sample C33_27DmetaG_FD_165045 | JGI IMG/M metagenome (GOLD analysis project Ga0222718, IMG submission 165045) | Estuarine water microbial communities from San Francisco Bay, California, United States - C33_27D | ecosystem: Environmental > Aquatic > Marine > Unclassified | place: USA: California... | reverse complement strand
AATGATCTTAATTGCCTGATCAAGCTCTTCCCGAGTGGTGAAGGACGAGAGCGAGAACCGAGCAGTTCCCAAAGCTCGTTCCCGGTCGAAGCCCATGGCTGCAAGCACGGGAGAGCTGTGTAGAGCACCGGTGTGGCAGGCAGATCCAGCTGAGGCGCAGATTTCTTCTTGATCTAGCATGATCAATAAGGCGGCCGACTCGATGCCATCGAACGCAACGTTGGCCGTATTAGTTAGGCGATTCTCGGGATGCCCATTCACACGGACACCAGGAAGGCGTGCTGTTAGGCTCGCTTCAAAGTAGTCGCGCTCGATGCGCACCTTCTCATGACCCTTGGTGGCCAATTTGGTTTTCATAAGTTCAGCTGCCTTACCCAGTCCTACGATACCTGCGACGTTCTCGGTGCCACCGCGTCGGCCCAGTTCTTGGGCTCCACCGATGAACCGAGGCTTCAGTCGAACGTTGGAACTGGCATAAAGAGCGCCCACGCCCTTGGGTCCATGAAACTTGTGTCCTGACAGAGCCAAGAAATGCACTCCCGCATCATGGACGTTGATAGGTGTCTTGCCCACAGCTTGGACGGCATCGGTATGAAAGAACACGCCTTTATGGGCCAAGCGCTCCGCAATCTCGGCGATGGGATAAATCACGCCGGTTTCATTGTTTGCCCACATGAGCGAGACGAGGGCGGTTTCGTTAGGCTTGATCATGGCGTCAAGTTGATCGAGATCGAGCTGCCCCTCGCCATCCACTGGGACTAGGCTAAAGGAGTGACCTTCCTCTTGTTCTAGCATTTCAAAAAACTGGATCACGGCAGGGTGCTCGGGCGTACTTGCAACAAGATGCTTCTTCTGAGGCAAACAAGCTGTGGCCGACGCAATGGCAGTATTATCGGCCTCGGTACCGCCACTGGTGAAGATAATCTCTTCAGGGTGGGCACCTAACAAACTAGCGACTTGATCTCGTGCCAGATCGACCGCCTTCTTGACTCGCCGTGAACTTGCATAGCCGCTGGAGGGATTGGCATAGGCGTCGGTCAGAAACGGCATCATCGCCTCCAAGGCTTCGGGATGTAGCTGAGTCGTCGCGTTGTTGTCCAAGTAGATCATGGGATAATGAACACCACGAATAGACACGAATGCACGCGAATAGTGATCAGCGGAACAACCAGTTCCCCGTGACCCGCTCCAGAGCTTCCTCCATGAATTGAGCTTCGTTTTTGGGAAACTCAAGGGATCCCAGATAGGTCTTGCCGGGTCCACTCTCCAGTGTGCGTGCTAATGTTAAGGCGCGCCAAGGCGCAGTGAGTTGTAGTCGCTTAATCACCGCGAGGTTTAACAAGGAATGGCCTGCGGATTCGAGCGCGTTATCTGGATCCACTTGTGCCCAGTAGCCGTGAAGCGTGCTTTGCCCAACCAGTGTCTTGAAATTGTGATCGCTTCTCTACTCGGGGGCGGCGGCTTCAAAGGCTAACGCCGGGGGATCGAGTTCCAACTAGCGCTGGAACAGCAGGGACCAAAACTGTTGGGAGAGAGAGGCGTGGAAACACTCGCCAAGCTCCATGGCCACTCGCATTGTTTCGGCCAAGGACTGCACTTCGGAGGCCGTTGCCTCTGGCAACCATTGCAAGGGGAGATCCAACTACTCAATTCCAGTGGCGGCAATGATTCCTTGCTTAGTGGGCGGGGGGGCAAGTCGGACAGTCCCGTTGACTGGAGTTTGGACAAGAGCGAAGGGACCTCTGAGTGGCGCCCACAGGAACATCGTTAGCTGCGACTCTTCCCACCCCGACCACCAGGTCCCAAGGCGACGCTTGCAAGAAACGTCACTCGATGACTAACACCTTTTCTCTTCGAGGACGAGAGACTAGCGCTTCCATGAAGTGAAGGCAATTCGCGAGAATACTCGATTGGGCATGTGTTTTAGCTGGGAACCCACGCCGAGAGTGCCAAGCGATGTTTGGATATCGCCTTACACAGACGCTTGGCCAGTGGGCGCAAGGCGGGTGATCCTAGACGCTGCGCCCATTCGCGATAGTCGACCAAGGCATAGAAACACATGATCCACGCTCCATCACCGAGATACAGGCGACCGTCGTCACTAAGGACAATCAATTGGCGATCTGGCTGATAGTCTGCCAGGGCGGGAAGGATGGCTGTGGCCTCTTCCGACTGGAAGGCGACAAAGCGCAAATCCAAGAACTTGGGCTGGCTGCTAAGCCATTGACGACAAGCATGACACAGGTCACACTTGCCGTCGCAAAAGACTGTTAGAGATTGCATTGGCGCTCCCCTATCCGAGTTTTGTTGGTGGAAGCACCGTCGCCGTGGGTGGGAACGGTGGAGCAGCGGTTGGAATCAAGGCTCGTTTGCGTAGCTTGGTGAAGATCAAAATATTGGTGAAGTGCATACCGCCTAACACAAGCAGTACAATCCCGATCTTCGCGCTCAGCGTCTCTAGGAGCTCCTGGGCTCCTACCACTTCGATGCCAAGTTTGAGATAGAGAGCGATGAAGCCCGCGTTGACGAGGTAGAAACCAACGACGAGAAGGCGGTTCACGCTGTCTGCGAGGTCTTCTTTGCCGAGGAAACAATCGACGAGAAAGATCCGTCCATTGTGAAACAAGGTGCGGGCGACCCAAGCCGTGAGGGTGATGCTGACAACGAGGTAAATGAGATAGGTAATAACGGTGTAGTTCATGATTTGGAAAGATGGTTGAGATGATTGGGTCAAAGGATTCTGTGCGAACAGAAGTTGTAGTCTAACAAAGTGGCCACCGTGATTAGCCTTTACCACAGTGGCCTATCCGGATCGTTGACGAAGGTCGTTTTTCATTAATTTCTGTTTTAACAGAAATATCGAGAATATCAAGCGCAGAGTTGCACCATCGTATGCTTTGGCTCCTATCCCAATGGCCTAGCGGTGCATACAATTCAGAACGGATCTCCACTGAGCCCGCATCATTGTGCTAAAAAGGGTGATCCTGAGACTGAACGGCACACTGCCCATCTGGTAAACACACCTTCGCGTCTGTTTGTGTTCATTCGTGGTTTCTGTATGGTTGTCCTATGAAGCGATTACTTATCGTGGCCATGGTTGGTTCGCTGGGAGCAACCGAACCCGAGAAGACTCGTGATGAAATGGTCCATGACGACCGTGCCGCTCTCGCTGAGAACGAGGCCTGGGTTTACAACGATCTTGTGAAGGGATTTGCGGAGGCGGAGAAGACGAAGAAGCCGCTCATGGTGATTCACCGCTGCATCCCATGACATGCGTGTGCCTCTTTTGACCAGCAGTTGGTTGGTCACGATCCGAAGGTTCGAGAGTTGATGCGTCAGTTTGTTGGTGTGCGGGTGATTCAGGCGAATGCCATGGATCTTTCTTTGTTTCAGTTCGACTATGACATGTCCTTTGCCGTGCATTTTCTTAATGCAGATCGCACCGTTTATGCGCGGTACGGTTCGCGGAGAGGAAATGAAGAAGAAGCGGATGACGAGATGTCTTTGGAAGGCTTGGCCGAAACGATGAACGGCGTCCTCGCACTTCATGCAGCCTATCCAGCAAACAAGGGCACCCTGGTGGGGAAACAGCCCAAGGTAGACGTAAGCTTCCCTGTGCCGGAAAAGCACCCACTCTTAAAGAAATATAAGTCTAAGTTAGACTATGAAGGCAAAGTCACCGGGAGTTGTATTCATTGTCACCAGATCCGCGATACGTCGCGACGGGCGTTGCGAGATTCTGGTGACGTCTTGCCTCACAAGCTCCTCACTCCGTATCCCATGCCATCTGTGTTGGGCATCGAGATGGATCCGAAGACTGCTGCAACGGTGAGGGAAGTGGCTCCCAAATCGCTTGCGGCTAAGGCAGGGCTTGCCGTGGGGGATGTCGTTGTGCAAATGCGTAGCCAACCTATACTTTCCCTAGCAGACATGCAGTGGGTACTCCATCATACCTCGGAAGCTGGAGCGCTTACCTTGAAAGTAAGCCGTGGTGGCGCAGCGAAAGACGTGATTTTAACACTTGCGGAGGACTGGGATCAAGTTTCTGACATCGGATGGCGTGTCTCGACATGGGACCTCCGCCGTATGGGGTTGGGGGGCATGCGCTTGGTCGAACTTTCCCAAGGCGAACGCAAGTCACTAGGGATTATGGCAGGAAAGCTTGGCTTGCGGGCAAAGAACGTCGGCCAGTATGGCGATCACGCTGTGGCTAAGAAGGCCGGTATGAAGATCGGTGATGTGATCACCTCCTTTGCCGGTCTCGATGATGCGATGTCAGAAGGTGTCTTGATTAAGGCAGTGTTAGGCAAGCGCAAGCGAGGCGAGAAAATACTGCTTACTTACTTGCGAGACGGCAAGGAGAAGACAGCGGAGATTCGATTGCAGTAAGCCAATCGGGATTCGGCAACGGCCTACTCACGGGCATCGAGTTCTGTGCAAACGCGCTTAACGAAGCGTAGAAGCAGAGGATGTGCTGGGTCTGCCATTTGTCCATGATTGTAGCCGTCGAGTTCGTGTAGCACGGTGTCAGGGTGCTCGACGACTTGGAGCATGCGCCAGAAATAAGCGTTCTCTTCATACCGCCCTAACATCTCAAGCTCTCGATCGCCGGTTACTAAGAGCGTGGGTGGAGCCTCCTTGCGTACATGAAAGAGAGGCGCAAGATCGTCGATGATCGGCTGTTTCCCATCGATACCGCGCTCTGCCCTGACCGTGAAATGGGTGATGGTATGACCGCTATAAGGGATCAGGCCAGCAAGATCGTCAGCATCGACCCCGTGCTTGGCCAACCAGCGCTTGTCATAGCCGATCATGCTGGTCAGATAGCCACCGGCAGAGTGGCCACTGACAAACACTCGCTTTGGATCGCCGCCGTACTCGGCAATGTGGGTGAGCGTCCAAGCTACAGAGGCGGCGGCATCCTCAATGTAGGTTGGGGCGCTAACCTGCGGGTGGAGCCGGTAGTTCACTGCGACCACAGCTAGACCTTTCTTTTGAAGGCCCGCAGGTACTGAGCGGGACCCCGCTTTCAACCCTCCTCCATGAAACCAAACCACGGTTGGGAAATCTTTTAGCCCGATGGGATGCACCAGATCCAGGCGGCAACGCTCCTTGGTGTAGTCGGAGAGTTGGTCACCTGAACGGTAGGAGATGTCTCTTATCTCGGCATAGGTGACCAGTTGTTTCGGCTCGTCTGCCCAAATCAGCGTGGAGGTGAGGAGTAAGATAGTGTGGATGGACAGCCGATGCATGCTTCAGGGAAGGTGCTGAGTTCGGCCGTGTCTAGGCCAAGTGGGCAGCGGAGGTTGAGTGTAGCGGGTCAATTATGGAAATTACGTTGCTTGATATTTAATTCTTGAAAGTATTTAAAAGCATGAACCATAATTTATCAATTCTGGAGTGGGAATAGTCAAAGTTGATTCTAATTTATATCAATAACATAATAATAGATAAAAAGTCTACGCAGGATTAATGATTTGATAAAATTTAAACTTATTCTAATTTCCACACTGACACAAAGTCCCCTTCATCATGACAAGTAAGCACTCAGGAGCATTGATCTCCCTTAGTAGTCTAGTTGCATGCCTCGTTTCGGTAGGCTTCGTGGGTTGTTCTCTCGAGTCGAATGACATCGGGCAACCGACTTTTTCTAAGCAGACTTACGTCCGAGCGAATCCGCGAGCGACAACACGCGCTACCGTGCCCCGCATCGTTAAGGCTCGCAGAGCGGCAGCCTTTCCAAAGGCCACTCCGATTCTCGAAAAGCTCAATCCCAAAGTCGTCAAGGCCAAACCAGTCGTAAAGCTGGCCTCAAAAGCGAACTATCAAGGATACGCTGTCGCCTACTCCAGGCTTCATGCGGTGGTTCAGGACTCCTCGATTATTCCCTTCGCGCTACAATCGAAGAAGCCAAAGGAACTGAAGCGCTTTACCCTGCCATTCTTCAACAAGGCGAAATCGAAACCGAAGACGATCGAATCCGAGGCGAGCCGATTGGAGCGTCTTGCCAATGCCCGCTCTTCCGTCCGCGTTCGGACCACTGCTTATACCCACAACGAGCGGGATCACGTGAAATACGGCCGCAAGTCGGCGCTTGGGACGCGTCTCCGCTTCGGCAGCGTTCGCAGCGCAGCTGCTGATTGGTCACGTTATCCGGTGGGAACGCAGTTCCGCATCAAGGACAAGCCTGGAATTCTTTATGAAGTGGATGACTATGGCGGAGCCCTCGTTGGTACCGGCACTATCGATCTCTACAAGCCCACATTCTCAGCCATGAACCGGTGGGGAGTCCGCCACGTCGATATCGAAGTGGTCAAATGGGGCTCTTTTGCCGAGAGCCTGAAGGTTTTGAAGCCGCGGACGAAATGGTCACACATTCGCAGCATGATCGCTTCGATTCAGAAGAAGGGCGCTACTGAGGAGTCTCGCCTTACCGCACTCTTGATGGTGCACCGACCAAAGGAGAGCTAAGGAAGATCGTCAGTCGTTCTTGAAACCGATCGGGCGAGCCAGACAAGGCTTACTTTTTTAGGAACGCTGCCGTCTTCGGAAACGGTCCCACGCTCCCGGAGTCTCCGCTCAGCCCCTTGGCAATGCGTTCTTGCACGAGAGTCTCGGAATCCTTTAGCACCTGAGCAAATTTATCATCACCGACACGCGCCAGCACCTCCTTGAGAAAGGCGCTCATTGCTGTTGTGCCTTTAGCTGATTGACTCTCGCTTCCTAAGATGAGGAAGAGGGTGTGCAGGCTTTCGATCTGCGTCAGACTGCGAGCTGCCAAGTGGTGAAGGTCGCCGTCAGGATAGGTCTTTCGGAGATCTGCATAGGTCCAGGGGCCCCAGGTAGCGGAGACCGGATTGAGAGACTTGGGAATCTTGAGCGTTCGGAGATCTTCATGGGCACCTTCTCCTAAGACAGAGAGTTCGCAATCAAAGACGCCCACCGCCAAGAGGTTCTTGCTAGCGGCCTCGAAGATCTGTTCCAGAACCGTCACTCTAAGATCGTCACCGCTTTCGGCGACTTCGGGTCGAGATGGAATAGGCTTTAACTTAGAAAGATCTAGGGTCAATCGCCAGCCCTCTTCTCGTTTGACCAAACTTGACTTTAAGCCTAACAAGCTAGCCCAATTACGATCTGATGTAGTCACATCGTCATGAGGGCTGCCGATCATCGCAGGCCAACACAATGCGGCTAGCGTTGTCTCTTGTTCAGCCCCATACCAGGTAATATAGCTTACTGGCGCAATCGTCGTCTCACTTCCTTGTGTTGTCAGTGCCTGGTGAACGGTGAGGGTATGGTCCTCAGTAGCGTTGACTGACGAACAGCACAGCCCAAGCACAACTGAACATAACAGGAGAACAGAGAGACGCATAGGCCACGATAGACTAAAATAAGACATCGTTACAAGGTCAGTCTAACAAATTAAACTCCACGAAGTTCTCGTTCAGATCCGTTGTATAGACAGTCGCTGAGGCCTCGCCTAGGCCAAGATCGATCACAAGGCGATGTTCTTTAGAATCGGTTTCATCGCGCATGGTGGACACCGGCGTGCCTGCTGCGATGCCTTCTCGAGCTGCTGGGACATCATTGAAATCGATAGAGATTCTCGTCTCATCTACCTCCACGCCCGCATAACCGATCGCGTGCATCACGCGGCCCCAATATGGTTGCCCGGCGTTCCACATGCATTTGACCAACACGGAATTGGCCACCGCTTTGCCGATGGTGTGGGCGTCCTCTTCAGTAGAAGCGCCACGAACGGTTAGTTCGATAAACCGAGTGGCTTTCTCGGCGTCACGTATCATGGCTTTGGCGAGCGATAACATTATATCGTAGAGTGCTTCGTAGAAGGCCGCTGCTTCAGAGGTGTCAGATTCGATTGGCGTATTCTTAGCCTGACCGTTTGCGAGTACTAATACCGTATCGTTCGTACTCATGTCACCCTCGACCGTGATTCGATTGAAGGTGTACTTTACGGCGCGTTTGGTGAGTTCGCGTAAACAGTCAGGATGAATGGCCGCATCTGTGGTGATAAAACACAACATAGTAGCCATGTTAGGACAGATCATCCCGGCGCCCTTGGTCATCGCACCAATCTTCACGGCTTGACCATTCCCAAGAGTCACGTCTACCGCACGATACTTAGCCACGGTATCACTCGTCATGATGGCCATGGTTGGAGGTAATGGGTCATCACCTAACTGCGCTGCTGTCTCGAACCCAGCCCGCAAGCGTTCCATCGGCATTGGTGTCCCAATCACCCCTGTTGAACAGACAAATACTTGCTCTGATTTCAGCCCAAACTTGTTCGCAGTGAGAGTCGCCATCTCCCTAGCGTCGGTCAAACCTTGGGCACCCGTGCAGGCATTGGCATTGCCGCTGTTCACGATGACCGCACGTATATCGTTTCCCTGCATGTGTTCTTGGCACACACGCACGGGAGCCGCCTTCACTCGATTGCTGGTAAAGGTCGCCGCAGCGGTAGTTTCATGAGGGGTGAAGAGTACCATAAGGTCTAGCTTGTCGGCTTCTGGCCTCTTAATGCCGCAAGCTGCGGCACCTGCCTGAAACCCTAACGGAGTGGTAATGCCGCCACCCTCAATGTCTTGGAACGTCGCCATATCCGTTTCTTAGTCGTTCGCAGGCCGGAAGCAACCGCAAACCGTCTACTCTCGATTGTAGATCGTGTAGAGCTTCGGCTCTAACAAGCGATTCGCGGGGACGTCCACCCAGGACGTGTCTTTCCCAAAGATGCCCGAAGCCCGGAGAGTGTCTGCCGTCATGTATTGCGTGGGCATGTTGAACTCAGTGTCGTCGGTAGCAAGTTGCTTTCGGCAGGCCATGTGAACCCCCAGACGCCAAAGCTTAGCATTCCGAGATGATAGCTGGATGTCTCGAAACCTGCGGCTTCTAGCGTCGTGGCGATGCACCAGTAAGTTTGTCGGGTGGTGAAAGGCGAGGCATCTGGGTGGCCAAAGCACCACCAGGAGCCAACTTGTCTTGGATCATCTTGTAGAAATCGACCGTGTCAAGTTTATCTAACATTACGGTATAAAAATCGGGCAGATCGATGATCACGCGATCGTAAACTCTGTCTGTCTCACGAACAAAGATAAAGGCGTCCAGATGATGCAAGTGCAACCGCGGATCATCGTGAACCCACCTTGAAGTGGCTCGCCCTCAGGGTCGAGAGTAGCAAAGATGAAGCGAATCTAGGGGCTGGCAGAAGAATAGTATGGTGAGGTTGTAGAAATACTCACATAGTCCTAATAATCAATAATGATGCCTGTGTCGAGATCGAGTCGGTTGACGATAGCCAATAGACGAAACGGGGCGTTGGCCAGATTGACATCCCAAGGTTCACCTGATTCGCGGCAGTGTCCATCCTTGTACTGCCGAGGCTCGATCGACTCCTCACGAATGGCGGGACGCGCTTTGACAAGGTCTCCATTCACCAATTGATCCTCTTCCCAGAGATTGACCCAATCAGCAAAGAAGGTTTTCACCCCTCGAGCCCCAACCAACGATTCGACGAGCTACCCAAATGAGAACGAGGTAGCATATTCGGAGTCGACCACTCTGGTGTCCGCGGTTAGTAGCTCTTTCTCGGGGACAATTTCGTGCGCCTGAGAGGAACGAGCTCGACCTGTAAAGGGTGAAATGACGGTCAGAAGCAACAGGCACAAGGACGTCTTTATGATTTCTAACACTAAAAAGGCAGCGAATCAATGTAAGCTTGTTCATCATTCTCAGTTGGCTGACTACGCCGTCTTAAGAATCTTCTTCCGTCACTTCAGGGGTGATGGTGCCGTTGGTCTCCGTTGCCGTCGGTTCGGAGAGGATAGCAGCGACATTGTCTGCTTCAATGCGTTGGCGAACGCGCCGGGCGATCTCAGCCTCTTCTTGCACTTGCGCGATGGTTTCTGCCAATCGATTATTTGCGACCGTGAATGGTTCGTGCGGGGCAAGCATGGTCTCCAATTGAAGCTGCATGTCTGTAAGTGCGCGATAGGCTGAATCGATCTGATCTTGCTGGCGTGTTTGTTGGTCTTCTAGGGCCTGGCGTTCTTCTTCAGTCAATTGATTACCGGGTTGTCTAAGGAGCGTTTTGTTTTCTGCTAGACGTTGAAGCTGGTCGGTGACCTCAAAACAGATCGTATCAATGAGCGTCTTGGTCTTTTGAATCTTTGGAGTGAAATCTCGGCAGCGGACGATCGCCTTCTCCATGGTGATCTTTAGATCAATGAAACGGCGCAGAGTACTCGCTTCTTCTTTACACCGTTGGTGAGATAGTTCGTCAGCCTGTTGATGCAAAGCGTCATTCTGCCGATCATTCTGCTTAGTGACGGCATTGTATTGGGCTGTCTTTTTCAACCGACGCCATTGGCTCGCCCAATAGATCAAGAGGCCCGCCGCTGCCGTAGCGCCGGCGACTAGGGCGCCGATTCTCGAACGGGACATCATCGCTACCGCAGTAGCCGAGACTAGAGAAATCCAAGTTGCCGGCGACCAGTAGATACGAAGCAACATCTCTTCGGCGACGTCCTTGGCGGGGATTGGAAAGGTGGTGCGAAACTGATCTTCTTGAGGGCCCATGCGCGGTCGTTTCGATCACCACGAACTCTATGCAGGAAGAGACGGATTGCGAGCCTTCTGTTGGCGTGGGAGCCAGAACCGATGAGTGCTTAGAGATTTATCTGCGATGAGTGAGCAAATCGTAGTATTCGTTAAGTGTCTGGAAATTGCAGCGGTGATTTGAATCTCCTGACAGTAGCTCAACTACCTAGACAACAGCCGAAACAGGGAGCAGCCTCATGGTGATGGGAGGTGCAAGAACAATTAGAGCCCTCTTGCCGATCTTTCTGCTGCTGGTGGTCGTGATAGCGATGATGCTTGGGGTGCCGAATCAAGAACGTCGGGTTACTCCTGAGCGACCGAGACCGGATCGTTGGACACCGAATCGAGACTGACCCGGTAGAGGCGATTTCGGAATCTAGTGGGCTTCCGATTCAATCGCTGGAAGAATGGTATGGGAGTGCGGTAGCGATGGGGGCCCTCACTTCTCCATCGGTGATCAAGGAAGGACGATTGCTGGCGGATGTCCGTGCGAAATGTCTGACAGCGTTGA
>Ga0222718_10004794_pt1 | contig 11140 bp, 10 predicted proteins | sample C33_27DmetaG_FD_165045 | JGI IMG/M metagenome (GOLD analysis project Ga0222718, IMG submission 165045) | Estuarine water microbial communities from San Francisco Bay, California, United States - C33_27D | ecosystem: Environmental > Aquatic > Marine > Unclassified | place: USA: California... | reverse complement strand
CTGAAACTAAATGCCAAACTACAAGGGATTTAACGCAAGATGATCGAGAATTTCTTAGCGGGTTCCGCAGCTCTTTTTGGTGATCCCTTTACGATAGGTATCTTTGTCTTTGGTGTCATAGGTGGCATGTTGTTCGGGGCAATCCCCGGGGTCAGCATGCTGACACTCGCCGCAATTTTGTTGCCCTTTACCGCGGGTTTGGAACCTGCGCAGGGTGTGATGTTATTCGCGGTCATCTACTGTACTGGCACCTATGGCGGTGCGATTACCGCCATTTTGTTCAACATCCCAGGGTCCGCCGAAAACGCACCCACGGCATTTGACGGCTATCCTATGACGCAAAAGGGTCAATCGGGCAAGGCCGTTGGCGCTGCCGTTTTATGTTCGGCGATCGGCGGGATTGCATCGGCCCTTGTCATGATGGCCGCAACCGAACCATTGGCGAATTGGGCGATCCGCAATATTGGCCCCCCCGAAATCTTTGCGCTTGTCTTCTTTGGTCTTGTGGTTGCCTCCTCTGTGGGGGCGCGCACCATTTGGAAAGGGTGGATATCGGTCCTGATCGGTTTGTTGATCGCGACGATTGGCCAAGATCCTGTGGGCGGCATCAACCGTTACAATTTCGGCATGACAGACTTGGCCGCGGGCATCGCGTTCATCCCAGCGATTTTGGGGTTCTTTGCCGTTTCTGAAATCTTTGTTCAGGCGGAAAAGAAAGCCAGTGGGAAATATCAGGCCCCGAAGGTCAGCATGACGTTCCCATCATTTATCGAATTATGGATGCATAAAATCGCCGTTCTGCGTTCCATCTTGGTTGGATTTTTCTGCGGCATCCTGCCGGGGATCGGTGCTACATTGGCCGCATTCATGAGTTATGGTGAAGCTGTGCGGTGGTCCAAAAACCGCGAAGAATTCGGCAAGGGCAAGCTTGAGGGTGTTATTTCTGCTGAAACCGCAAATAATGCGGCAACGGGTGCGGCGATGATCCCATTGTTGGCATTGGGTCTGCCAGGGGGCGCATTGACCGCGATGATGGTCGCCGTGTTCCAAATGCACGATCTGCAACCTGGTCCCTTGGTGTTCATGCTATCGCCCGATCTGATTTGGATTGTGTTCGCGGCGATGTTCTATGCGAATTTGTCGATCCTGATCATTGGTGTTTTGGAAACGAAAACCATTTTGAACCTGTTGAAAATCCCATTCCAATTCTTGGCCCCACTGATTTTGATGTTGGCCACGACGGGCGCCTATATTGGTCGCGGGTTGGTTTTGGATGTGATGGTGATGTTCTTGGCGGGGATCATTGGGTATCTGCTGCGCCGCTCAGGGTTTTCGATCCCTGCGATTGTTTTGGGTTTGATCCTTGGCAAAATTGGCGAACAAAATTTCGCCCAAGGTATGCAGATGGTGCATTATGATTTGGGCACATATTTTTCACGCCCAATATGCGCAATTTTGATCGCGGCAGGTGTGATTACACTTGCATCAAACATGTACCGCGCGTTTACCTCAACCAAGGCAAGTGCATAAGGCTGGGGCAACCCAAAACGGAGTTTATGGAATGACAGATACTGGCGTTCAAGAAATCGTCGCGCGTGCACGCAGCGCGCAGGCAGAGTACGAAAAAAATGGATCGCAAAAGCGGTATGATCGCGCAGCCCAAGCCGCCGCGTGGGCGATTATGGAGCCTGCTCGCAATCAGCGATTGGCAGAATTGGCGGTGGAAACAACAGGTTTGGGCAACGTTCCTGATAAGATCATCAAAAACCACCGCAAAACATTGGGTCTGATGCAGGATATCCAACATGCAGTAACCTATGGTGTGATGTCAGATGATCCTAAAACGGGGATCACGGAAATCGCCCGCCCCAAGGGGGTAGTGGGTGCAATCGTGCCTTCAACAAACCCTGCGGCGACACCAGCGAACAACATCATAAACGCGTTGAAATGTGGCAATTCGATTGTTGTAGCTCCATCGCCCAAGGGCGTTGCCTGTTGTGAATTGCTGTTGGAGTACATCCATGCCGAATTCGCCAAAATTGGCGAAGATCCCGCACTGGTGCAAATGATCCCTGCACCAGGGTCCAAGGACAAGACGCAAACGTTGATGGATCAATGTGACATCATCGTCTGCACAGGCAGCCAAAATAACGTTCATCGCGCACAAACCACGGGCACCCCCGCGGTTGCTGTGGGAGCAGGAAACGTTACGGTAATTGTGGATGAAACTGCAGATTTGGAAGCAGCTGCAGAAAAAATTCGCGCCTCGAAATGCTTTGACAATGCCACATCGTGTAGCTCGGAAAATTCCGCTGTCGTGGTGGATGCGGTTTATAATGATTTTATCGCCGCACTCGCGCGGGCAGGGGGCGCGTTTTACTCGGATGAGGCGGCGTTGATTTCCAAACTGTGGCCCGATGGACATTTGAACCGTTCGGTTATTGCGCAAGATGCGGATAAAATGATCGCAGCCCTAGATGTGGATGTGGCTGTGGGCACCGAATTCTTGGTCGTGCCGACATCGGGTATTGGCCCTGATTATCCCCTCTCTGGTGAAAAGCTGAGCCGTGTTTTGGCGCTTTATCGTGCCTCTGATTTCGACGCGGCTGTGGATGTTGCACGCAGCATTCAGATGTATCAGGGCGCGGGGCATTCGGTGGGGTTGCATTCGGCATTAGATGCGCGTGCGCATGCGCTGGCAACGGCAATTCCAACCAGTCGGATCATTGTTAATCAGGCGCATACTTTTGCCACAGGTGGATCGTTTACAAATGGCATGCCGTTTTCTCTGTCGATGGGCTGTGGCACATGGGGAGGCAATTCAGTGAATGAAAATGTGAATTACCGCCATTTCCTACAATCCACGAAAATCATTCGTGAAATTCCATCGCGCGAACCCAAAGTAGAAGACATTTTTGACGGGTATTGGAGCCTTGCTGGGAAATGAGATTTGATGCAACGACACCGCCACAAGGAACGCTGCGGGATTGGATTGATGCGCGGGCTGATCGCGGTGGCACGGCCTTTGTTTTTCCAGAAACGGGCGAAACCCTAACATGGCCCGAACTGCGCGACCACTGCGCAATTGTTGCGGGTGACCTGACGGCGCAGGGCATCGCCAAGGGCGAAAGCATCGCGGTGATGCATCCCAACGGCTATGACGGGGTAAAGGCGCTGTTTTCTGCGCTATATGGTGGATTTCGCGTGACGATGTTGAACTTGGCCGCGGGTCCAGATGCGCTTGGCTATGCCATGGATCATTCTGAGGCGCGGGTGGCTTTTGTTCATGAAACGCAACTGGGTGTGTTTGATCAGGTGAAACCTGAACGCCTGAACCTGTATAAGTCTGCGATGCAGCAAGCAGAGCTGCATTCTGTTTCATCAGGCGATGATGCATTGCTCATGTATACCTCTGGCACCACGGGGCGGCCCAAGGGTGTTGTGCATACGCAATCCAGCCTGTTGGCTGGCGGTTGGACCGTCAGCGTGGCGCATGAGTTATCGGAAAACGATCGCGGAATGGGTGTTTTGCCATTCTATCACATCAATGGTCTATGCGTCTCTGTTATGGGCAGTTTGGTATCAGGCGGATCATTAGCCATGGTGTCGCGATTTTCGGCTAGCAAATTTTGGCAGCAGGCGGCAGATGGTGGGATCACGTGGTTCTCCGTGGTTCCCACGATCATCAGCCATCTATTGCACGGCGCAGCGGAACCAAATGCAGAACTGAAATCACGCCTGCGTTTTGCGCGATCTGCCTCATCCGCGCTGGCGGTGGAAACGCAGCGCGCGTTTCAGGATCGCTTTGGTTTGGCCATTGTGGAATCTTTGGGCCTGACGGAAACCGCGGCACAATGTTTGGTCAATCCACTGGATCCTAGCCTTCATAAGATCGGATCAGCGGGCAAGGCGATCAGCAATCAGGCGCGGATCGCTGATGGGGATGGTCATGAATGCGCCCACGGTATTGAGGGTGAAATTCAAATCCAAGGCCCCAATGTGATGAAAGAATACCTGCGCAATCCTGATGCCACGGCGGCGACATTCCATGGCGATTGGCTGCGCACAGGGGATTTGGGGCGCATGGACGCGGATGGATATGTCTTTGTCACGGGTCGCTTAAAGGAATTGATCATCAAGGGCGGTGAAAACATCGCGCCGCGTGAAATTGACGAAGTTTTGTACGAACACCCCGATGTGGTTGAGGCCGCGGCATTCGCGCGACCCTGTCCGCAATACGGGGAAAGGGTTGAAGCGGCAGTGCGGCTAAGTGAGACATCAAATGCCACTGCCAATGAATTGCGCGCGTTGTGTGAGGCCAAAGTGGGTGCATTTAAATCACCTGAAAAGGTGCATATTTTGCCTGAATTGCCCAAAGGGCCGTCAGGAAAAATCCAACGCCTTTATTTGAACGAAATGCTCTATGGAGCCTAGTTAAGTCAGGCCGTTGATGATCAGGCGCAGGCCCATGAAAAAAAACGCAACCAAAACTGCCTTGCGAAATAACTCTTGGCTAACGCGGTGGCGCAGCATTTCACCAATGCGAAATCCGATAAGCACGACGATCAACGCAAGGCTGGATTTGATCAATGCGGGGCCAGTTAGGATACCTGCCACCAATTGACCCGCCCCCAGTGGCAAAACTCCTGCCAAAAACAGGAACCCTGTGGCCCCGATAAAGCGTTCTTTTCTGACATCGCGGGCAACCAAATACATGGCAACAGTGGGGGACCAGATCGAACTTATCCCGCCCAGAACACCGGATAGCACGCCAAAACCCAAATGCCATCCGTGCCCTGGGCCGATGTTCAGTTTTATCCCAAACAATAGGTTTAATGAAAACAGCACCATTGCAATGCCAATCGCGACAGTCAGCAAGGCAGTGGGATAGGATGTGATGTACATCGATGTGACGAAAATCGACACCATGATTGCCAAAGCAAAAAGCCAATATTCCCGTGCGATGTCTAATTTATTTGGGGCATGGGCAAATTGCAGCGCGTTGGTTGCCAAGATCGACAACCACAACAGCGGTATCGCCTCTGTTGGGGGCATTACAAGCGTTAGGAACGCCATCGAGGCGGCAGGCAAACCAATGCCCAGAAACCCTTTTACAATGGCTGCAAACAAAAATATCCCGATTAGGATTAGTGTTTGTATTGGGTCGAAATTAGATATTAAATTAATGATTTGTGACATGATCCTTAAGTGCCTTATCCATAAGAATAGCAAGGTTCATCGCCTTACGCTCTGTCACATCCTTGATCTGACAGCGACAGGAAAATCCATCTGCTAAAACAACTGTATCCTTGGGCGCCGCGCGTACTGTTGGGGCCAGGGATAATTCGGCCATCTCGCGTGAGACCTCTGCCGTTTCCGATTGATACCCAAACGAACCTGCCATGCCGCAACAGGAGCTGTCGATCATCTGTGCATTGGCGCCCAGCACATTTTTCACCGCATCAACAGTGTGTTGGGCGACACCCAACGCTTTTTGATGACAGTGCCCATGCACCAAGACATCCAGCCCAGACATATCCAATCCTGCGGGTGGATTTTGGATGATATATTCGGCAAATGTCAGGATTTGTGCGCCATGTTCCTCGCTCCACTCTGGGATCAGGTTCACCGCCTCATCACGGAACATCAGCGTGCAGGATGGCTCCAACCCCACGATTGTTTTTCCCGCATCCTGCGCCGCACGAAAGGCATCAGTGGTGCGCTGTAATTCCTGTTTTGCGCGATCTGTCTGACCTGTGCTGAGGTATGTACGCCCACAACATAGGGGGCGACCAGAGACCGACATAACACCAACGGTTTTTCCCGTGGCCGCAATGACCCGTTCCGCAGCATGCAATGTTTCTGGATCAAAATGGCGGTTGAATGTATCCGCGAATAACAACACATCCCCCGTTTCAGGCCCCGAATAGGGTTTTTGAAAGTTAGGCAGGCGGCGGGTTTTATCAAACCCAAACAGACGGCCAAATTTCAGTGCAAGGTTTGAAACAGGCAAAAAGGCAGAGGCAATCGGCGCCATGCGGGGTAGGGCCGCGATCAGTTTTTCGCGCATCGCCACACCATGTTTTGCGGCGCGTGCGCTTTGAACCTCGGTCTTCATTTTGGCCATGTCAATGGACATTGGGCATTCGGATTTACACGCCTTGCACCCCACACAGAGTGCCATGGCATCGGCCATGTCATCAGATGCAAAGGCATCCTCCCCCAACTGGCCTGTTAAGGCCAAACGCAAAACATTCGCGCGTCCCCGCGTCAAATCCTTTTCGGCGCCTGTGACGCGGAAGGACGGGCACATCACACCGCCAACGCTTTTGCGGCAGGCCCCATTGTTGTTACACATTTCTACGGCACCGGCCAAACCACCCGGCCATGCAGTCCAATCAAATACAGTATCTGGTGATTGGGGCGCGTAATTTTCAGGCCAACGGGTAACGGCCCGCTCGTCCATTTTGGGCGATCGCGTGATTTTGCCGGGGTTCAACACCGCATCAGGATCAAAGCGATCTTTGACCGTTTCAAAAATGCGGATCATTTTGGACCCATACATCCGTTCGTGAAATTCCGAACGCACGATCCCGTCCCCATGTTCACCTGAATGCGACCCTTTGAACTTCGCGACAAGATCAAAGGCCTCTTCCGCGATGGCCCGCATTTGACGTAATCCCAAATCTTGCCTCAGGTTCAAAACGGGCCGCACATGCAACAATCCAACAGAGGCATGGGCATACCACGTTCCGTCCGTTCCGTGTTTGTGAAAGACATCTGTCAACTGACTGGTGAAATCGGCCAGATGTTCCAACGGAACGGCGCAATCCTCGACAAAGGACACAGGCTTTCCTTCACTGCGCATGGACATCATGATGTTGAGGCCTTGTGTGCGCACGCCCCAAATGCGTGCTTGGAATGCGGGGTCCTCAACCTTAAATACTCCGCCCGTGGCTTTATTTGTGTCACTCCATGAAAAGCCCAAATCGCCCATCAACTCGACCAGCTCATTCAGGCGCTTTTCGTTTTCCTCTGGCGTTTCGGCAAATTCGACCAAGAGAAGGGCGGCAGGATTTCCTTGGACGAAACTTTCAACCACAGGTCGAAACTGCGGGATGTCGCGCCCCAATTGGATCATGTTGTGATCGACCAGTTCAACGGCAACAGGTCCCAATTTTACGATATGTTGGGCGGCGTCCATTGCGGCGTAGAATGTGGGGAAATGACACACGCCCAATGTTTTTGTACCGAGCACTGGGGACAGTTTCAAATCAATGCTTTTTGTAAGGGCCAGTGTCCCTTCGGATCCGACCAGCAGGTGGCCAATGTGGGGCGCATCGCCCAAGAGGGCATCAATGTTATATCCCCCCACACGTCGCTGTACCTTAGGGAAGCGGGTGGTGATTTCATTCTGTTCTTTCAGGGCAAGTGCATGCATATCCGCATCCAATGCTTGCGTTGTGTCCGCATATTCAAACCGCCGTGTCGTGCCATCCACGGTCATCGCGGTCAGGGCGCGCACATTGTCCTGCATCTTGCCATATCGGATTGAACGTGATCCACAGGAATTGTTCGCCGCCATTCCCCCGAGTGTCGCGCGGGATGCCGTTGACACATCAACAGGATACCACCATCCATCTGATTTTAAATGGCGATTTAGATTGTCTAAAACCAACCCAGGCTGCACCGTGGCTGTTCCTGCATCCGCATCATAGTCCAGAATGCTGTTCAAATGTTTGGTGAAATCAATGACCAAGGCATCATTTACCGTTTGCCCTGATTGCGATGTGCCCCCACCGCGCGGCAAAAGTGAAATGCCCTCAGCCTTGGCAAAATCCAACGCGGCTTCCACATCCTGCCATGTTTTGGGGACCATAACCGCATGTGGCATGATTTGATAGATCGAGGCATCCGTCGCATAACGACCGCGATCAAAAGAGGATTTCAGAATGTCGCCTTCGATTTGTTTTTTCAAACGATCATAGTCTGCCATTTCACTTGACCTTTCCTGTCATCACATTCACCTTTGTAAAGGTGTAGTGCAACTTTTTTCGGTTAACAGTGTGAGATCAGGACGTCACTTTCTTCAAATCCCCGGACCCACCAATACACCCGAACGCATCCTGCGTGCGATGCATCGGTCGGTCATTGACCATCGTGGTCCAGTGTTCGCGGAATTGGGACTAGGGTTACTGCGTGATTTGAAACCCGTTTTTCAAACAGAAGGCCGCGTTGTTATCTATCCCGCCTCTGGCACTGGCGCGTGGGAAGCCGCCTTGGTCAATGTCCTTGAACCTGGTGATCAGGTGTTGATGTATGAAACGGGTCAGTTTTCGACATTGTGGAAAAACATGGCGACCAAACTGGGATATGATCCAATCTTTATCGCGGGGGATTGGCGACGCGGTGTTGATGCAAATTTAATTGCCGATGCACTGGCCCAAGACACGGATCATCAAATTAAGGCGGTCTGCGTTGTTCATAACGACACGGCAACAGGCATTACATCCGATATCGGTGCCGTGCGCGGCGCAATTGATGGCGCGTCGCATCCCGCGCTTTTGATGGTGGATACGATTTCATCCCTTGGCTCTATTGATTTTAAAACAGACACATGGGGCGTTGATATTGTCGTTGCGGGATCGCAAAAGGGTTTGATGCTGCCCCCTGGTTTATCCTTCAATGCAATTTCAGAAAAAGCATGGGCCGCATGTCAGGCGGGTGGGGATCGCCGTTCATACTGGGATTGGCGCGATATGATGACACCGAATGATGCGGGTTATTTCCCTTATACGCCTGCCACAACCCTTCTTTATGGTCTGCGAGAGGCCTTGGATATGTTGGCAGAAGAAGGATTGGAGCAGGTGTTTGCACGTCACGTGCGGCACGCATCCGCGACCCGCGCAGCTGTTGAGGCATGGGGGTTAGAGATTTTGGCAGTAAACCCAGACGAACGATCAAACAGTTTGACGGCCGTTTTAATGCCAAATGGGCAGGGGGGCGATGCGCTGCGCGCTGAAATATTGGATGGGTTTGATATGTCCCTTGGAACGGGATTGAACAAGGTTGCTGATAAAATTTTCCGCATCGGCCATTTGGGCGATTTCAACGATTTGATGTTAATGGGAACGCTAAGCGGGGTGGAAATGGGCATGATACGGGCAGGTGTGCCGCATCAATCCGGTGGTACGCAAAGTGCGTTAAAATACCTTGCTGACCACCTCGTTTGATTTAACCACGGTCGAAATCATTACGATTTTTGCAGCCTACCTTTTTGCCGCCACGGCCAAGGGCGTCACGGGTTTGGGGTTTTCAACAACATGCCTGCCCATTTTGGTCTTTGCGATTGGGTTAAAGGACGCTCTGTCATTGGTTTTGATCCCATCGATATGTTCCAATCTTGTCGTCATGCGTCAAGTGGGACAGTTTAAACCAACAATCCTGCGGTTTTGGCCAATGCTGCTGGCAACCATTCCAGGGTTGATCCTGGGATTATGGGTCCTGTCGGGGATTGATGGGGATCGGGCCAAGGTTGTGTTTGGCCTTGTCTTATTGATGTGGTGTGGGTTTTCATTTCTGAAACCCGACCTTCGCCTGCGTGATGGATTAGAGGGGCGAATTGCGCCCGTTTCTGGTATCTGCACGGGATTTTTAAACGGGCTGACGGGATCACAGGTAATGCCCGCGGTTCCATTTTTGATGTCGCTTCACCTTGGGCGCAGCGCATTCATTCAGGCGGCCAATTGTTCCTTTACAATGTCCAGTTTTATCATGATGGCGGGATTGGGGCATCTTGGGTTGTTCACGGGTGTGGATGTTGTGATTTCAACCTTGGGCGTTGTGTGCGTGTTCATCGGTGTGAAATTCGGAACCGCCATCCGCGAACGCCTGTCGGAAAGGGCGTTTCGAAATATAATTTTGGCAATGTTAACAATGATGAGTATCAGTTTATTAATGTCATCATTTGCCGCGCCAAGTTAAGGGGTTACTTTGGCGCGACCCTTGAATTTGCGATTATGCGCCGACCAATGTGGCGTTCACAGGCGTCTGTGACGTGGCGTCTGTGGCGTCAATTTGCGTTGTCAAATCCGCAAGAAACGCAGCTTTGAGCGCGTCTATATCCTGAACCTGTGAATAGTTCATATGATGCAGTGCGTTATGTGCGCTGATCGATGTGCGCACCACAGCAAAAAGTTGGGAGAGTGCATTGAACATGATAAACCCGACCCGATTAAATGTGGATTGCGTGAGATTTGTTAAAACTTGCGGCTGACTTTTCGCCTGATGCGACCATCCAGTTTACGAATGCGTTCCATAGCTTTTTCATAATGTCATTCCTTTTGTTTACGTGGGTTACGTAATGGGGAATGGCACAAATGACATCTATAGATTTGGAATTGCCGCTATGCACCAGCGGCATGCCTCATGCAGGTCAGAAGTTTTTACGGACTGTGGCCTAATGTTCCAGCGCAACGACAACTTCGTTGGCACGATTGTCTTTGACATAGCGGCGGCCAACATCGGTCAAATAGGCATCATTGGTCAAAAGGCCCGCTTGTTGGCCTATTTGAATGGCAGTGTCCAAATCGTTGATTGCATGGCGCAGGGCAATATCCTCTAACAACCATTCACGCGCCCAAAAATCTGTCATGGTTCCCATAGAAGCCTCCATGATGTAGCGTCGTTTACTATCAATACGCAGGTGACCCGCAATCGGATCACTTTCAGGCCGTGCCGCTGTGCCGTTGCACCTGCAGGATAAACGTTCCTGTGCCATGATCCGCATCCGCAACGCGGCTCTTTTCATCGCGTTCAAATTTTTCACGCGCAAGGTGTTTGCCCAGTTCCGTTAATTGGCCGCTCTGGTCCAAATATCCTGCGGTTTTTGCAATTTCGACTATTCTGCTGACGTCATCTGTGTCGTGACGTTCCCCAATGTGGCGAAGCAGCCGTTCACGCGCCCAAAAGTCTCTCATGGTTCCTATGAAGCATTCCTCTTCTTTGGCGTCGCTCGAAGATGTTTACGGTATTAGCTTGGGAATGGATCACAAACCTACGTTTAGGGTGCTAAAACCACTCTAACACCACGCGCATGAACAATATGCTTGGTAATAACATAAAGAATGTAATGCAAAAC
>Ga0222718_10004790_pt1 | contig 11144 bp, 10 predicted proteins | sample C33_27DmetaG_FD_165045 | JGI IMG/M metagenome (GOLD analysis project Ga0222718, IMG submission 165045) | Estuarine water microbial communities from San Francisco Bay, California, United States - C33_27D | ecosystem: Environmental > Aquatic > Marine > Unclassified | place: USA: California... | reverse complement strand
CGACGAAAATTATTGGAAAATATACGGTCTTGGTGAAAGAGGCCAAAGCAAGGCGGTTATCTTCTCCTATCAGGAGGTAAGTAATATACCTGAGGGAGCCGTATTAGTTTCAGCAGGGATGGACTTCGGATTTACTAATGACCCTACGACTCTAATTGTAGCCTACCGCAAGGACATCGACCTATACTTCCAAGAACTGATATACGAGACGGGGCTAACTAATAGAGACATACACCACAAGCTGCAATCGCTAGGGTTTGATAAGAGGACGGAGATATTCGGAGATAGCGCAGAGCCTAAATCGATAAAGGAGTTACAGCTATTCGGATGGAATATAAAGCCAACGGCAAAGGGTGCCGATTCTGTTATGGCAGGAATCGATATGCTAAAGCGATACCGATTGAATGTTACTAAAGGAAGTATAAACCTTATAAAGGAGTTTAGGAATTACAAGTTCGTAGAGGACCATAACGGCAAGGTTCTGAATAAGCCGATAGATGCATATAACCACGCCATTGATGCAGCGAGATACGCTACCTACAACCGATTAAGCCGACCAAACTACGGAAGGTACGCAGTAAGATAATAACGTTATTTAAATATGGAAATCGACATTATAGTTCCTGAGGGACTGCACGACATTAAATTAGAACAGTACCAAAAGTTCGTCGCTTTGAAGAGCGAGGACGAGTTGTTTCTAGCACAGAAGTGCGTAGAAATATTCTGTAACGTTCCCCTTATACTTGTGGATAAGATGTCGTATAATGATGTTAGGCAGATCTCGGCAAGAATCTTTAGCTACTTTCGGGAGAAGCCTGAACTCGTAGTAAAGAAAAAGCACGGGGGTAAGCAATTTGGGTTCGTGCCTAACTTAGAGCAGATTACTTTAGGGGAGTTTACCGATATAGATGCTAATATAACGGATTGGCGAAATATGCACCGTGTAATGGCGGTGCTGTACCGACCTATCGTTAGCGAGGTGGGTAAGTACTATCAAATAGAAGAGTACGACGGTACAGACAAGTACGCAGAGCTTATGCTATCAATGTCGCTCGATGTAGTTATGAGTAGCCTTGTTTTTTTTTATCGTTTAGGGATCGACTTGTCGGTAGCTATGGCGGTATATTTGGAGGAACAGAGCAAACAGACCTCAGCGCACAAGCAAACTTCGGTCGAAAGTGGGGGTGGTACGGAAGCTTTTATGCGCTCGCTAAAGGTAGCGTTATCGAATTTGAAAGGGTTAGTCGACTCCCCTTACATACTGCACTAACGTACCTTGAATTTGAGAAAGAAAAGAACGAACTAGAAAGAAAACTATTAAAGATATGAGAGGGTACTACGACCTATTAGAAAAACTTAGGGTATCGCTAGAGGCGAACCCTAGTATAAATACAGTAACGGAGGGCGACTTAATGGATGTGGACCTAGCGAAGCAAACGATATTTCCTTTGTCGCATATCATTGTGCAGAACGCCACGTTTGAAAGCACGACCATAACCTTTAACCTTAATATTTTGTTTATGGATTTGGTCGACTTTAATAAGGATGAGCCTAAGGCCGATATTCCCTTTCGAGGTAATGATAATGAGCAGGACGTATTAAATACTATGCTAGCCGCAGCGAATAAGCTGTGGAGTGATCTATGAGAGGAGACCTATTCGTAGATAAATACCAAATAAGTGGCACGCCATCCTGCGAGCCATTCGTTGAAAGGTTCGACAATCAATTAGCAGGGTGGGATATGACCGTTAGTATTACAATAGCCAACACAGATATAAGCGTTTGTTAAATGGGTGCTTTTGATCCTGAATATTTAAAGAAGGCCTTCGATAGATTTGGGCGTACCGTAGTTGATAAGGCACGGAATAACCTAACGAATCAGGGGAAGAGTGTTTCGGGTAAACTGAGCAAGAGCCTCGACTACTCTATGAAGGAAAGCGCAAGCGGAGATTCGTTCTCGTTCTCTTTCCTTATGGAGGAATACGGAGAGTTTCAGGATAAAGGGGTTAGCGGTATTAAGAAAAAATATAACACCCCTTACAGCTATAAGAGTAAGATGCCGCCTCGTGGAGTTCTAGACCGTTGGGCAGTCCGTAAAGGGCTACAAGGCATACGAGACGACAAGGGGAGGTTTATATCGAGAAAGAGTTTGGTATACCTAATACAAAGAAGCATATACTACAAGGGCATAAAGCCTAGTTATTTTTTTAGTAAGGCTTTTAAACTTGAGTTTAAGAGATTGCCGCAAGATATACGCGAGGCCTTCCAATTAGACCTCGACGAATTTATGAAGTTCACACTACAAAATATTTTTAAATAATGCCTATCGTTACACCACAGAGCCTCGTCGGAGCAAGAAGCCCTATATATATTACGGCTAACTATTCTGCGTTATCTAGTTCAATAACGGATATAACATTAGAGGTCTATATTTGGACGGGGTCGAGATCCTCTCGCCCTGCCTCTGCTCAATATACCCTTTTCCGTGATGTGTTTGCAGGACAAGATTTATCGTTCGACATCGCACCTATGGTAAGGGAATACTTATCTAATGCGTATGAGGGGTTTGACGGCACGGATATTGCCTACGCTCCTGACGGCAGCGTAGTATGGGTGCAGATAGACTACGATACTAACTACCTAAATAAAGCCACGCCTCCTACTACTGTAAACGACTCAGGAAGCACGGACATCTTTGAAGCCTCTAACGGCTATCATATATTTATTGAGGCAGCCAATAAGGAAGTTAACAAAGGCTTTGCTAGTGTAAACTCAAACAAGTATATAAAGGACTCAGGCGATGAGACTGTACCCGTGTACTTAGGTAAATGGGGAGAGGGTTACGATATTGTATGGGCCTATAAGGATCGAGTTATTGCGGATGGCGGTACGGTGGAATCTATCGCTTGTGCTAATATTGGGTTAGCTACTATTGAGATCCTAACGGATGGAGGATATAATATCGACATCCCCGTTACTGAGTCTCAGCTTCAGAACCTACAAGCCGAAGGTCGTATAATGCTTTTGCCTTGTGGCGTAACAAACATAGAGACTTGGGTACAGACGGTAGGGGAAACCCTCGTAGGGTTGTACCGTGAATACTATGATATTAACCTGAAGGATAAGGACGGAACGACATTAGATACCCGTAGGTTCTATCCTACTTGCGAGCCTAAGTTTACCCCTAGCGTTATGCAGTTCATTAATAAAAATGGAGTTTGGGAAAGTATAACCTTCTTTAAAAAGAGTGTGTCTACTCTTAACACGGTTACGAGTGAATATAACCGCAGCTTGGGCAGTAGCTCCGCAGCAGGATTCTCGTACGATACTACCTCACATAAGTACCAAAGAATTAATACTAACGGTAGAAAGAGGTTCACCCTTAATACGGGGTGGGTAAATGAATCTTACGATATTATTATGGAGCAAATGTTAATGAGCGAAAAAGTGATGCTAGACGGCCTACCCGTCAACGTAACGACAAGCTCGTTAACGTTACAGAAAGTGGTTAATGAAAAGACCATTAACTATACCATTGAAGTAGAAGAGGCATACGATACTAGATATGTATAACCTAGACTTATATATAGATGGACAAAGAGCCGATTTATTTGGCGATGAGTCTGTCGAGATGACACTAACAACCCAAAATGTAAATGACTTGGGGGCTGTGTATGGAGATTATAGCAGGAGCTTTACGCTACCTGCTTCTCCGATTAACAATGCGATATTTAAGCATTACTACAATGTAGATATATACGGAGGCTTTACGGCAGCCTTACGCACGGATGCTATAATTGATATTAACAAGAACTTTTTTCGTCAGGGTTCTATTGAGTTAACGAGCGTTGAAATGAAAAATAACGAGCCTTACTCGTATATGGTTTCGTTTTATACCTCTACTACCTCGTTAAAAGATTTATTCGGGGAGGATACACTTAACGACCTAGACTTATCGGCTTTAGACCACGCATATAACGATACTAATATAGAGGCAGGAATAGCAGGCTATGTATCAGGCACGGATAGCTCGGTTATTTACCCGATGATTACACCCGTTACAAGGTGGTTATATAACTCTCAAGGAGGTAACCTCGACCCGGGCAATATCCATTGGCATAATGACACCGACCACGGTGTCTTTTGGTATGACTTTAAACCTGCTGTTAAGCTTACTAAGATTATCGATGCGATAGAGAGCAAGTACGACATTGAGTTTGAGAGCGATTTATTTGCCTCTTTAGATTTCGGTAAGCTGTTTATGTGGTGTCATAGGAGGGCAGGGTATATGTTCAAGGATCAGGAGAACGGATATACTCCTGAAGTGGTAAACTTTACCTCTAACACTACGGGAGACTACAACCTAACTACGCAGAAGTACACAATTACAGCAGCGCAAGAGACCGACCTAAGAATCGTATATACTACCAACACAACGGCAGACTATAAAATCGTAATCTATGTTAATGATCAGTTATACAGCTCTCGTGCGCATAGTGGTAGTGTTACAAATGAGATATTAAACTTTAATACTCTAGAGGTAGGCGATACGGTTCAAATTAGGTTTACCGTACCCGACGATTGGGATGGGCAAGCAATCACGCTAAATATCATTAGTGCAGATATAGAGTACTTCTATTTAGGTTCGTGGAATACGGGCGATTCTGTGAGCCGAGCAGCTTCACAGAGCATTTCGCAAGAGGTAATAATCGCAGAGCAATTACCCGAACAAAAGGTTGTCGACTTTATTGGTAGCCTTATCCGTGCGTATAATTTGGTGGTGGTTAGATCCGCTAATAAAAAATACAAGGTTGAGCCTTTAGACGATTGGTACGCAGAGGGATCAACACACGATATAACGGAATATGTAGAGGCAGGGCAGGTAAGTATTAACCGACCTGAGTTATACCGCAGGTTAAGTTTTAAATACAATGAGAATAAATCGGTATTAGGGGAGACTTACCGCCTTCAGAATGACATCGGCTACGGAGACCTCCGAGCCGACTTTACTTTTGATGGTCCCGAGTTTAGTATCGAGGTGGGTTTTGATAATATGTTATTCGAGCGTTTAAGCGACCAATACTCCTTAGGGGTAGGTCTAACAGAGCTAAACGTAGGTCAGGCAGTAACGAGGGAGGGAGAGCCATATATCGGTAAGCCTATTGTATTTTATAAGAACGATGCGATAAGAGTAAGCTCGACTTACCATTGGAATTACGTAGATATGAATACAGCCTCGAATGAAAAAATGGATATGTGGCTAATCGGTAACGTAAATGCTAATGCAGCAGAGGACGTTACTAAAACTCTAAACTTCGGTACGGAAATAGATCCGTACCTATTGCAAGGATTTAGTGCAGGGCTATACGAGACGTATTGGAACGACTATATAACAGACTTGTATAGTCAAAGTAGGAGGTTATTCCGATACTCCGCACAGATGCCTTTAGGGTTGATGCTAACGCTAAAGAACAACGACAAGCTGACTATATTAGAACGGAATTATATTATAAACTCGATTAATCTAGACCTGAATACGGGAGCAGCTACTTTAGAGCTGCTTAATGAAGTGTAAAATATGAGCTACGTACGTTATTTAATAGAACTGCTCCCTTACGTTAAGGATGAGACCGAGAGTATAAGGATAGCAAAAGGCGAATACCAAGAGCCGACAAACATTATAGAACACTTTAGGAAAGAATGGCGCAGCAGGAAACATATAAAATAAATGTAGAGAGTAACGCAGCCGAAGCGACCCGTGAGGTTGACGATGCGTTAAAGGACTTAAAGAAGTCCGTCGATAGCGTTGGAGATTCTGCTTCGTCCTCTCTAGATAGTTTAGGACAATCCGCAGAAAAGGCAGCCGATAATATAGGCAAGTCAGCCTCAGGAATGAGGGACTTAGCCGATGAGAGCGTAGACGTAAAGGATGGGGTTGACGGTGCTGTAACTGTCCTTGATCAGTTCACGGGCGGTATGGCCGGTATGATTACGAACGTTACCCGAGGCTTTAAATCCTTCGGGAGAACTTCCGTCGCTTCTTTTAGAGCTTCTATCGCAGGGGCTAGTGGATTAAAGAAGGCACTTATTGCTACGGGTATTGGTGCGTTGGTGGTTGCTGTGGGTACTATTGTAGCCTATTGGGACGACATCGTAGCTGCGGTTAATGGTGTTTCTCAAGAGCAACTAGATATATTAGATGCAACAGAAAAGACTAGGGATGCATCGCAGGATATATTAACTGCGACAGAATCAAGCGAGAACTCACTAAAGCTGCAAGGCAAGAGTGAGAGAGAGATTCGGGATATAAAAATTCAGCAGACCAACGAGGTTATCCTCGCTACTGAAGCAATGCTAGAACAGCAGAGGCTATTAAAAAAGTCTCAAATACAAGCAGCTAAGCGTAATCAAGATATAGCGGCAGGAATCTTAGGCTTCCTTAGTATCCCTATGAAGTTGTTACTACAAGCGGTGGATACGCTTACTTATGGGCTTCAACAAGTGGGCATACTTAAAGAGGCTACTAAGTTATACGATGAATCTAGAGCTGCCCAAGCCGATATGGATATGGCAAAGATGTTAGGCTTTGACCCTGACGAAGTAGAAGCAGAAGCAGATGCTACTATTAAAGAGACTACGGAAGCGTTAACGGCTTTAAGAAATAAGCGAGACGGTTTTATACTAGCAAACCAACAAGCCGACCAAGCAGCAGCAGATCAGGCTAGTGCGGATGCTAAAGCAGCAGCCGAAAAGAAAGAACAAGAGGAAAAAACAGAGGCTGAGAAGCTCGCTGCACTAAAAGAGGAAATCCGCAAGGCTGAAGCTACGAATCAAGAGGAGATAAGAAAGCAAGAGCTAGAGGATACAGAAAAGTATTACGAGGATCTATATTTTCAGGCCGTGCTGAATGGCTTAGATACTGAACAGCTAGAAATAAGTAAGCAAGAAAGACTAGCGGAGCTAAAAGAGAAGTACCGCCAAGAGGATTTAGATGCGGAGCAAGAATTAGCGGATAAAAAGAAAGAAATACAAGAGAAAGAAGCCGAGGATAGGCAACAGATTAGAAATGAAGCTATACAAATGGTAAAAGATAGCTTCGATGCGATGTCGGCATTAGCCGATGCATTCGCAGGAGAGAGCGAAGAGCAACAGCGCAGAAACTTCCAAATTCAAAAGGCACTATCGGCAGCTAATGTAGTAGTAGGAACTATTGAGGGTGCTTCTAATGCTTATACTACTGCGCAAAAGTCTCCATTTACCGCATTCTTTCCGGGCTATCCTCTTGTTCAGGCAGGACTAGCAACGGCCTTCGGTATTGCACAGCTACAACAAATCCGTAAATCTCAATTTGAAGGGAGTACACCCGATGCGCCATCCTCGGCAGGAGGTGGAGCAGGTACGGCTATGGCAGGAACAAGCCCAAGCTTTAATATTGTGGGAGGTAGTGGCGCAAATGTAATTGCGGAAAGCCTATCTAAGACACCGCTAAAAGCGTATGTGGTAGGTAGTGATGTAACCACGCAACAGCAATTAGATAGAAACAGAGTAAAAGCAGCAACATTGTGAAAATAGTAGAACTAATATTAGACGAGGAGCAGCTACTTAGCGGGGTGCAGGCTATCTCGATAGTCGAACACCCTGCCATAGAATCGGACTTCGTTACCCTGAGTAAGGAGCAAGAGGTAAAACTCGCTGAGGTTAACAGCGAGAAGCGTATCCTTATGGGGCCTGCATTAATCCCTAACAAAACTATCTACCGCAAGAATGAGGACGAGGAGTATTATATATACTTTTCTAAGAACACGGTTCGCAAAGCAAGCGAACTGTTCCTAACTGAAGGCAATCAAAATAGAAGCACGCTCGAGCATAGCTTCGATTTAAGCGGCCTAAGTGTTGTCGAGAGTTGGATTGTAGAGGGCGAGCAAGATAAGAGCCGCAAATACGGTCTAAACGTCCCTGACGGCACGTGGATGGTTTCTATAAAGGTCTACAATGACGAAGTGTGGGATAACTACGTTAAGAGCGGTGCCGTAAAAGGCTTTTCTATCGAGGGGTACTTTGCCGATAAAATAAATATGAGCTTGCAGGAGCAAGAGCAGGAGGAGGTCGTAAGATTTCTTGAGGAAATCGTAGACGAGATTGAGGGAGTAGATCTTGAGAGCTATTCGGACTATGGCGAGGGAGTAAGAAACAACGCCAAAAGAGGAAGAGAGCTAAACGAGAAGCACAATAACAAGTGCGCCACGGACGTGGGCAAAAAAAGAGCAGCCGACCTTGAGGCAGGCCGTCCCCTTTCGGTAGACACGATAAAAAGAATGTACTCGTACCTAAGTAGAGCGGAGGAGTACTACGACGAGAGCGATACATCAGCCTGCGGTACTATTAGTTTTCTATTATGGGGAGGTAAAGCAGGCTTAGGTTGGTCCCGTAACAAGCTTAGGGAGTTAGGCGAGCTTGAGTAAAAATGAAACAGTTAAATTATATATCGTTAGTTAGTTAATTATGAATGCACAGAACAAACTCAGTAAAATTGCCGAGCTACTTAGCGTAGAATTGGCAAAGAGAAGCAAGAAGGAAACCCTTGCCTCTATGAAATTGGATAACGGAACCGTTATTGAAGCAGAAAACTTCGCTTCGGGCGAAGCTGTTTTCATCGCAACAGAAGATGAGAACGTAGCACTACCCGTAGGAGAATATGTTTTAGAGGATGGCCGTATTTTGATCGTTACCGAAGAAGGTATTATCGCAGAGATTCGTGAGGCAGCAGCCGAGGAAGCTCCTGCGGAAGAGGAAGCACCTGCTGAAGAGTCTACGGAGATGGCTGAAGAGGAAGTCGTAGTCGAAGCTCCTGAAGAGGTAGCTCCTGAAATGCAAGAAATCGTCGATACTGTTGTATCTGTTATCGCCCCCGTTATCGAGGAGATGAAAGAGCAAGTTGAGGAGATGAAGCGTAAGTTCGAAGAGGTAGTAGAAGAGAAAAAAGCCGAAGAGGAAAAGCAGGAAGAGCTTTCTCGTAAAGCTCCTGCTCGTAAGCCTATCAAAGCTAACCCTGAAGCACAGCCACAGAAAGAAATGGTACGTTTCGCACAGAATGGACGTAAGTCTACTTTGGATCGTGTATTAGGTAAAATCTCAAACCGATGAAACAGATTCAAAAAGTATGGGCTGAGATAACAGCCAAGAAAGCCGAAGTAGCTCTTTCTGCAAAGAAGCTACAACTTAGCGCTTTGGATGACGTAAAAGAGGCTCAAGATTTACTCGAGCAAGGTATCGCTAAAGCAGATGCGTTCGATAATAGAATGGCCGAAGTTATGCAAGAACTTGAAAGAGTTAGTAATACTGTATTCGATGTTTTAGGAGATGCAGAAGCAGAAGCGGATGCGTTGAGAGATGACTACGCTAAAGCGGAGGCTGCATTAGACGAGTTTGAAGCTTTGGCCGATGACTTGGGCGTTGATCCTTCGGACAACGCAAATTGGGCTAACCTCGAGTCATTAATAAGCAACGATACAACGGATGCGATTTCAAAATTGGATGAGTATTACAACGAGCTCGATAAGATTTATAGAGCAATCCCTAGTTAATAAAACAAAAATTTAATCAATAAAAAAAGATGGCAACAACTACATCAATCACAACTACGTACGCAGGTGAATTTGCGGGAAAGTACATTTCTGCTGCGTTGTTGAGTGCTGATACTATCGAGGGCGGTGGTATTACAGTAAAACCAAACGTGAAGTACAAAGAGGTAATGAAAAAACTCGCTACCGATGCAATCGTAAAAGATGCAACGTGCGATTTCTCTGATACTTCAACAGTAACATTAACCGAGCGTATCCTTCAGCCTGAAGAGTTTCAAGTCAACCTTGAGCTTTGTAAGAAAGATTTTCGTAGCGATTGGGAAGCCGTACAAATGGGTTACTCTGCCTACGATCAGTTACCTCCTGCATTCTCTGACTACCTTATCGGCCACGTAGCCGCTAAAGTTGCTGAGAAGATGGAGACTAACATTTGGCAAGGTACTAACGCAACCGCAGGTGAGTTCGACGGATTCGAAACTTTGTGGGAAGCAGATGCGGACGTAATCGACGTAACGGGTACAACTGTTACTGCTGCTAACGTAATCGACGAATTGGGTAAAGTAGTAGATGCTATCCCTTCTGCATTGTACGGTAAAGAGGATATGTACATTTACGTTTCTCAAAACGTAGCTCGTGCTTACGTTCGTGCTTTGGGTGGATTCGGTGCTTCAGGATTGGGTGCTAACGGTTTGAACGCTCAAGGTACTACTTGGTACAACGGAGGCGATTTGGCTTTCGATGGCGTTAAAATCTTCGTTGCTTCAGGTCTAGCCGATAACACTATGGCAGCAGCTCAAAAATCTAACCTATTCTTTGGAACGGGATTGTTGAGCGACTCACAAGAGGTTAAGCTTCTAGATATGGCTGACTTGGACGGTTCACAAAACGTACGTGTAATTATGCGCTTTACTGCGGGTATTCAGTACGGCATTGGTTCTGAAATTGTACTTTACAACTAAGAGTAAAGGAAATTAATAATAACGAAAGGGTAGGTGGGTAAGATCTGCCTACCCTTTTTTAATAGGATATAAAATGGCTTGTGATTTAACAAAAGGACGTATTCTCCCTTGTCGTGAATCTGTTGGCGGTATCAAAGAAGTTTACTTCGTAGACTACGGAGACTTGGGTACGATCACGTTGACAAACGATGAGGTAACGGATCTGTCAGGTACGTTTAGTGCGTATCAATACAAATTGAAGGGCAACAGCTCTATGACACAAAACGTAACTGCTTCTCGTGATAACGGAACAGTTTTCTTTGAGCAAACTTTGTCGTTGACTTTGCCACGTTTGAGCAAAGAGGATAACAAAGAGCTTAAGCTTTTGGCTTATGGTCGTCCACATATTGTCGTGGTAGACTACAACGGTAACGCTTTCTTAATGGGCCGTGAACACGGTGCAGATGTAACGGGCGGTACTGTGGTTTCAGGTGCAGCTATGGGCGATATGAGTGGTTACACTCTAGAGTTTAGCGCAATGGAGTTGCAGCCTGCTAACTTTATCGATGCTCCTGCTGAAGGTGATCCATTCGATGGTATGGTTTCAGCTACTGCTACAATCGTA
>Ga0222718_10004788_pt1 | contig 11151 bp, 18 predicted proteins | sample C33_27DmetaG_FD_165045 | JGI IMG/M metagenome (GOLD analysis project Ga0222718, IMG submission 165045) | Estuarine water microbial communities from San Francisco Bay, California, United States - C33_27D | ecosystem: Environmental > Aquatic > Marine > Unclassified | place: USA: California... | reverse complement strand
AATCTTTTGGCCCGGCTGCGGCTTTTGTTTTACCCGCATTAATAGCGGGAGCAACTGCATTAATATCAGGCGCTTTTTCAGGTATTGAAGGTGGTGGCGGTGGCGGAGGTCGTAGAGCAATGGGATCGTCTGTCGGTGGTTACGCCGGTAGTACTAGCGGAGTTGTAACTGGTTTTGCAAATGGTGGAATTATAAGTGGCCCGACAATGGGATTAGTTGGCGAATATCCCGGTGCAAGACAAAATCCTGAAGTTATAGCGCCACTAAACAAATTACAATCTATTATTGGTAAATCTAGTAATGGAGGAAATATAAAAGTAACGGGAGAGGTTAGAGTTGATGGACAAGATTTGTTGATTGCAATAGAAAGAGCAAACGAAACTGCGGGAAGAGTTTATTAAAATAAAACAATGGCATACGGCGTAAAATACAGATTAGAGTTTTCCGATGTTTTAGGATTTGGAAAAAAAATAGAAATATTAAAAAAAGATTATACCGGAGATGTTTTTCCAATGATTGGAGGCGCAAATCCGGTTTCAATATCTTGGCAATCGACTAACGATTTTTATAGCCCAATTATAGGCTCAAAATGTCAATTAAATTTATTTGTTACCGACGACGTTTCTTATGATGATTTTTATAAGTTTGATGAACGAGAGTACAAAGTAGTTATTTACTACAATCAAACACAAACCGGAACTTATGTAAATAGAGTTGCAGATGACGGAGGAAGTACAGAATCTATTGAATGCGTTGATAATTCTATTGATGCAAATTTAACAACCTCTACAAGTTTTAGGCGTAAGGTTTTAGACGACGGAGGCTCTTTTGAATCTATACAATGTTTATACAACAAAATAACAATAAATGACATTCCAAATTGGACAGAATATTGGTCAGGTTTTTTAGTTGTAGATAGGTATAAAGAAAAAATGACTACAAAGCCATTTGCGGTAAGTTTTAACGCTTTTGATGGCTTAGGTACATTAAACAATTTTAATAGCGTAATAGGTTATAACAACGATAATACACCGGTAAGTAAAACAAATCTTCAACGTATTACAGAAATTTTGCAAAATTTAGATTTAGATTTAGATATTTACATAGCATCTGATATAAAATACAGAACATTTAGCCCGGTAACAACTAGCAATTTTGAAGAAATTACTACGCTAGATGTTGGATTTGATGAAATGACCGGAGACTATAATTTACTAAATGCAAAACAACAACTAGAATTATTACTAAAACAATTTAATTTAAGAATATACCAATCCTACAACAAATGGTATATTGTTGAGGTAACAAATATTTTTGATTATTACGTCAAAGATATGATTTACAACAAGGTGCAGTCAGGTACAAGCGCAACTGCAATAAGAGAAAAAATAACTACTCAATTACAAAGCACATATGAGGAATATATTGATTATAGAAAATATGACTATTTAGGTGCTACTATTGGAACAGAAAGAAAACAAGTTCTTTATAGCAACAAAACAGAGTTAAAAGAAACTGGAAACACATTAACAAGGGATTTTTTACAACCGGCATCTGAAGTACATATTATTGGAAGTTACTTAAAAACTAAAAACGCATTTTATAACTCAGGTTTTGAATATGGTAAATTTGGTTTTGATGTAATAGAAGATTCTGCAACGTCGCCAGGTTTTACATTAACAAATACTGGTAGTGGTTTTTTTCCTGATGGCAGAAGAAACTATAATACAACCGGAGGAAGTGGCACCGGTATGGTGGTAGATGCAACTATTAGCAGTGGAAGCGTTCAATCTTTTACTATTGTAAATAATGGGCAAAATTATTTAGTTGGGGATGTTATAAATATTCCTTTTGACGATACTTTTGGAGTTTATGCAACTTTTGAAATAACTTCAATTCCATATTTTTCAGAAATAGCAACTGATGAAATATCCTTTAAAGGTAGGCGATCAATGAAATTAACAGACATTGCACCGACTACCGGATTTACGCAAATGTTTTCTTTTGAAACAGAGGTATTTAATCCGCAAGAGGTAAAATACGCAGACTTCACTTGTAAATTAAAATACTATGTTAGTGTTTTAAATTCACAAAATACAAACGTTTCATCATCTTTTAGTTACTCTATAAATACAGTTTTAGGCAGTACTGGCTATTTTTGGGATGATAGTATTAGAAAATTTAGTTCAACTTTTGGAGGCGTTAATACAATTACAACAACATCGCCAAATAAATGGATTGATTTAAATGTTGCTTTAAATGATACTGATTTAAATGTTGGCTCTGATACAACTGCAACAATAAAATTTACAATTTACAACACGCAATGTTCTGATACTGATTATGATACAACGTATTATGATAATATGCAGATTTTAGAAGCTAAAACGTCAGCAGACCAATCAGACCAAACCTTTATATCTAAATTAACTAATGTAGGTACAAACACTAATATTAAAAAAGTAAATAGAATACCTGACCAAAAATTTGGATATTACAGAACAAGAGAGGCGAATCCTTCGGCAACTTTTAAACCAAATAGCATTGATTTAATGACTGTTTTAGGTAGAAATATTGCAAACGATTACAGAAACTTTGTTACAAGATACACCGGAACTTTTAGAAACTTAAAAAGAGAGCCGATGTCTATTCATAACAAGCTATGGTGTTACTTTTCTACTGATGAATTTGATCCACAAACCACAATAATTGATGGCCTTACTTATAACGTAAAAAATGCAGAGTTTAAAGTTGTATCTCATTTACCAAACAATGATGACGATACGCCAACAACTAGCATAATAAATTAAACTTTTTTCTTTTGTTTTGTTTGTCAGCCGTCGTTTAACAACTTTGTTACTCGGCGGTTTTTTTAAAAATAATTTTTTTATTTGAAAGTTTTTTTTTATTTTTGCGTAACAAAATAAATAGAAAATATGTTTGAAAACAACTTCAAAGCCGAAATGAAACGGCTAAATTTAAAGCGTTATGATGTTTGTAGATTGCTAAATTGCACAATGCCAACACTTAAATCACGCTTACAAAATCCGAAATCTTTTACAATTAATGAAGTGGCAATATTACAAGGCGCTGAATTTAATTTGAACGGAATAGAATTAACCTTAAATTTTTAAATTTTATGAAAACAATAAACATTAAAGGAAAAGAGTACATCACAGTTAATGAGCGATTAATTTATTTTAGAACTAGAGATGAATTTAAAGGCTTTGGAATTAAAGAGGATATTGTCAGTATTGATGATACTGAAGGAATTTTTAAAGTAACAATTTACGATTCTAATGGAGAGCCTATTGTATCAGCACACGCACAAGAATACAGAGATTCAAGTTACATAAATAAAACATCTTTTGTAGAGAATGGATTTACCTCCGCTTTAGGTAGGGCGTTAGGTTATTTGGGCATCGGAATAGATACTTCCATAGCATCTGCAAACGAAGTTCAAAACGCCGTTACAAATCAAAAGTCAGACGACAGAGAGTGGCTAAATGAATCACAACTAAACGCAACTTTAAAGGGTACAAAAGACCAAGCCGAAAAGGTTTTAATTTCGTATAAAATGAAAAAAGTTTACAGAGAACAAATAGTAAATAAGTTTAATTTAAAATAGTAAAACAATGAGTAAAGAGACAATCTACTGCGGAGGCGGTAAGCAAGTAAAAGGAGAGTACGGAACTTTTAGAGCCGTAACAATTAATCTGTCAAATCTACCGGCAGAACATATTTTTGAATATGAAGGAAAAAAGTATGTAAAGCTAAATATCAGCGATAAAAAAGAGGCTGATCAATACGGAAAGGATGTTTCTGTTTCTGTTAATACTTGGAAACCGGAGGCACAAACTGAGCAAAAAGCACAAGCGGCAGCGCCAGTAAATGATTTACCATTTTAGGTAATTGACAAACAAAAATCAATAAGCGGTTTCAAATTGGAATCGCTTTTTTTTATAAATTATTTTTTTAATTGAAAGTATTTTTTTAATTTAGGCAAATATTAACATTTAAAATCTTAAATTATGGAAAAAGAATTGATTAAATTTTTAACAATGCAAGTTGAGGCGTTGCAGAAACAAAACAAAAAATTAGGAAAACAAAACGAAAAACTACAACAAATTTTAAAAGAACAAACAGATTATATCTGTGATAATAGATTATAGAAAAATGGAGACAAAACAAAAAGAAGTAAAAGCGTTATTTGATACTAACGAGAATTATCATTCATCGCCTGGAATAAGCGCATCAGGTTTAAAAGCAATATTTAAAAAATCAGTATATCACTTTTTAAATCAAAAGCCTTTTGAATCCTCTGCAATGGCGTTGGGTACTGCGGTACATTGCGCAATGCTAGAGCCTGAATTGTATTATAAAGACTTTCACGTAATACCAAAGATTGACAGACGTACAAAGGCGGGAAAAGAGCAATTTGCAATGGAGCAAGAAAAAGCGGAAGGTAAATCCTTAGTTGCTTTTGATGAACACCAAAAAATAACTGCGATTCTTAACAACTTTAGAAATCACGATTTAGCACAAAAATATTGCAAAGGCGAAATTGAATTGTCGCATTATTTAGAACACGAAGGTTTGCAAGTTAGAGTAAGGCCTGATTGTTTAAATAGAGTTGAGAACTTTATTAGTGATGTTAAAACGTGCCAAGATAATGCTCCAATGGCGTTTAAAAGAGACGTTTACAAATATGGGTATCACTTACAATGCGCATTTTATTCTGATATGTTAGGAATACCGGCAGAAAATTTTAGATTCATAGCGGTTGAAACTAACTATCCTTTTTCGGTAGAGGTTTACGGATTAAGTGAGGAAATGATTGAGCAAGGCCGTAGAGGTTGGAAAAGAGCGTTTGGCGATTGGAAAATATATAAGCAAACCGGGATAGTTTCAGGATATAACTGGAATGAATTTTCTGAGGATGGAAGTTTAATTTTATAAAATATTATATGTTAGAAAATTTAGAATTATTAAGAAACTTAATTATAAGAAATTTAAAGTTTGACCCTACTTCAAAAAGTAGAATTAGAGATGTTGTCGATGTTAAAAAAATATTTTGTTTGATTGCTTTTTATGAAGTTAAAGGGTTTCGATATGCAAAGGTCGGTAGTTTTTTGGGTATGAATCACGCAACAGTTGTGCATCACGTTAGAACGGCAAAAGACTTATTGAGGTATGACCCACACTTTAAAGAAATGTATAGAAGAATCGAGGCTATGTTTTTTATGGCGAATCAAGAGGTTGTAATTTCTGATATTGAAAGTGAAATGAATATTCTTTTAATTAAGTTAAAAAGACTTAGACAAAAAAGGAACGATTATTTAGACAAAAGAGAAAAACAAAAGTTATTGGCTGAATTTGAGGCTGATGATATAATTACAACTAAAACATTAACAGAAAATAAAAAACCTATACTATGGACGAATTAGAAATAAAAATTGAAAAAGCAAAAAAAGACCATTACAAAGTAAGTTTAATAAAAGACGGAAAATTGTTTTTTGCAGAATTAGAGCGCTCTGAGATTAGGCACATTATAGGAGTTTTAGACAACGCAATTTAATGGCTAGGGCAAATCCATATCAAAAGTATTTAAAAGGCGAGGATTTACTCCAAAGGGCCGTAATTAATTATATTCAGATGCAATATCCTGATGCAATTTTTACGCACCCAATGAATGAGGGTAAAAGGTCGCCTTTTGAACAATACAAATTAAAATATCTTGGCACCAAGCCAGGTATTCCTGATTTACTTATTTTTACGCCAAACTCAAAAAGAAGCGGTTTAGCGATAGAATTAAAATATAAGTATAACAAACCTACACCAAAGCAAAAAGAATGGCTTAAATGGCTTGAAAAATGCAACTGGGAGGCTATTTGGTTAAATAACTTTGACGATTGTAAAGAAGCTATCGATAATTACTTTAAAAATTAAAAAAAAATGCAATATAAAACCATTTACTTTGACGCTGAAAAACAAAAAGTGCGATACACACAAAGTTCAACAACAGATAAAATAACTAATTATAGTTATATCGGAAAATCAACACGAGTAGAGTTTGATCTTCTGATTGAGTTGCTTTGGTACAAGTACGAGGATAGCGAGATTCCTTTAGAGGATTTTAAAAAAATCTTTGAAGAACTAAGAAAATTTTGCGATTCATTAAAATATCAGCTAAATTTGTAAAAATATTTTTTCAAAATGGAAAACAAGAAAAACTATTATGCCGTTATTCCGGCAGAGGTACGATATTCTAAAAATTTAAAGGCTAACGAAAAATTAATGTACGGCGAATTAACCGCATTGGCAAATGAAAAAGGCTATTGTTACGCCTCTAATGAATATTTTTCACAACTTTATAATGTATCAAAATCTACTGTATCAAGATGGATTTCTAACTTAGAAACAAACAAATTTTTGAAATTAAAAATGATTTATGAAAAAGGTACAAAGAACATAAAAGAGAGAAGAATTTACATTTCTACCCTATTGACGAAAAGCGCAATACCTATTGACGAAAAGATCAATACCCCTATTGACGAAAAGCGCAAGGTTATATATAAATATAATAATATTAATAATATAAAAAAGAATAATGTACGAAATGTAAAAGCGCCTATATTTACTGAGATTACTGAAAAGGCGTTTCCACATTTCATAAGCCTTTTTCCTTTAAATTATAGACCGAAAACAAAAGCACAAAAAAACAAATGGTTGGAATGCTTAGATAAAATTCAGCGCATTGATAAATACAATTTACGAGATGTTTACAACGTGTCAAAAGATTTGAGAGATGACCAATTTTGGGCGAAAAACTTTTTAAGTATTCTTAAATTAAGAAACACAGATAAAAACGGCATAAAGTACATTGATAGGTTTATGGATGATTACCGATCTAAAACCAAACCAATAGGCTATAATAAAATAAAAGGCATTATTGAGTATTATATTTATACCTCTCCGGCAACTGGTCAAAAAGAATTAGGAGCAAAAACAAAAGGCGGAGAGTTATATGAATTTAATATAAAACAAACATTGCAGACAAAAGAATTTCAAGAACTAAAAAAATACGTTCAAGATGGAAACAAGTAAAAGCCTTTCTAAATGGCGAGAATCTGATTTGTTTGAATGGTTATCAAAAAACTATTATAATTTATTAGTTGATACTAGCGATAATTTTTCAAAATCTGATTGTTACGATATTGAAACAAAAAACAGAATTGAATTAAAATGCAGAGCAACGCATTATGACAAACTAATAATTGAAAAACCTAAATACGAATATCTAATAAAAGAATCAAAAAAGTTTGGCGATATTCCAATTTACATAAATAGCACACCGAAAGGAATTTTTTTATTTGAGTTAAAGGATCTAAAACTTAAATGGTTTGAAAAACCTCTGCCAAAAACAACAGACTTTAAAAACAACAATTTAACAAACAAAGAAGTAGCGACAATAAATATTAACAAATCAAAACAATTAAAGTAATGGAGGAAACATTAAAAGAAATAGAGAGATATTTAGAGGTAACATATCCTGATGATTGGTTTTTACCTGGTAAATTAGATATTTTAAGACTTAAATTCTTATCAGAGTTGAAGCAACAAAAGATTGATGATTTAAAAAAACAAATATTAAAATTAAACAAATAAAAAAATGAAAATAACAAATGAAGATAATATGGAATTAATGGCTAGGTATGAAGATAATTACTTTGATTTGGCTATTGTAGACCCTCCTTATGGAATTGATATTAATTCAAGTGGTAGATTAGGACATTATGGAGGTAAAGGTAAAAGCTGGGATAGCAAAATACCTAGTCAAGAGTATTTTAAAGAATTAGAAAGGGTTAGTAAAAATCAAATTATCTGGGGTGGTAACTATTTTTATTTAAAGCCTACTAGATGTTTTTTAATATGGGATAAACAACAACCACAAAATATTTCTTTTGCATCTTGTGAATTAGCTTGGACTTCTTTTGACCAATCAGCTAAAACTTTTTATATGCGACCACAAAACGCTGATAATATAAGAATACACCCAACACAAAAACCAGTTAAACTTTACGAATGGATTTTAATGAACTACGCAAATGAGGGTGACAAGATACTTGACACGCATTTAGGTAGTGGCTCAATAGCTTTAGCCTGCCACAATTTAGGCTTCGACCTTACTGCCTGCGAACTTGACAAAGACTACTATGAAAAAGCTATGAAAAGAATAAACCAACACAAGCAACAAATACGAATGTTTTAAAAATACAATTATGAATATAACAAACGAAGATAATATGAAACTTATGGCGAGGTATGAGGATAACCACTTCGACCTTGCTATTGTAGACCCGCCATATAGGGATGAAAACCAACCGACAAAGGATATGAGGGCAAATGGTTCTATGAAAAGTTTAGAGGGGCGACCAACACAAGAGTATTGGAATGAGTTATTTAGAGTGAGCAAAGAACAAATAATATGGGGCGCTAATAACTTTGAATTACCACAATGGAAAGGATTTGTAGCTTGGAAAAAGAAAACAATAGGCATAAACTTTACAATGTCAATGGTTGAAATAGCAAGTTTATCTGAAAATTTAGGAACTACATCTAAATGGATTGAAATTGCACCACAAGACCCAAATAGAGTACACCCCACTCAAAAACCTGTAAAACTTTATGAATTTTTGTTAATGCAGTACGCCAAAGAAGGCGATAAAATACTCGATACACATTTAGGAAGTGGAAGCATAGCTTTAGCTTGTCATAATTTAGGATATGATTTAACTGCTTGTGAGCTTGACAAAGAGTATTACGATGCAGCAATAAAAAGAATAAACGAACACAAACAACAAATAAGAATGTTTTAATATTTAAAATATTTTTTCTAATTTAGCGAAAACAAACAAAAACTTAATGAAAACATTTAAAGACTTCAATATTGATGTCGGCAATAAAACGACCGGCAAAATTAAAACACAATGCCCAAAGTGCAGCCATACAAGAAAAAACAAACGTGATAAATGTTTGTCAGTAGACTTAGATAAAGGCCTTTGGAATTGCCACAACTGCGGCTTTGGAGGTACTACAAAATTTGAGAAAAAGCAAGAATACATTGTACCTCAAAAAATAAAACTTAATATTTCTGAGCTAGTTATTGAATGGTTTAAAGGTAGAGGCATCACAGAGCCAACTTTAAAGCATTGGAAAGTAGGGCAATCAATGGAGTATTTTCCGCAAGTAAACGCAAAGCGTAGGGCCGTAAACTTTAATTACTACCGAGAGAATGAACTTGTAAACGTAAAATATAGGGATTCGCAAAAGAATTTTAAAATGGTTTCCGGCGCTGAACTTATATTTTATGGTCTTGACAATATAAAAGAAATGGACAAAATTTATATTGTTGAGGGAGAAATGGATGCTTTGACTTTACACGAGGCCGGTATTTATTCCGTTTGTTCTGTTCCAAATGGTGCGTCTAAAGGAAGCCAAAGACTAGAATATTTGGACAACTGTTGGCAATACTTTAAAGATAAAAAAGAAATAATACTTTGCACAGATAACGACAATCCGGGAATTGAACTTAGGAAAGAACTCGCAAGAAGGTTTGGCGCATATCGTTGCAAATACGTTGATTTTGGCGATTATAACGATGCTAACGAGATTTTAATATCTAAGGGAGCAGAAACATTAAGGAATGTTATAAAAGGCGCTAAGAACTTTCCTTTGGAGGGCGTTTTAAATGTTGATGACATTTGGCAATCGGTTTTAAATTACAATGAGGCCGGAGTTAAAAACTATTCAATAGGTTTGCCAAACTCAGATACATATTTTAAAATGTCTTTAGGAGAGTGGACTGTTGTAACCGGAATACCAAATTCAGGAAAATCCGATGTTATGGATCAAATATTTTGCAACCTAGCAACTTCATACGATATGAGATGCGCAATCTTTGCTCCTGAATCATTCCCATACGAGGGCCACATAAAAAGAATTGCGAATAAATTAAACGAAACTAATTGCGATAGTAACCAACTAAATAACACAAAAGATTTTATTGAAGACCATTTTTATTGGGTTAAAATAGATTTAGAAAATCTAACTTTAAAAGCAATATTAAACCATTTTAAAGAGTTAGTATTTCAAAAAGGAATAAATGTTTGTGTGATTGACCCTTGGAATATGCTCGACCATTCAGCACAAAGAGACCATTCTTATATCGGAAAAGTATTATCTGAAATTACACAATTTTGTCAGCAAACAAATACACATTTGTTTTTAGTGGCGCATCCTAGAAAAATAGAAAGCGAAAACGGAAACTATAAAAAACCAACTTTGTATGATATAAGTGGCTCTGCTGACTTTTTTAACAAGGCTTACAACGGATTAATAGTTTATAGATGTATTGGACAACGTACTAAATTTGATTCTGATATTGTGAAAATGTATGTAGAAAAAGTAAAACGAAAAGAAAACGGACAATTAGGAGATTTTGATATTGCTCCTGATTTTAAAAACGGCGGTGTTTATAGGGATGTCGATTTAAATACAAAAAGGTTTGAAGTTGTAACCGATGATAATGTACCATTTTAGTATGCCGAAAAATAAAAAAATAAACATACCGCAAACAGACGAACACAGAAAGGCAATGCAATGGTGCATAAAAAACAATATTTTAGTTGGCGTTCTACCTACAAAAAAAGGTTTGAAAGTTGAAATCAACGAAAATGGAGACAAAAAAATATCGCCAAAAATATACACACAAGAGGTAGCACAAAAAAAAGTAATAGAATTATATTTGTATATTTACAAAAAATACTGGCAAGTATGAACATAAACTTCAACACAACTATTTTTGCTTTATTCGGAATTTGCTTTGGCGCTAATTATTGGAACTCTAAAATGGATGACGATTTTGGCGAAACAGATTTAACCGGAGAAACAGAACATTGTTTGCAATTCTTTATTGCGGTAGTTGGAATTTCTTTTGTTTGGTTTACACAAGATCAGTAGCAAAAAAAAACAACAGATGAAACAAAAAGTGAATATTTCTTCGGTAAAAGAAAATCCGGACAATCCAAGATTTATAAAAGATTCCAAATTTAAAAAATTAGTCAAGTCAATTAAGGCGTTTCCTGAGAT
>Ga0222718_10004785_pt1 | contig 11155 bp, 12 predicted proteins | sample C33_27DmetaG_FD_165045 | JGI IMG/M metagenome (GOLD analysis project Ga0222718, IMG submission 165045) | Estuarine water microbial communities from San Francisco Bay, California, United States - C33_27D | ecosystem: Environmental > Aquatic > Marine > Unclassified | place: USA: California... | reverse complement strand
TGTTACTACCAAATCTGCAACAGTAAATGCAGTAGTTGTACTATCTACCTTTGCAGAGGTAATAGCATCATCTGCAATTGCATCTGTTCCTATTGTACTTAATGCCATTTATAACTCTCCTATTAACTTGGTTTTGTAGGCCAATTAATGTTACTTAGTTCATTATCAGTTGGTGTTTGACTTGTTATATCTCTAAGTGCTTGTCTGTATGTTGCCCAATCATCACTTATTGTTACATCCGAGTTAGCCATCCAATCTGTTTCAGCTAGTAATATATCTCTTTGTCTTCTTAGTTCTGCCATACGTCTTGTTGGAGCTGCATCTGTCCACTCCTTTTCCTCTTTTTCTCTTGCAGTTTGTTCTGCATCTGTGAGAGGAACTAATACTCCATCTACTATTTTATTATAATTAGCCATATTTTATTCCTTATCCATTTACATTACCAAGTGCCGGAATGGTCTGTGGTAACATTCCATAAATTTGAAGTTCAGCATTTTCTGCATTACCAGAACTAAACAAGAATTGAAGACCATTCACAATTTTATCTCTATTAGCTATATCATATCCACCAGAAAAACCACCACCACTATGAAGACCAGACGTAGTAAACCAAGAACAAGCACCAGATACAGCAACTGGGTAAAAACTATTGTTGTTGTTATATAAATGAAATCTAAAAGCACAATTTTCACCAGTACTATTTCCTATAGTTGAGGCATTGAATAATATAGCATTTCCGTCATTACTGTTTACATAAACTGATGAACTCATAGCCTCAGCTTCGTAGTTATAATCATTCGCACTGCTGTAATTTCTTCCACCATCTCCAGAAAATCTCATCATCATATTTACGCCATCAGTAGATGGGGTAAATCTACCCATTATAAAATATGCATCAAAGTTTCCAACTTGTATTTGGTCACCAGAAAAAGAAACTGATGCAACTGCCCCAGTATGTGTATGACTAACAAGATGAACCATGTTATCTATAGTATTTTGATTAGATGCCAAACTAATTGTGGGTGATGAAATAAAATTTAGTGCTGGTAAATTTGTAGTAGTTTTGGACAACAATTCACTTGCATCATCAGTTGCTGCTTCAAAAACAATCTTTGAACCATCATTAGATGAAGAAACATCTGTTCCATTTAAAAGAAAATTATCGCCAACGTCTGTATCAGTATCAGAGGCATCCATTAATAATCTACTATATCCATCAGCATCTAAAATACTATCTCTTGTAAGTTTAGCAGTAGAAGGCGATAATAGATTTGCTAAATTTCTTGCATTACTCATATTTGTTTCCTTTTCTTCTATTTATAAGGTTTATTACCCCAAAGCAATACTTAATGCAGTCGCATCATCAGCCGCTGCCGTTGCAGTTGTTTTTGTATCCAATTGTGTTTGTATTGCAGAAGTTACTCCATCTACAAAATTAAGTTCTGTTGCAGTTGCTGTTACTGTTGTACTTGCTATTGACAACGCATCTGTTTCTAAAGTTCCATCAACATCAACATTACCAGAAATATCTAATGATGCAAACGTACCAATACCAGCAGTTACATTTCCTATTGTTCCACTAAAGACTTCAGAAGAATTTGTGGCTGCAGTTAAAAATGTAAAGGCACCAGCAGAGTCATCAAAACCAAAAAATCCTAAACGAGCTGCAGAACCATCATGGTATCTAAACTCAATACCTCTATCTTTATTATCATCAGAGCCTGGAGCAGAATCTCCACCCAATGTAAAAATAGGGTCATCTATAGTAACTGTTGTACTATTAACTGTAGTGGTTGTTCCGTTAACTGTTAAATCTCCAGTTACAATTACATCTTGTGAGAATGTAACATTTCCACCAGAAGCGATTGTAATTGCATCAGCATCTGAAGCAGAACCAATTGTTCCACCATTTGCAACTGCTAGGTTTCCACCAGTTATTAAACCAGTAGTAGTAATTGTACCATCACCAACATCAATACTTGTAAATCCAGAAGTAATACTTCCAGAGTTTAAAGCACCTACTGACACTAGTCCAGTCGCAGTAGTTATTGAATTTTGTATTGCAGTAGAAACTGTACCGGCCAAGTTACCAGTTACGTTACCAGTTAATGTACCAATAAATCCTGTAGCAGTTATTTTACCAGTACTAGGATTATATGTTAGTGTACCATCAGATTCTAAACCTATATTACCACCATCAACATCACCACCAGCAGTAAAGATAATAGCATTATTTTCGTTAGTAGATTCATTATTGGTAATAGTAACTGTTGTTGCAATTGCAGCCGTACCAGATGTGTCTTGATTACCAGCAGCATTTACGCCAGGTAAGTTAATATTTGCACTACCATCAAAAGATACTCCACCGATAGTTCTTGCTGTTGTTAATGTTGCAGCTGAACCTGTTGTGTTTTGATTGAGTGTTCCTATTGTAAAATCTAGTGTGTTATCTGCATCATCATAAACTACAGTAATACCAGTTTCAGTATTAGATGTAACCATTGCACCGACTGTATCTGAAATTGTTTCAGAAAGTGTTGTACCATTAATAGTAATCGCATCAGCTTCTAATGTACCATCTATATCTACATCACCAGAAATATCTAAATCTGCCATCACAGCAGTTCCAGTTATAGTTGGTGCAGTAAGAGTTTTATTCGTTAGTGTCTTTGATGTTCCAGAAAATAATGTATCTAATTGTGAGAGTGTAACTCTACCCTCTGTTCCACCATCTGAAACTAATATTAGGTCACTCGTAGCTAATGTGTTTGATGTTAAGTCTGTTGCACTATCAATGTCTACAACTGGAATACTACCAAACTCTAACGCACTACCACCAGAGTTTACTTTTAGTACTTGTCCAGCACTACCAATAGATAAAGATGCACCAAGTCCACCATGAGTCAAACCAATAAATTCGCCTGACTGATATTCTGCAAGACCAGTAGCTGTGTTTCCGTCAAAGACTGTCCTTATTGGAACTTTTACACTCATTCTTTTTTCCTATCTAAAATTCAAACAATTCTACACTAGCATCTGTCCTAGAGTCACCATTACTTAGTAAGAATGTATGACCACTATTTGTGTATACTGAACGTCTGGATAATGTTTTTGCAAACGTAAATGTTGCAGCTGCAGTTGTTAATCCACCAGACTGTGTAAACAAAGGAACTGATTTTGTTGGTTGTGCAGTCAAAACACTAGAGGTTGTTGTTTCTGCAACAACTGTTAATAACTCTTTACCATCTGTATCTTTTGAACCAGCAGGCAAAGTTGCACCATCAGCTGATATAGTCAATTGTCCAGAACCATCTGATTTAATTGTTGCACCATCTAAGTCAATAGTATCTGCTTCAAGAAATATATTTTTAAATCTGTTTGTTGGAGAACCTAAACTAAATGTGCCACCTTGTTGTGGTATAATATCTGAAGTAATATTTTGTAATACAGTATAATCTAAATCTCTACTACCACCTACACCACTTTCTAAAAGTATATCATCTCCCTCACTTGTACCAGAAGAATCAGTTGCATTAAGAACAACATTACTACCATCTTGGTCTAATAATAATTGTCCACTACTTGTTGTAGATGTAGAACTTTTTAATTCATATTTATCAGTTGTAGCATTGTATGTAAGAACATCACCATCTTCTTGTCCATCTGTATTTACATCATCTAACTTTGCAAAGTTTACTTCACCACCACCACCTAGTGAACCTAGTTGTTCTATAGTTCTAGCTTTAAATTTAATAAACTCTTGTTTTAAACTATCTAAATTTGTTATCTCTGTTTCATAAATGTCATGTTGTTGTGGTTTAAATTTAGGTGCAGTATTTTTAATTTGTTCTGCAACATCTTCAACAATATTTTCTTTTTGTTGTCTTTTTTTGGTAATCTTTTTCATCTTCTCAATGTATGCACGATACACAGCAGCCTCTGCTGTCTTACCCATCTCTCTTGCTCTTTGTTCCATAGCAACAGCGGCTTGTATTTTATGTGCATGAGTTTTACCAGAGTTCTCTATTTTATTTACACTTGCTTTTGCATCTTTAACAGTTGCAAACTTTAATCCGTGTATTGTACCCTTTGGATTTTCATCTGTATATAAATCAGAGTGTTTATCACTTCCTGCTGGTTGACCTTTTTTTCTAGGTATTCTAGGTTCTTCTTTTATATCTAATAAACTACCAAATAGATTTTCTACATCTTCTACTTTTATTTCTGGTTCTTCATACTTTGGAGATTTCTTTTTTGTACCATCTGCTCTAGGTATTAAACCTTTTGCTTTTAAATGTGCCTTATCTGTAAACCCTGCTTTACCAGATTTAAATCTTTTCATTGCATCAGCAGTATTAGGTGCTTTTTCTTCTATTGGTTTTTCTGGTGGTAGTTCATTAGGCCAAGTTGCGTTAGTCTTTGCTTCTTTCATAACAGAAAAAAAGTCAGAGAGGTCTGATTCTTGAACTTCAATTTTTTTAGGAGTTATTTTCTTTTTTGATTCTTTAAATACGTTGGATAATTCAGTCATAAGATTTTGTACTGAATTATCTGGAGTTGAAGTGTCTACCTTATTTTCATCAACGACTTCAACTTTTTTTGTTTCTTTTGCAATTTTTTCAAGTTCACCGATAAGATTTTTTAGTTCTGAATCCATTGCAATACCCTTTCCTAGTATTTATAAAAAAGGGGTGTTAAGACCCAGCTTCTACCCAACCTTTTGAGTTATCTGCTTGATAAACATCTTCATCCCAGTTGTATTTTAAGAAACGAGGTTTATAATTGATTGAAGAAACAACTATATCATCATCTACTAAATCATCACTAGAGCCTGGATATGATATAGGGGGAAACCAATGACAAGTAAATTCATCTAGTGTCCAACTTTCAAATGGTTTTGGGGAATAAAATGCATCTCTTACATAATCATATATGTCACCTTTTCCAGCAAAATTTTTACGAAACGCTTTTGATTGGTCATCACTTTCTTCTGTGTTTTTTAAATTATTTTTCCAATGTTTACCAGCAAATGTATTATAAGACGTTTGTTTCCAATCGCCTGGTTGACTGTCAATAAAATCTTGTTCTGCAACAATAACTCTTGTGACTATACCATTTACTACCTCTGCAAAATGTGACATGATTTAAAATTCTCCTAACATCATGGACTATAAGTACCAGAGCCTGTATATTTTAATATTGTTAAAGTACCAGAAGTTGATACGTTTGGTGAACCAGTTACAACTCCACTATAACTTGCAGTAGGGATTTGTAAAATTACAATTCCAGAACCACCACTACCATCTTTACCAAGTGGTGGATAACCAGTTCCACCACCGCCTCCAGTATTTGGGTCACCATTACCAGCACTATTATAAGAACTATTTCCACCACCACCAGTTCCACCACTGGCACTTCTTGGAAATCTTCCGTCTGGAGAACCACCACCGCCTCCACCAGCATATGTTACAGGTGAACCACTATAACTACTTGAAGCTCCATTACCACCAGCGCCTGGAGTAGTACCAGAACCACTTGTTCCAGCAGCACCTTTTCCACCACCGCCGCCACCAGCACCATAGTTACCAACAGCACCACCAGCGTTTCCACCATTATTACCTTGAGTTGCACCATTTATTACTGATGCAGCTCCACCAGAAGTAGTAGGCTCCCACGCACCACCACCAGAACCACCAGCTGCATAAGCAGCTCCACCACCTTTAGCGTAAATAATTTGTTCGCCATTAATACTGCCTCTACGAACCACAGTATCTTCACCAGATGAAGTTCCACTACCAGCACCTACTGATAAAGTATAAGCAGGGCCTCCACCATGAAGTGTTAAATCAGTATTAGTAAGAAAACCACCAGCACCACCGCCTCCACCATCTCCCTTACCACCACCAGCAACGAGTAAGTAGTTTGCAGTATAAGAACCTTTAAGCTGTTTGATGACTTGACCACCATTGTTAAGAATAGCGTATCCAAACATAGTTAACTCCTATTAAGAATCGTTACCAGCATCTGTGGTAAAGAATAATTTGATACCGACCAGTCTAGCATCACCAGTTTGGTCATCAGCAGATACATCTCTGTTTATTTGAAAGAAACAACAATCTCCAGCAGCTGGAGTACCAGCAATTGTTACGTTACCACTTTCAGCTGAAACCATTAAATCGTTTGATGTTCCACTATGTGCAAGTGCAGTTGTAGCAACAAGTGTACCAAAAGCAGTATTGATAGAGTCATCACTAGATACTGCAATACCACCTAACTGCCATGCAACTGTTCCAGTATCTGTGCCTGAAACTGTCCAGAAAGGTTGGAATGTAACAGTTCCCTCGTTCCATGATTTAGGAAATGCAACAGAGAATTGAGCAAACTCGTCAGAACTAGGGTCAAAGTCTAAAACTTTTAAATCTGGTCTTAATGCTGTAGTTTCAACTTGTGTTAAAGCAGAACAAGGGTTTGTACTACTTGGGTACATTGCACCAGCTGGTATCCACAATGTCTGTTTACCACCAATTAAAGCTCCACCAGCAACAGTTGGAGTAGTTGCAAAGTCAACAACTGTAGTACCAGTTGCAACAGAAAATACTTCTGTATCAGCATCATTTTTAACTGTGATGTCAGAGGTAGAACCTTGACCAGTTAATATAAGACCTTCGGTTGCAGTAAATCCAATGGCTGCGTTATCACCAGCAGATGTGTCACCAGTTGCATTAAGAGTTAATCCACTAACATCTCCACTAAATGTGCCTGCAACTCCAGTAACATTTCCACTAAATGTGCCTGCAACTCCAGTAACAGTTGCTGTAGAAGTTATATTATTATTAACTGTTATTGCACCAGAAAATGTACCACCACTAGATGCTGGAACAACATCACCAATTGAAAATGAATCATATGCAACAATCTCTACAAAATCGTTTAATGATAAAGCAGAAAGACCAGCGATTGTATTTGCACTTGTTGTGTTATAATCTGTATTTGGGTCAAGAAGAACACCATTCAAATATACATCTACAAATAAACCATCTGTGAAAACAAGAGATAAACCATTATCATCACTTCCAGATATAGAGGTTTGTCCAGCTGTCGCTGTGTAAAAATATTTTTGTCTTATTCCGAAGCCTGGGCCTCTCCCTAAATATGGCATATTATAATTCCTTTTCTTATTCTTTTATTTATACTACTAAAATACCTCTACCCAACCTTTTGTATTATCACTCTGATACAAATCTTCATCCCAAAAATAACTTTTATCATCTTCTGGACAAGTTATAGGTGCTTCCCATAGGCAAGTTGTTTCATTTAATATCCAAGAAGCGTATTCTTTTGGTGGAATAAAAGCATCTCTTGTTTCATCATAAGTATAACCTATCCCAGCAAAGTTTTTACGAAAAGGTGTACCACCTAATCTATGAACTCCACCTACAGTATTGAAAGATGTTTGTTTATAAACATCACCAGTACGAGAACTTATTTCAGATTCTTTACCATTATCCTCATCTCTACCGAATGTGACAAAAGTAACTATATTATTTTCATCTAGTTTTGCAAAGTGTGCCATCTAACCCTCACTAAATGTAACAGTTTCAGAGGTAGTTGAGGTTGCTGTTACTGAATAAACTTTAAAACCACCACTAGGAGAACCACCACTTGATGTTACACCACCACTAAAAGTAGCTGAATGTGTGTCTGGTATCTTAATAATAACTATGCCTGAACCACCGCCTCCACCTGTTCCATAGTTAGAGCCAATAGAACTTGCACCGCCTCCACCTCCTCCTCCAGTATTTGCACTTGCACTATTTCCTGTAGAAGATGAAGCACCATTTCTTGCAGTACCATTAGCACCACCACCAGAACCACCAGAACCTCCAGAGCCAATATCATCTCTGTCATCACCAGCACCGCCGCCGCCTCCACCCCCACGAGTTATGGGTGAACCTGTTATGCTTGAAGCAACACCTGCTCCACCATTACCACCAACACCCTGTCTTTCAGCACCAGTTCCAGTTACTCCAGCAGCACCAGCACCACCACCACCAGAACCACCAGCAACACCGCCACCTCCTCCTCCATCAAATCCTTGATTAGCAGTTCCAGAACCACCACCACCACTAGGAGCATAGTATCCAGCACCACCACCTGAACCACCATCTCTACCAACACCAGAGTAACCACCTCCTCCACCACCACCAATAGATGTAATAGTTCCTAGAACAGAGTTACTTCCATCTGCACCAGCAACAAAAGTAGCACCAGCTCCACCAGCACCTACTGTTACTGTATGTGCCCTATCAACTACTGCATCAAAAACTGATTCAGCAGAAGCGCCGCCACCACTAGTTCCAGCAGAAGTTCTATATCCACCAGCTCCACCACCACCATGAGCACCAGCACCACCGCCTCCAGCGAGTACAAGAAAATTTACTTCTATAGTGGGGGGTAGGAAAAAAGATGCGTTAGAACCACCTATTCCTAAAATATTGTGTCCAAAACCAGTCACGATTAATCCTTACGCATCATTGGCTGCATCTGTTGTAAAAAATATTTTTATACCATGTAATCTAGCATCTCCAGCCATATCATCATTACTATCTGATACATCTCTACCAATTCTAAAGAAAACTAAATCACCAGCTGCTGGAGTACCAGCAATTGTAACTGCACTACTTTCTGCGCTTGTACAAACTTCTTCTACAGCTCCTTGGGCATCATCTTGAACCACAACTGCTGTTCCGAAAGCTACATCTATTGTTCCGTTATCTGAAACTGCAACTGCATCTAATGACCATGCAACCCCAGTAGTCGCAGCTATTCCAGACCAGTATACTTGATAAGTAATTGTTCCCTCATTCCATGATTTTGGAAAACAAATACTAAATTGAGCAAATTCATCTGAGTCTTTATCAAAGTCTAATACAATCATGTCTGGTCTACCAGAGGTAGTTTCTACAGCAACATGAGCAGCACAACCATTACTTACAGTTGGATTCATTGCCAATGATGGTATCCATATAGATTCTTTACCAGCAACTTTAACTGCAACCGAACCAGCAGTTGGAGTACTTTCAAAATTCATTACAGTTGTTCCAGTTGCTACGGAAGCAACTAGACTATCTGCATCATTTTTAATTGCAATGTCTGAAGTAGAACCTTGTCCAGTTAGAATTAATCCCTCTGTACTGGTAAAACCAATCGCTGCATTATCACCAGCAGAAGTGTCACCAGTTGCGTTAAGAGTTAAACCACTAACATCTCCAGTTGCAGTTAAAGTGGTTGGTGCCAAAGCAGTTCCAGCTGGTGGTGTTAGAGTTCCATGACTTGTTGCTTTGTGAACAACGTATATGTTCCCAGTTCCACTTGGTGGTGTTCCAGTAAAAGTCAAAGTAGCACCAGAAACAGTATAAGCAACATTTGGTTCTTGTCTTACATTTCCAACAAACACATCAATATCTGTCGCAAGTAAGACACTCCTACTCATGGAAAATGAGGTATCACTATTATTTCCATTAAAGCTATCTTTAGAACCTTGTCCAAAAACATTACTGGGGGTTACTCCGATATATGCCATCTTATGTTATCTCCATAATACTCATAACAGTATCCAGACTTTGTGCCGTATCTGAACTTACTATGATAGCATCTCCTGCTTCCAGTATGATTTTATTTCCAGCCATGTATTCAAACGAGCTCCCAGTTGGGATAGGTAAGTTATTAATTAGGAAAACTGTGTTTGAACCAGCAGAAAGTTTCATATCAACTGTAATCTGTGCAGAGGTTGTGTTTGCAAGAGTAAGACCAATAACAACTGTAGTAGTTGAAGAAGGTGCTGTGTATACAATCATATTGTTATTCGCAGCTGTGTTACTTCCGTTAAACACTTCATTTTTAAATGTATTGGCCATTGTTTACTCCCTAATTATGCAACGTCATCTATAAGTGCGGCTACAATTACATTTGCAGTAGCATCACCAACATCACCAATATCAGAAGATATTGCATGAATGTTTCCGACTGTTGTATTTGGGAGTCTACCAAACCATGTTTGATTAGGCCCAACGAATACTGCATCTACTAAATCGTTTGCGGCTGTATCACCATCAAAACAAACATAAATTCCATCTGCACTTGATGTATTTTGTATAAACAAAAACTTTACTTTATCAGAAGTAGTAATTGCTGTTTGATCTGTGTCTTGGTCTACTGCTGTATAGTCAATAAATCTACCAGCAATCAAGTCTGCACTTGTTGTTGTTACTGCTGTAAGTTTATAATACCATTTGTCGTTTGCATCATCTGGTGTAACAGTCATGCTCCCAGAAATTGTTCTTGATATTTCATCTGGCAATATAGTTGCCGAGATTGAAACTGTTGCGTCATCTGCCATTATTTTCTCCTATCCCTTTGAAGTTATTTTATCTTCTATTTATAATACTTTATCCTAAGGCAATAGATAAAGCAGTTGGGTCATCTAACTGACCAGCCATTAATGTGACCATTCTTGATAATGCAGCTTTTCGGTTTGTTCCACCAGCACCATCATCTACAATAATTAAGTCACTTGTTGTTAAATCTGCACCTATATCTGTTCCACCATCTATATCTATAGATGCAAGACCGATTTTATTTGCAGTTGTAATAGTTGCTAACATTCCACCTGTAACTGTTCCACTATCTCCAGTACCAATAAGTGTTCCAGTATTTACTGGTAGAGTTAATACAGCACTACTACTTGCAGAGTGTGGTTGTGCTTTTAAAGTTTGTCCGTGTATATTAGTTACTTCACAATAAAACTTAATCTCTGAAACACTACCAGTACCAGAACGTATCTCAATAGCACCATCTGATATTAAAACACCACCAGTACTACCATCACCATCCACGATAACTTTACCAGCACCATTTGGTAAAAGATTTAAGTTTCTATCTGACACAGTAACGATATCATTATTATTCGTATCTAAGTCGCCACCAAGTTGAGGAGTCGTATCAGATACAACAGCTGTCAAACCACCAGCAGAACTGATTAGATTATCAACTGTAACTCTTTTAAAAGAAGATGCATCTGCATCACTTATAAGTAACTCATCACTACTAGATGCAATGTCACCAGAGGTAATTGAAGTTTGTCCAGTAATAAATG
>Ga0222718_10004783_pt1 | contig 11163 bp, 12 predicted proteins | sample C33_27DmetaG_FD_165045 | JGI IMG/M metagenome (GOLD analysis project Ga0222718, IMG submission 165045) | Estuarine water microbial communities from San Francisco Bay, California, United States - C33_27D | ecosystem: Environmental > Aquatic > Marine > Unclassified | place: USA: California... | reverse complement strand
CAGCATGCGCCATGAAGAAGATCCCTCACCAGAATGCGTGTAGACCAACAGCGTCGCAAGATCATCGCCCAAAGAAAAGCCCCCGCAGCGAACTACGGGGGCACACAATTGTATCTGGGAGTGTCTTAAGAGATGAACGAGCTGCCGTTACGCAGCTTTTTGCTTTGCACTGCCCTCAATTTGTTTTGATACGGGGGTGTTGCTAATTGAGATCACCCGAGGTTTCAATGATTCTGGAACCTCACGCTTGAGGTCGACATGCAGCAGGCCGTTTTCCATAGTCGCGTTCGTCACCTTTATATGATCAGCGAGCTGGAAGCGGCGCTCAAAGGAGCGGCCGGCGATGCCACGATGGAGATAAGCGACACCCTCGCTATCCTGCTCAATTTTTCCACTCACGGTCAGGGTGTTGTTTTCTACAACAACATCAATGTCGTCTTGGCTAAACCCAGCGACAGCAAAGGTGATACGGTAATCATCGTCTGAACCTTTAGCAATATTGTAGGGGGGATAAGCCTGCAAACTGTCTTGTCGAGTGGCGGCATCCAAAACGCGGGTCAGGTTGTCAAAGCCAACCGACGCACGAAACAAGGGGGCAAGATCTAAAGTACGCATAAGATATCCTCCTAAAGCGATATCAAGCGGCGTAGCACTGCGGCCGCAAAACGCACCGCAATGGTCACGCCTGGTTAAGTCAATCGCCAGATCCTAAAGCGGCATCCGACATCATTGAGATAGGGTGCAGAGAGAATCCTGCAAGGGGGCTGAGTAAATTTTTTTCAGGTCTTTTTATGTAATAATATCAATTATTTACATAAGACCTGGTCATGGATTAAACCAACTGTTCGCCCGCTGCCTAATGAGCCAACATCGCCCAGCGGCGCGGCGCTCCCAACGATAACGCTTAAAAAGACTCGTCGCGCGTAGAACGCGATGGCATGGCACAACATATCCGATGTGATTCGCGGCAACGGCTATTCCGACGGCTCGCGATGCTTTTTGTGTACAAACAGTTTTCGCGATCTGGCCATAACTGACGATCGAACCGGGCGGAATTCGCAAGAGCGCCGACCAGACTTGTAACTTCCAGGCTGTCCCTTTCAAGAGCACAGAAACCGGGCCCTTGGACGCGAATATTTGTTGAGAAAAGTTTGCTGCCGCTTAATGGTCTTGGACAAAGCGACTTAACGGCCAACGCTCTTTCGCATCTGACCGCAAGGCATCTAGGTCCTAATCGATAAACTCTAAGCCACATAGTCCACGATCAGACACCAAGAAAAGAGCATCACCATAGGGCGTAGATGTAACCCCGTAACGAATGACGAGCTCAGCCCCTTGAGCTTTGTACTCACCGGGAGTCATCACCTCAGCTGACACCATTAAGTCATGCAGGCGCTAAGACCCCGACAAACCAGAATCATACTAAGCATCGAGAACACTGGCCGACTCCTCCAGACGCTGTACAGCGTGCCCAACTGTCACATAAGAGAGAAATCGCTTAGGACTAACCCCGGCCCACCGGGTAAACAAACGCAGCGCATGAAAGCAAGAGGGGCGACCCGAATCTTTCGGTCGCCCCTCAGCGTCAAAATTTAGGTGCGCTTTAGACCCCGTCTTTAAAGGGCTGGGGCTCCATTTCACGCTCATACACTTCATAGCTAGAAACATTTGGTTCCTGCCATTCAGTGGGAGCCGAGAAATAGTCTGGGAAGTTGGCTTCCGTATACTCCCGAATATGCTGCGGCAGACCTTCGACACCTTCCTGCATGCGGCGCGTAACGGTCTTGTAAAACAGATGACCGGTTTGCATGCCCATCAGCATCCACGGCAGCCATGGAGAAATACGCTGCCAGGACCCAGACGCTTGAACAGTTGTCTGCTTGGGGTCCATCAAATCAGAGAGGCGTGCATGGACTTGAATGGCTTCTAGAACTTGAGTGGTTTCACCATGCGACTCTCTGGGCCACTCTTCTGGTTGCAACACAGCACGGTGGGTGGTGTTAACACCAAAATCCACAATCGCGTTGTCACCCATGACCACCCAGGGGAACTTAAATGGATAGGTGACCTTTGTTGGGCCGACACCAAACGAATAAGTTGGTGCCCACGTTGAATTCACAACATCGTTGTGGACCTGTACCACCTTGACGGTTTCATCAAGGAATGGGTTATGCCACTCATCCATGACTTCACCGGTTTTAAGGTCGGTGTAATACGCAACTTCTTTGTGAAGCTTTTTCCAGGAGTAGTCACCGACCTGGTAGGTGCGGGTCATGCCGAACCCCTCATAGCCAAAAAGTGGTTCAAGGCGCTTGTCTGGACCCACATAGGCCAAAACATCGCCTTTAAAATATCCACACGACTCGACGCCATCTTTGGTGTCGGACATCAATTTACAAAATGCCAGAGTATTGTGCTCGGCACGCTCAGGATCAAAAGCGCCGTCGAAATCGAGAGCCGTATCAAAGCCGTTGGATTTAGCTTGCGTGGCTGAAGACGCAAGACCGGCCGCAGAAGCGGCTAATCCGAGGCCAGCGCCCAGTGCCTGGCGCCGACCGACGAGAAAGCGATCAATAGAAGAGACGATCATGGATTGGTCCTTTTGTTGTGGATGGGAACCATACCCCTATTGTCACGCTTAAGGATGAACCGGCTATGTGTTGGTTCCGCGACATCCGCGCGATGGACAGTTACACTGTAGGGTATGCGCAGACTATCCACTGTACTAATTCTCGTTACGGCTTTGTCAGCCACGACTGCGGCTCAAGCTGTTCGCTATAGCATGGCTGAGCTACCAGGTGCAGATGACAACCCATTCACGATGGTCGGTCCATCTGTTATCCCCGGTCATGAGGCAGAAATATTTAACCTCTATATTCTGCCTGGCTTTCACAAATCTGGTCATGGGCGTCGCTTCTTTATGGCGGTGAGTAATCGCTTGTCCGGCGCAGGGTTTGAAGGTTTGGCGGTTTGGGTTCTGAAAAATAATCCGGCGACTACGTTCTACAAATATCTTGGCGGATCATTGGTGTCCAGCCGTACCATCAGATATGGCAGCGTGGTTTTAGATGAGGTGGCCTACGGCTGGGCAGACATCCCGTCCTACGATTAGCAGGCCTTAGACGGGGCGATCGACACGCAACGACGGCGTCGTGCTTGGAGCGGGCCAGAGCGTTGGAAAAACATCACAAGGCATGGGATCGCCATCGGCGAGACCAGGGTCGACAATAGGCTGAGAACCTTTCTTGCGGATCGCATAATGGGCGTCATCTCCCGTGAATCGGTAAGCGACCGCGCGGCGCCGCTGATCGGTGCTGTTACCCGGTGCGGCGTGAAGCGTTCTCAAATGGTTGACCACAATGTCACCAGGTTGAGTTTCATAAGCCACGATGTCGTGGGCGCTGCGGTTAGACTCGATATCCGGCAGGGCCTCAAACTCATCTGTTTCGTAGGTGATGTTGGGGTCGAACCCGGTCGCTTGATACAGAGTTCCGGACCGATGAGAGCCCTTCACCCATTCAACTGCGCCTGATTCGATTGTTACTGGGTCCACAGCTACCCAAATGGAAATGAGCTGTTCACCGTCGGCATACATATAGGTCTGATCTTGGTGCCAAGGGCTGCGCGACGGAGTTTGCGGCTCTTTGACAAACATTTGATCCAGCATATGGACTGCGGTCTTAGACCGCATAAACGTAGCCGCAATTTCTGCCAGTGGACTATCCAACAAAAATTGGCGCATGGCGTCATCAAAGGTCCACATAAAAACATCACCGGCGAACCGGCCAGGTGTTTCGGATGAATTGAAGTTTCGACCTTTTGGACCTGGGCGCTCTAAACATGAGTCTATACCCTGAGCCAATACGTCGATCAGTGCAGGATCCATCGCCCCACGGAGGCAAATAACTCCGTCCTGGTCGAATGTTTCACACTGTTGTGGCGTTATCGAAACGGGAGCCATACGCACCCTTAGCTGGGCGATTCGGCCGGCGGCATCGCGTCACCGCGTCGGTCTTTGTCGCGATTTTTGTCGGCGATACCCTGAAGTTCGGCCACAATCTCGTTGAGTTCGCCAACCTTGACGGCAACGTCAACATCCAAATCGATATCTTCGCTGTCGGTGAGGAACTTGGTCAGCGCATCACATTGCCGACTTAGGGCACTTACGGAGTCGACCAAACTGCGCGCCTTAGGCGTGTAACTATCATGCACACTGCGCAGGTTCCCCAAAAGCATTGTGATGAGCGCCTTGATGAACGGGTCCGTCTTTTTCATTTTCTCGGACATGAGCTCAACTGAGATCATGGTCAGAGTGCAGTCCTTAAGAGTAAAGGCCGATGCCATTCTGGGACTGCCGTCGATCACCGCCATCTCGCCGAACAACTCGTCTTTACGCAACGTGGCTAAAGGTACGCGTTTGTCCTCGATTTCACGGTAAATGCCGATCGAGCCGCCATTAACAGTAAAAGCGGCGTTTCCGGGCTCAACCTGACGAAACAGGGTCGTTCCCTTCGGGTAATTAACCACCTCAATTGCGTGCTCATCGAGCGACTGAACCATAACACCTAACCCTATTTGTCGGCCCTCGACCGACCCCTGGGAACTTTAGCCCAGGGGCATTGTAAACTGGAGACGGGGACTCGACAAAGATTTATCCTCAAATTCAGGGACTTAGACATTATCGTGAAACGCGCTTTTGTGGCGCCCCTTACATAGTCCTGCTAAAAACGCAGAAGGGGGAAAGAACGTTGCTGAATGGACTCTCAGCTTTTGTCGCCATCGTTGACGCGATCAACGAATGGATTGGGCGTTTCGTCGCCTGGCTGACCTTAGGATGCGTGCTGACCTGCTTCCTGGTTGTCATCCTGCGCTATGGGTTTTCAATCGGTTTTCCTTGGATGCAGGAACTATACGTTTGGCAGCACGCCATCGTATTTATGGTTGGCGCTGGGTTCACACTACTGCACGGCGGACACGTCAACGTCGATATCGCCTATTCACGTTTCACACCAAGAACAAAAGCCTGGGTCGACATCTTAGGGACACTGCTCTTCTTGTTGCCCTGGATGGCCGTGCTGGCATGGACCTCGTCACAATTCGTACTTGCCTCCTGGGCGATTCTTGAGCCCTCTTCCCAATCAAACGGGATGCCAGGGCTCTATTTGCTCAAGACAATGATCTGGGTGTTCTGTGGCGTTATCTCCATTCAAGGCATCGCACTCATTATGAGGCGTGTTTTATATCTCAACGGACGTGAAGAGCATTCTCCGGGCTCAGCCTCTGCTACACCTCATCAATCGGAAATTGGTGCGTGATGGGAGAAGTGCTTTCAGCTGCGATGTTTGTTGTGACCATTCTGGTGGTCCTGGCTGGGTACCCAGTGGCCTTTACCTTGGCCGGAACAGCGTTGGCATTTGGTGGCTTAGGCATCGGTCTCGGGCTGTTTGAACCAAGCCTCCTGACTGCACTGGCCTCACGTTACTTTGGCACCATGACCAATGAGGTGCTCGTAGCCGTACCCCTGTTTGTATTCATGGGGGTCATGCTGGAGCGATCAAAGATCGCAGAGCAGTTGCTCATGATCATGGGGGAGCTGTTCGGCGCCGTTCGCGGTGGTCTCGGTTTCTCAGTCATTCTGGTCGGCGCGTTGTTAGCGGCATCAACCGGCATTGTCGGCGCGACAGTCGTGACGATGGGTCTTCTTAGCCTTCCTGTCATGACGCAGGCCGGATACGACCCTAAGTTATCAACGGGGGCCATATGCGCCTCGGGCACACTAGGGCAGATCATACCACCATCAACCGTCCTCATTTTCATGGGCGACATACTGCAAGGGGCGAACCAACAAGCGCAGTTGGAGATGGGCAATTTCTCGCCCGACCCCCTTTCAGTCGGACAGTTGTTCGCAGGCGCAATTCTACCTGGGTTGATGCTTGTCATCCTCTACATGGTGTGGATTGGATTTCGTGCGATCACTGACCCAGACTCTTGCCCAGCCTTAGAGTTGGATCCGGCGCAGCGAGCAACACTGCCACGGCGTGTCCTTGGTGCTTTGGTTCCGCCACTGGTTCTTATTTTTGCGGTGCTCGGCTCAATTCTCGCAGGTGTCGCCACACCAACGGAGTCAGCGTCTGTCGGGGCCGTAGGCGCCATGATCTTGGCCGCGTTCAAAAGCCGCATGACGGTACCCATTCTTAGAGAAGTGACCCGTTCAACCATGATGATCAGCTCCATGGTGTTCGTGATTTTACTCGGAGCATCTGTGTTCAGCTTGGTCTTCCGGGGTCTCGGCGGTGAAGACCTTGTCTTCGACATACTCGCCTCCATCCCGGGCGGAACCGCAGGTGCCGTATTCATCGTGATGCTTGTGATCTTCTTTCTTGGGTTTTTTCTCGATACCTTTGAAATCATCTTCATCACAGTGCCTATTGCGGCGCCGGTGCTCTTTCGTCTTGGTGTCGACCCGATCTGGCTTGGCGTGCTGATTGGTATGAATTTGCAGACAAGTTTTCTTACGCCACCTTTTGGGTTTGCCTTGTTCTATCTCCGGGGCGTTGCAGATTCAGCGATCAAGACACTAGAGATCTATCGCGGGGCACTCCCTTTTGTCGGACTGCAAATTGTTGGAATCGCTCTGATTTGGCTGGTGCCTGATCTCGCCACCTGGCTTCCCGATATTCTCTTCGGCAACGACACCTTTGCCGCACCAATCAACACTGGCAGCGAATTGACGACACGGCCCGGCTTGGTGGGCGACATTGATCAGTTCCAGGATTTGCTGGGCGATCCGGCCTCTGGTACCGCACCACCCATCGATACTTTTGAGAACCTATTGCCCGAATAAGAAGGCGCACGACGTGACCGACGCCATTCGAATTAAGACAGAGCCAGATCCATTTAAAGCCTTTCATATTGCCCAAGGCTACAAGGTAGGAGACCTCATCCTTATGTCGGGTCAGGCGTCTATTGATTCAGCAGGCAACTTGGTGGGTGTTGGGGATTTCGATGCTCAAGCTGAACAAACGTTTCAGAATATCAAAAGTGTCTTACAAGCCGCCGGCACGGACATGGATCGCATCGTTAAGGTGGTGATCTATTTGACTGACATCTCGAACTTTCTAAAGATACTGGACTTGCGTGAAAAGAGGCTCACACCGCCCTATCCGGCCGACACTATTGTTGAAGTCTCGTCATTGGCCCTGCTGGAATTGATGATAGAGATCGACGCCACCGCTTTGGCGAACGGTAAAATCATCAACACTTAATTTGTCAGGCTAGGTCTTAAGCCCAAATTCAAATGGGAGACGGCGGGCGTTAATAAACGCCTGCTCGCTGATGCGTGTCCACGGCATGACATCTTTTCGGAAGGCCAGAAAGTCTTCACAAATCTTGCGGACGACAGGCGTGCCAGCTTCATACACTTCGTTGAGCACTTCATTAGCCGCGCGCCCGCTCGCCAACAGCACCTCTTCGGGCATAGCTTTGACCTGGACACCATGCTCTTGCACGAGAGTGCGAAGCGCTGGACCAGATCGCGCATTATATTCTGCAAGCATGTCTTGATTGGTCGCATCGCACGACGCTTTAACGATCGCTTGCAGTTCACTATCTAAGGATTGCCACGCCTCTTCATTGATCATCAATTGCAGCGCGGCACCAGGCTCATGGTAGCCGTAAGAATAGTAATATTTGCAGGCCTGATAGAAGCCGAGTGACAGATCGTTGTATGGCCCCACCCATTCCGCGCCATCAATGGCACCGGACTGCAAGGCTGGGAAAATTTCTCCGCCGGACAGAACCACGGGTGTTGCGCCAAGCTTCTGCAAAATTTTTCCCTGGTTTCCAGGCGCGCGGAACTTCAAACCCTTCAAATCATCGACCGAGTTGATTTCCTTACTGAACCAACCGAGCATTTGCGTGCCGGTGTTTCCAGCGAGAAATCCGCGAATACCGAATGGCTTGTACATTTCATCCCAGAGTTCTTGGCCTTTGCCGTACTGAACCCAGGCCTCTATTTCGTTGGCGGTGAACCCCCACGGAAAGGACGTATAGAAGGCGCAACCTTCAGACTTACCAAGATGATAGTACGCAGCATCATGGCCGAGCTGCGCGGTGCCGTCAGCCACGGCATCGAACGTGCCAAGAGGCGGCACCAGTTCCCCAGCGGAATACACCTTCACGGTTATACGGCCACCTGATAGGGCAGTAATACGTTCTGCCAGTCGTTCGGCACCGGTGCCGAGACCTGGCAGCCCTTTAGGCCAGCTGGTCACCATGCGCCATTCTTTGAGGCCTTGTGAAATAGCCGGTGTTGATAGATTCGACGCCGCGGCAGCGGAACCGCCGACGGCCGCTGTCTTAAGGAAAGAACGTCGTTTCATCTCGTGACTTACGACACCGTCCAGGTGTTGCCTGAACGCAGCAACGCATCCATGTCACCGAGACCTTTGGCCTTGGCAGCCTCAACTTGGTCTTTTACAGCCTGCTCATAAGACGGCGCAGGATCACAGTAAATGACGCCAAGAGCCACTGGCATAGCAGGCGGCTTCATTGCGACTAGAAGGCTAGCGAGAACCTTGTTGGTTTCGTCGTGAACTAAGATGTCATCTTCGGTGATTCCATTTTCCCCGATTGTGACCGCCTCAAGCTCGAACGCCCCTGGCTTAATGCTCAGCCCTTTATTGGACTCTGCGCCATAAATTAGTTTCGCGCCGTGCACCACATGAATTTGCGTTTCTTTCGCGACCTTCTTTTCGGTGAAGTGAGCAAACGCGTCATCATTGAACACGATGCAGTTCTGGATGATTTCAACGAACGAAGCGCCCTTATGATCACGAGACCTCGTGAAGACGTGGCCCAAGTCTTTTGCCTGGATATCAATACCGCGGGCGATAAATCTGGCGTTGCAGCCGAGCGCGAAAGTGCACGCGTCAATGGGTGCATCCACGGATCCTTGAGGTGTTGAAGGTGATTTCTGCCCGATCTGAGAAGTCGGTGAATATTGACCCTTAGTCAGACCGTAAATTTCATTGTTAAAGAGCAGGAATTGCACATCCATATTGCGGCGGAGAACATGCAGAAGATGGTTGCCGCCAATGGATAGCGCATCTCCGTCTCCAGACACGATCCAAACATCAAGATCCGGGTTGGCGAGCTTCACACCTGAGGCAACAGCTGGTGCTCGGCCATGAATTGTGTGAAATCCATATGTCGCCATGTAATAAGGAAAGCGCGATGCACACCCAATTCCAGAGACAAACACAGTGTTGTCAGGCTTAGCCCCCATGTTGGCCAGAGCCATTTGAACCGCCTTCAAAATGGCGTAGTCCCCACAGCCAGGACACCAACGGACTTCCTGATCCGATGCAAAATCCTTGGCCTTTAGTTTTGCGGGTTCGACCTGAACGTTCATTGTATCTCTCCAATAGCCACGCGATTTAACCCTGCGCGCGGGCGCGAATAGCATCTTCTACTTCTTTAATCGTCAGCGGTTGACCGGTCACTTTGAGATGACCGTCGATGTCCTGGCGGGTTTGACTGCGCAGGAAGGTCAACATTTGACCATTATTCATTTCAGCGACCAGCACCTTGTCATACTTGCCAAGCAGGTCGATTAAGTTCTTCGGCAGCGGCCAAAGATTGCGAATGTGGATATGGGCAACATCAAGACCCGCATCCCGCATGTTGGCGACGGCTCTGTTGATGGGACCATAGGTCGACCCCCAACCAACCACGGCCAGTTTGCCGCTGTCGTTTCCAAGCTCGACAGATTGCGCTGGGATATCTTTTGCGATGTTTGCAATTTTATCGTTCCTTAAATCAGTCATGCGTTGATGGTTTTCTGGGTCGTAAGAAATGTTGCCGGACCCATCGGCCTTTTCGATGCCGCCGATACGGTGGGTCAGACCAGGCGTGCCAGGTTTGACCCAAGGGCGAGCAAGAGTTTCCTCGTCGCGACTAAACGGCTGGAACCCTTCAGCCTCTGACCGATAAGAAACCGGGAACGGCTTGTAGTCGGACATGGAGGGAATCATCCAAGGCTCAGCAGCATTGGCGATGTACCCATCCGACAGCAAAAACACAGGCGTCATATACTTAGTCGCCAATCGCACTGCTTCGATTGCCGTTTCAAAACAATCTCCAGGTGACCGCGCTGACAACACAACCATCGGCGCGTCGCCGTTCCGCCCCCAGACCGTGAGAAACAGATCAGACTGCTCCGTTTTCGTCGGCAACCCGGTCGAAGGACCAGCGCGTTGCGTGTCAACAATGATCAACGGCAATTCCGTTGAGATAGCCAAGCCGATTGCCTCTGTCTTAAGTGCGATGCCGGGACCGGAACTGGCAGTGATGCCCATGTTCCCGGCATAGGAGGCTCCAATCGCAGAACACGCTGCAGCAATTTCATCTTCAGCCTGAAAGGTGGTGACACCGAAATTTTTGAGGCGCGACAAAATGTGGAGAATGGGCGACGAGGGCGTGATGGGATACGAACAAAACGTCATGTCGATTCCAGCGAGCTCGCAGCCGGCGACCAACCCCCAAGACAACGCCTCTGCACCTGTGACAAGCCGATACTCACCGGGAGCGAATTCTACTTCGGCAACACGGGTTTGCTGGATGTCACCTGACACTTCCGCTGTCTCACCATAGGCGTGACCAGCCTTAAGAGCAGCGATATTAGCCTGGGCGACGGGCGATTCTGCACCGAATTTTCCAGCGACAAATTTTTCGGTCGCATCGGTGGTCCGGTCATACATCCAGTAGATCAAACCAAGCGTCCACATGTTCTTGCCGCGGAGCGCTTCTTTCTGCGTGACGTCAAACTGTTTTGTTGCTTCTAGGGTGAGAGCCGAGATGTCGATCTCAATGGTGCGGTGCTCACCGAGTGTTCCATCTTCACGTGGATCAACATCGAACCCTGCCTTCTTTAGATTGCGCTCCGTGAAACTGCCGGAATCGACAATGATCAGGCCGCCTGTTCGAACGTCCTTGTAATTGACTTTGAGAGCAGCCGGATTAAGCGCAACCAGCACATCAGGCGAATCGCCCGATGTTTTAATCATGCGGGAGCCAAATTTTATTTGGAAGGCTGAGACACCATAGGTGGTGCCAATCGGCGCACGAATTTCAGCGGGAAAGTCAGGAAACGTCGCTAATGAA
>Ga0222718_10004782_pt1 | contig 11166 bp, 11 predicted proteins | sample C33_27DmetaG_FD_165045 | JGI IMG/M metagenome (GOLD analysis project Ga0222718, IMG submission 165045) | Estuarine water microbial communities from San Francisco Bay, California, United States - C33_27D | ecosystem: Environmental > Aquatic > Marine > Unclassified | place: USA: California... | reverse complement strand
CGACCATCTGGGCCCTTCGGTAGCCTGCGGGCGTGGCACATCGCTTCGTGATCATCGGCGGCGGACCCGCCGGCAACCAAGCCGCCACCTACGCGGCGCGGCTCGGCGCCAAGGTCGTGATGATCGAACGCGACGTCGTTGGAGGCGCAGCGCACCTCTGGGACTGCATCCCGTCCAAGACGATGATCGCCACCGGCGGTGCGATCAGCTTCTCCCATCGAATCGGTGGCATGGGGCTCGCCGAGACCACCCCGACGGTCGACATCGAGTCCCTCAACCGGCGGATCTCGGGCATCAAGGATCACATGCGCGACGACACCACCGAGCTGCTCATCAGCCAGGGGGTCGAGATCGTCCACGGTTCCGCTCGTTTCACCTCGCCCAACTCAGTCGCTGTGATCACCGCCGATGGAGAGCGCACCATCGAGTTCGACTCCGCCCTCGTCGCCACCGGAACCCGACCGCGTATCCCCGACTGGTGTCAACCCGACGGCGACCGCATCCTCACCACTCGCGATTGCTACCCGCCTCGCGTCTTCCCCGAGAGCGTCACCGTGATCGGCTCCGGCGTCACCGGCGTCGAGTTCGTCCACATGTTCGCGTCGTTCGGAGCCGCGGTGTCCCTCGTGGTCAGCCGTCAGCAGGTTCTCCCCGGAAAGGACCCGGAAGCAGCGGCGGTGCTGGAGGACAATTTCCTCTCGCGCGGTGTCCGGCTCCTGAAGGGGGCCCGCGCCACCGAGATCGAGCGGAGCGACGACGAGGTCGTGGTGCGTTGCGACGACGGACGCCAGGTGCGTTCCACCCATGCCGTCTTCGCGATCGGCTCGGTTCCCAACACCGACGGACTCGACCTCGCAGCCGCCGGAGTCGAGGTCGACCCCTCGGGGTACATCCCGATCAACCATCACTGCGTCACCAACCAGCCGCACATCTACGCCGCCGGAGACGTGAGCGGAAAGCTGCCGCTCTCTTCGGTCGCCTCGGTGCAGGGCCGCAAGGTCGCTGAGCACGTGATGGGGTTGCACACTGTCGAGCACCGCCACCTCGACTACGACAAGGCGGCCTCAGCGATCTTCACCGAACCTGAGATCGCCGACGTCGGACTGGCCGAAGCCGAAGCCTTCGCCCTCGGTCGGAAGATCCGCGTCACCAAGGTTCCCTTCGCCACCACACCCAAGGCGCTGATCAACAACGATCCTCGTGGCTTCGTGAAGATCATCTCCGACCCGGCCACCGGTGTGGTGCTCGGCGGTTCGATCGTCGGGCAGCACGCGGCCGAACTCATCTCGGTCATCGCCCTCGCGGTCACGGCCAACCTCACGGTCACCGACATCGTTGAGAGCCTGCTGGTACATCCAGCGCTCTCCGAGGCGCTCGCCCAAGCCGCCGAATGACCGGGCGGCTCAGCCGCTGATTACGGCGAGCACCTCTCGGTGCAGCACACCGTTCGACGACACCGCCGTCGGGCCCGCGTGCGAGGGTGCCCCCGTGTGATCGGTGAACATCCCTCCGGCCTCCTCGACGATCAGCCGTGGTGCGGCGACGTCGTAGACCGCGAGGCCGACGGCGTCGACGGCGACATCGATCGCACCCTCGGCGACCAGGCAGTGCTGCCAGAAGTCGCCCACGTTCCGTGAGCGCCGAGCACCGAGGGCCCACTCCTCGAGTCGACGGCCGGCTCCGAGATCGTGCCAGCCCTGATTCACCGCAAGGCTCACTTGGGCCTCGGTGAGTGAATCGACGTCGGAGACGCAACACGCGACCGAGTCATCGGAGGTGAACGATGAGGTACATGCCCCTCCGCCTCGTGTCGCCCACCACCGGCGGCCGAGGGCGGGCGCGGATACCACCGCGACGGCCAGACCGTCATCGGCGTGCTCGAGGGCGATCAGGGTGGCCCAGATCGGGATGCCGCGGGCGAAACCCGAGGTGCCATCGATCGGATCGATGATCCAGCGCCACGGAGAGTCAGCGGGACCGTCGGTGCCGAACTCCTCTCCGAGAACCGCGTGATCTGGTCGATGCGAACGCAGGAGCTCGACCGCTACCCGTTCCGCTCCGCGATCGGCCTCGGTCACCTCCGAGTTATCCGCCTTGTGGTCGATGCGAAGGCGCTTTGACTGGAAGGCCGGCAGCGTGACCGCGTCACAGTGGTCGGCCACCTCGACGGCGAGGGAGAGCTCCCCGGCGAATGGATTGTCGCCGACCTCTGGCATCGGCTCAGCCTCCGGTCAGACCATCAAAATCGGGGGAGCGCTTCTCGCGGAGCGCCGCGTGACCCTCCGCCGAGTCGGGTCCGAGGAAGTTGAGCATCTCGTAGGCGAGAGAGGCCTCGAAGGCCGGCAGCGCCTGACGGAGCCAGTGGTTCAGCGCCTTCTTGGTGAGTCGCGTGGCGTCTTGAGGTCCGAGGGCGAGTCGTTCGGCGATCGCGAGGGCGTCGGTGAGCACCTGATCGGCCGGCACCGCCTTCGAGACGAGTCCGATCCGCTCGGCCTCGCGGCCGTCGATGAAGTCGGCGGTCATGAGGTAGTACTTCGCCTTCGCCATACCGCAGAGCAGCGGCCAGATCGCCACCGCATGATCACCAGCCGCGACGCCGAGGCGGATGTGCCCGTCGGTGAAGCGGGCCGCCTCGTCGATGATGGAGATGTCGGCCATGAGGGCGACTGCGAGACCCGCGCCGACAGCGACCCCGTTGATGGCCGACACGATCGGCTTCTCACAGTCGATCATCGTGCGGACGATGTCTCCCGCCTCCTTCATCACGGACATCGTCTGGGCATGATCGCCGATCTGGTTCCCGATCCAGGCGAGGTCACCGCCCGCCGAGAAGGCTTTCCCCTCACCGGTGACAACGACCACCCGCACGGTCGGGTCAGCGTCGATGTCGCGGAACACGCGAGCCAACTCGGCGTGCATCGCGCCGTCGGTGGCGTTCAACTTCCCTGGGTTCGACAGGGTCATGAGCACGACGCCGTGCTCCCGACGCTCGAATCGCAGGCGTTCGTAGGAGTCGAAAGGGTCGCTGGAGGCCATTGACGGAGCCTAGACAGCGGCTCCGTCGGGCCTCGGGGTCGGCTGGAACGGGCCAGTGGGTCAGTCGAGGAGACGAAGGCAGGCCGCGGCCACTCCCTCGCCGTCGAGGCCGAGTCGATGGAGGATCTCAGCGGGGCTTCCCTGGGGGATGAACGCCGTTGGAAGTCCCAGCGCCGCGGTGCGAGGGCTGTCGCCGAGCGCGCCGATAATCGCTGCGCCGACCCCACCGGCGGCGATGCCGTCCTCGATGGTGACGACCACGCCGTGGCGATCGGCATCGGCAAGCATCGCGGGGTCAAGCACCGAGCAGGAACGGACATCCCACACGGTCGCGGCATGTCCCCGCTCGGCGAGAAGCGCCGCGGCTTCCTCGGCGGTCTCGAGCATGCGCCCGACTGCGAGCAGGCAGATCCCGCCGTCGCCCTCGGCGAGCCGGCGCGCGGAGAGACCGGTGCCGACTTCGGACTCGGCCATCTGGCGCGCCTCACCGCGCGGATACCGGATCACCACCGGGCCGTCGTCGGCGAGATCGGCCGCATCGGAGAGCATCTGCTGGAGTTCCTGCGCGCTCGAGGGCGCGAGCACTCGCATGCCGGGCACCTTCGTGAGAAGCGCGAGGTCGTACATGCCGTGGTGGCTCGCCCCGTCGGGCCCGGTCACCCCGGCCCGGTCAAGGCAGAGGACGACCGGGAGCCGATGGAGGGCGACGTCGTAGACAACCTGGTCCCAGGCCCTCGACAGGAAGGTCGAGTAGATGGCCACCACCGGCCGGAGACCCGACATCGCCATGCCCGCGGCGGCGGTCACCGCGTGCTGCTCGGCGATCCCGACATCAAAGAAGCGATCAGGGAAACGCTCTTGGAATGGCAGTAGTCCCGTCGGACCCGGCATCGCTGCGGTGATCGCCACGACCCGGGGGTCGTTCTCGGCGAGCTTGACCACCGACTCGGAGAACGCCTGGGTGTAGCCCGATGGTCCGACCCTCGGTGGACCCGAATTGCGATCGAAGGTGGGTGCATCGTGGAGGTGCTTCTCGTCGTCGTGCTCGGCGGGCGCGTAGCCGCGGCCCTTCTGGGTGAGGACGTGCACCACGATCGGCCCCTCGGCCGACAACTCCTCGGCGTTGCGCAAGGCCTCCTCGGTGGCTGCGATGTCATGGCCGTCGACCGGCCCGACGTAACGGACCCCGAGCGCCTCGAAGAACGCCGGGGGTTGGAGGAACTCCCGCACCCCGGCCTTGATCGCCTCGAGGGCCTTCTCCGCCTGCGGGCCCACCCCGGGCAGCTGCTCGAGGAACCGCTCGATGCGGCGCTGACGGCGCACGTACACCGGGTTCAGCCGGATGTCGGTGAGAGCGGTGGAGAGCGAACCGACGACGCGGCTCGCGAAGCTCGGATGGTTCTCGCGCTCATCGACCGCTTGTGCGTTGGCCCAGAGGTTCGACACCGTCGGCGCGTAGCTGCGGCCGTTGTCGTTGAGCACGATGATCACCCGACGACGGCTGTGGCCGAGGTTGTTCAGCGCCTCGAAGGCGAGACCGCCAGTCATCGCCCCGTCGCCGATCACGGCGACGACGTGGCGCCGGTCGACCGTTCCCGCATCTCGGGCCACCGCGAGGCCGTAGGCGTAGGAGAGCACGGTCGAGGCGTGGCTGTTCTCGATGACGTCGTGCTCGCTCTCCTCGCGGCTCGGGTAGCCCGACAGGCCTCCGGCTTGGCGCAACTCGGAGAAGCGATCAACGCGCCCGGTCAGGATCTTGTGGATGTAGGCCTGATGGCCGGTGTCCCACAGGATCGCGTCGCGTGGCGACTCGAACACCCGGTGGAGAGCGATCGAGAGTTCGACCACCCCGAGATTGGACCCGAGGTGCCCACCGGTTCCCGACACGGCGTCGACGACGAAGTCGCGGATCTCTGTCGCGAGCTCGTCGAGTTCGGATCCGGTGAGACGACGGAGGTCCTCCGGCCGGGTGACGCGCTCAAGATGCATGGTGCCCGAACGCTATCGGTGGGCCGAGCAGGCCGGGAATCCGTGCGCTCAGCCCGGCGAGTTGTCGGCGGTGCAGCACCGCGACATGAAGCGCTCAAGGTCGACGACCGCCCGGGTGACGCGCCCTGCCGCCACGATCCCGCCGGGATCCGAGGCCGACACGGTGAACATCACACGGCGACCCTCCACCTTGTCGAGTACCGCTTCGGCGGTCACCTGGACACCCACCGGCGTCGGCTGGAGGTGATCGATCTGTACGCGCATGCCCACGGTTGATGATCCGTCGGGTAGTCGACCCTCAAGCGCCGAGCAGGTCGCCTGCTCGCAGAGCGCGAGAAGCCTCGGGGTGCCGAGCACATCGACCGTGCCGGAGCCGAGCGACCGGGCGGTATCGGCCTCCGTCACGACAAGCGACGCCTCTCCCCGAAGACCGGCCGGCAGTTCCACGGCGAGGACGCTAACCGTCACCGCGGTCGATGCGCACCGGCACCGCCGGGCGGGGGCGCGAAGGACCACCTAGCATCGACGGGGTGATCGACAGCGACGTTCTCGACCGTGTCCTCGCCCGCGCGGTGCGCACGGGGGCGGGGTTCGCCGAGGTGTTCGCCGAGGACCGCCGCTCGACCTCCCTCGCCTTCGATGACGGCCGCGTCGATCGGGTGACCTCCGGCCGCGACCGCGGGGCGGGGATCCGGGTGGTGAACGGCTCGACCACCGGCTACGCCCACACCTCCGACCTCACCGAGGCCGGACTGCTCGCCGCGGCCGAGGCCGCCGCGGCCGCCGCCGGTTCCGGTGGAGCGGGAGAGCGCGTCGTCGGGTCCGTCGGATCCCGAACCGAGGGTCGACGCCACTCTCCGGTGCTGACCTCGCCGGGCGATATCGCCAAGTCGGACCGGGTCGATCTGCTCCTCGCTGCTGATGACGCCGCGCGCTCGGCCGGATCGGAGATCGTTCAGGTATCCGCCGGGATCGGCGATACCCGGCGCTCCGTCCTGATCGCCAACACCGACGGGGTCAATGTGAGCGATGAGGTGACCCGGGTGCTCTTCCGGGTGAGCGCGGTCGCCGACGGTGACGCGGGCATGCAGACCGGCTACCGCTCCCTCGGCCACACCGTTGGATGGGAAATCTTCGACACCGTGGAAGTGGCCGACCTCGCCGCCGACGCCGCTCGGCAAGCGCTGGTGAAACTCGCCGCCCGCCCCGCGCCATCGGGATCGATGCCGGTGGTCATCAAGAACGGCTCGGGAGGAGTGTTGTTCCACGAGGCCTGCGGCCACGGGCTCGAGGCCGATCACATCGCCAAGGGTTCGAGCGTCTACGCCGGGCGCATGGGCGAGCTCGTCGCCTCGCCGCTCGTCACCTTGGTCGACGACGGCACGATGACCGGGGAGTGGGGTACGGCTGGCGTCGACGACGAGGGCACCCCGACCCAGCGCAACGTCCTCATCTCCGACGGCGTGCTCACCGACTACATGTGGGACCTGCTGCGGGCTCGACGCGAGGGCCGGACACTCTCAGGGAACGGCCGCCGCGAGACCTACGAGTGCCTGCCGATGGTGCGCATGACCAACACCTTCGTGCTCGCCGGCCCGCACGATCCCGATGAGATCATTGCCGCCACCGACCACGGCGTCTACGTGTCCGAGCTCGGCGGCGGCAGCGTCAACACCGCCACCGGCGACTTCGTGTTCGGCATGCGCGAGGCCTACCTGATTGAGAACGGCCGGATCACCGAACCGCTTCGCGAGGGCAATCTCATCGGCAACGGGCCGAAGGTGCTCGCCGACATCGACATGCTGGCCGGCGACTTCGCCATGGGCGGGCCCGGCACCTGTGGCAAGGACGGCCAGGGAGTGCCCGTCGGAGATGGTCAGCCGACCCTAAGGGTGTCGTCGATGACCGTCGGCGGTACCGCCGCATGAGCGGAGGAGCTCCGGTCGATCTCCTCTCCATCGGCGATCGCCTCGTGGCGCGCGCCGCCCCGGGGGAGCAGGTCGAGGTGTTCGTGGCGCGCGGAGACTCCACCGAGGTTCGGGTGTGGGGCGGCGAGGTTGAGCATTTCGTGAGCGCTCACTCCGAGGGAGTCGGCGTCAGGGTGGTGTCCGGAGGACGCACCGGCACCTCCTACGCGGGCACCCTCGACCCCGCTGCGGTCGACGAGGTGCTCATGGAGGCTCGCGCCAACGCCGCATTCGGCACTGCCGACGAGTACGCCGGCCTCGTCGAACCCGACGGGGTCGACACCGTTCCGATCGAACTCTGGGACGAGCGGCTCGCGGCGACCCCCACCGAGGACAAGATCGCCCTCGTCACCGAGCTCGAGCGCATCACCCTCGGGCTCGATCCGCGGATTCGTGTCGACGACGCCGACTACTCCGACGGAGGCGGTGAGTCGGCGATCGTTACGACCACCGGGATCCGACGCCATCGCCGCGCCAACTCCTGCCATGTGACGGTGTCGGCGCTCGCCGACGACGGCGACGAGACCCAGACCGGCTTCGGGTTCAGTGTCGGCGACGCTCCGGGTGACCTCGATCTCACCGAGGCCGCGCGCGACGCTGTCGACCGGGCCACCCGTCTCCTCGGGGCGACCAAACCGCGATCCCGCCGGACCACGGTCGTGCTCGACCCCTTCGTGACTGCTCAGGTGCTCGGCATCATCGGCTCGACGCTCAACGGCGAGTCGGTGGTGAAGGGACGGAGTCTCTTCCGCGACCGGCTCGGTGAGACGATCGCCGCCCCCGGCGTGACCCTCGTCGATGACCCAACCGACGCCCGTGCATTCACCGCCACCGACGTCGATGGCGAGGGACTCGCCGCGCGGCGCAATGTGTTGATCGACGGAGGCCGGCTCGAGCGATTTGTGCACTCGGGGTACTCCGCGCGTCGGGCCGGCACCGTTTCGACGGGCAACGCGATCCGAGGCGGAATCGCCGGCCTGCCGGGAGCCGGATGCTTAGCGCTACAACTCTCGCCCGGCGCCAGCTCCCAGGAGGAACTCATCGCCGGCATCGACGACGGGGTGCTGGTGCAGAGCGTCAGCGGGATCCATTCCGGGGTGAACACCGTGTCGGGAGACTTCTCGACCGGCGCATCGGGCATGTCGATCTCCGGCGGCGCGCTCGGCGCTCCGGTGCGCGAGTTCACTATCGCGACCACCCTGCAGCGACTGCTACTCGACATTGCCGAGATCGGCGCCGATCTGCGGTGGTTGCCGATGCGTGCTGTGGGGATGTCGCTGGTGATCGGCGACGTGACGGTCAGCGGCTCGTCGTGAACACCGCGATGCCGTGGTGGCAGGCCGTCGTTCTCGGGTTGGTGCAGGGCCTGTCGGAGTTCTTGCCGATCTCGTCGAGCGGTCATCTGCGCCTCGTCCCGTGGGCCTTCGGCTGGGAGAGCCTGTCGGAGTCGCATCGCCGGGCCTTCGATGTCGCCCTGCACTTCGGAACCCTCATCGCCGTCGTCGCCTACTTCCGCAACGACCTGCGTCGCTATGTCGTCGACGGTCTCTCCGCGCTCGGGCGTCGTCCGGCGTCGGCGGATGGACGCCTGGCCTGGTACTTCGTCGTATCGGCCCTCCCGGCCGCAGTCATCGGATTCGTGCTCGAGAGCCGGTTCGACGACTGGTTCGGCGATCCCGGCCCGATCGCCGTGTCGCTCATCGTGTTCGGACTCCTGCTGCTTTGGGCGGACACCCGCGGCCGTCGGGACCGCGAACTCGACTCGGTCGGTTTGCGAGACGCGCTGCTCATCGGCTTCGCCCAGGTGCTCGCCCTGAACCCGGGCACATCTCGGTCGGGGATCACGATCACCGCCGGGCGGCTGCTCGGGCTGCGTCGCGAGGCCGCCGCCCGCTTCGCTTTCGTGATGGGGATCCCGGTGATCGCCGGGGCGTTCGCCTTCGAGATGCTCGGGTTGGTGAGCGATGGCATTCCCGACGGGCTGCTGTCGACGATGGCGATCGGCGTGGTCACCGCCGGGGCGTCCGGATGGTTGGCGGTGTGGGGGACGCTGCGATTGGTCACCACGCGCACCTTCGCTCCCTTCGTCGTCTACCGGTGCTTACTCGGTGCCGTGGTGCTGGTCGCACTCGCGTTCTAAGGGGCTAAGAGCACGACCGCCTCCTCGGGGCGCGCGGCGACGACCGCGGCTGCGCCTGCGGGAAGGGCAACGGTGATGGTGTCGTCGTCGATCGAGGCGACCACCGCGCGATCGGTGAGGAGGCGACCATCGAGGGCGACTGTCACCGGGTCGCCGGCACCCGCGGCTACCCCACGGCGAGGCGCGGGAACCCCGAGCCAACCGTCCGGGATGTCGACGGTGGTGGTGAGGTGGGCTTCGGTGATCACCGTGCCGGCAGTGGCTCGCGCGGTGACGACGGCGCCATCCAGACGGTTCGGGTCGACGATCGCGCGTTCGGGGATGGCTGGGGCGGGCAAGCGCCTCGTCTCCCATCGGCCGTCCCAAAGTTGCCCTGGGGTCAGATCGGCGGTGGCGACGAGCACCGAGGCGACCCGTCCCCATTCCGCGGTCGACCGCTCAACGGCGCGAGTCGCGTCGATCCGGGACTGGAGGGCGAGGAGGCAGATGAGGGCGATCGCGGCGGCCACGGGGCGAGGGTGGCGCCACACCCAGAGCCGTCGGCGGGCGTCGAGGGCGATGAGTCGGTCGCGGACGACGGTAAAGCGGTCGCGCGCCTCGTGAGCGCTCCAACGCATGGGGCCTCCTTCGCGGAGGTGGGGGCGTCAGGAAGAGGTGGACGACGCCGACGAGGATGTCGACGCGGAACCGTCCGAGCCAGACCCAGACTTCGGTGCCGAGCCGGAGGACGAGTCGCTCGATGAGCCCGAGGTGGATGACTCGCTCGAGGAGCCCGATGTCGACGATGAACTGGCGCTCGACGATTTCGAGGAGCCGCCTCGGGAATCGTTCTTGTAGAAGCCGCCACCCTTGAACGTCACCCCGACCGGGGTGAACACCTTCTTCACCGGCATGGTCTCGCCGGTCTCGGGGTGCTCGGCCTCAGTGAGCGCCTCATCGGAGAAGGACTGCTGGACCTCGATCGTCTCACCGGTCTCGACGAACTTGTACACGTAGGTCGGCATGGCGGCGTCAGGTTATCGTCGGCCTCGTGGAGGTGCGCAGCGCAGTGGTGCCCGCCGCGGGGCTCGGAACGAGGTTTCTCCCGGCATCGAAGAGCGTGCCGAAGGAGCTCATGCCGATCGGCGACCGGCCCGCACTCCAACACGTCATCGACGAGGCGGTCGCTGCCGGATTCGACCACATCGTCGTGGTGTCGAACGTCGCGAAACCCGCGGTCGAGCACTACCTCACCCCCGACCCGCGACTGGTGGCCGACCTCCGAGAGCGGGGTCGCGACGACACCGCTGATCGTCTAGAGGCGATGGGACGCGACTGGACGGTCGACATCGTGTTCCAAGAGCGACCACTCGGCCTCGGCCACGCGGTCGGCTGCGCCTCCGAAGTGGTGCGCGGAGACGCCTTCGCCGTGATGCTCCCCGACGAGATCATGGGAGCGCACACCCTGCTCGCGCGCATGACCGCGGTGTGCCGGGAGAGCGGTGGGGGAGTTGTCGGACTGCTTCGGGTACCCGCTGATGAGGTGTCGGCCTACGGGGTGATCGAACCCGAGGGGCCGCTCAGCGACGGCGTGGTCGCCGTGCGGGGACTGGTCGAGAAACCCGCCCCCGAGGAGGCGCCGAGCGACCTGATCGTGATCGGTCGCTACGTGCTGACCGTCGACGTTTTCGATCGGATCCGGACGCTCACCCCCGGTTCGGGTGGCGAGCTCCAACTCACCGACGCCCTTCGGGAACAGGCAGCGAACGGCCCCATCCACGGGGTGCTGTGCGAGGTTGAGCGGTGGGACACGGGAAACCCCGTCGGTTTCGCTGTTGCGGCCGTCGATCTCGGTCTGCGAGATCCCGTCGTCGGGCCGGCGCTCGCCGCCCACCTCGATTCGCTGCGTTGACCGGCTCAGCGCCGTCTGAAGGCGCCGTCGACGTCGAGGGGCAGTCCGTAGTCGTCGACACCGAACTCGCACAGCGCGATATCGAGCGAGGTGTCGACCACGCTCCAGCGACGCTCCGAGAGGCGCTCGTACCGACGCTCGCG
>Ga0222718_10004778_pt1 | contig 11169 bp, 14 predicted proteins | sample C33_27DmetaG_FD_165045 | JGI IMG/M metagenome (GOLD analysis project Ga0222718, IMG submission 165045) | Estuarine water microbial communities from San Francisco Bay, California, United States - C33_27D | ecosystem: Environmental > Aquatic > Marine > Unclassified | place: USA: California... | reverse complement strand
GGAACTCCGGTCGGGCATTCTCCACAATGCCTTGACCAATCAACTGTGTGGCGTGTGGTCCCTCGTAACTCAGCGCGTCAACTTTACCAGCAACCGGATTGGCCAGTGGCGTTGTTAGCTCCTCGTCAGTGTATAAAAATTCTACTTCGTTGTCAAATGATAGATTATGCATGCTCATGTTACAATTATTTATTCATTCCAGTTGCATTTCGTACTGTTTTTTGTTATACTACACGTATAACCATCAATTTTAACCAAACAACAGCATGAGTAAATTATCAACACTAACATCATTAGACTCCGCCGCTGGTGCGGATGTATCACAAGTTTCTAGCCTGGACAACTTGTTAAACAAGGCCAATTTCGATTTCACTGTGGAGCGGACCACACTCCATGATCCAGAAGGAGAACACATTCCCGGGAAGTACTTGCTTCGAAGAGAAGACACTGATCACGTGCTTGGAGTTGTGGGTGGTAAATATCACCCGGTCAGCACCAGAGCCATGTTGGAGCCGTTCTACAATCTAGTGAAAAAGCATGGCGGAAAATATGAAAATGCCGGTGTGGTACAAGGTGGTAAGAAATGCTGGGTTAGTGCCACGCTGCCTGGTAGTATCAAGGTGCCAGGCCGATCTCATGATATAATTGAGCAGCGATTGGTGTGTTTGATACACCATGATGGTGGTGGTCGTAACTCGTATTTCCCACTGGCTCATCGCGTCGCGTGCAACAATCAATTGAGGTTGCTGACCAAAGCTGCTCAACATAGTCAGTTTGGATTCACACACACGAAAAACTGGGAAGAGTCATTGAAATCAGCCATTGACGGTTTTCAAGCGGCGATCGAAGCACGTAATGAATTCGCGCGAGTGGTGGAGCGATTGAGCACCGCCGCGATGGATGACAACGAGGTGCGAGCATTTTCCAAGCGATTGTATCGGCTGGATGATAAAAAAGCACCATCAAAACAAGCAGAAGCAAGAGGTGAGCAGCTTGTTGATCTGTTCAAACACGGTGCTGGTAACATGGGCAAAACCAGATGGGATGCTCTCAATGCTGTCACGGAGTTGTTGGATCATCATTCTAGCAAGCGATACAAAACAGATGCACACCGGCGAGCGTCAACACAGAACAGATTCATAAGCAACAGTTTGAGAGGATATGGAGACACAATCAAGCAGCGCGCGGTCCGATTGCTCACGAACACAGAAATCAAGCTCAAATGAGCGATGAGATGGAATCCGGTTATGTGAAATGCAAAATAACCGCGGATTTTATTCTAGAATTGTATGAAGAGATGAAAGAAGAACCAGATCCTCTGTTCAAACGTGCCAAGCTGGATGCGATCGAAGAGCTCAGTGATCATCTAGGGGAATGGCTGGTTCTTCCTGATGATTAAATAGTCGCATTTCACGTGAAATTTCATTATAATGTAATTATAACAATCAACAAAAGGTAAACAATGAATTTAGATTTCAAATCAACCAGGCTGCAACGTGTAAAAGACATACAAATACCTGACATATTCAACAGGCGTATGAAAACTGGTATCAATCGTATCGATGTGTTGTTCGATGATGGTATTTTACCTGGTAGTGCCATGACATTAACAGCTAAAGCTGGTTGTGGTAAGACCACTTTCATGTTACAGATGTTAGATGGGTTGAGCAAGAACGGATACAGTGTAGGTTATTTCAGCGGCGAGGAGAGTGTGTATCAATTAGCATACACCGCCAATCGTGTGAAAGCTGATGAAGTGCCGGTTGCGAACATAACTGATATTGACCGCATCAAACAAATGATGAAGGATCTAGATTTGATAGTGATCGATTCATTTCAAGCGCTCACCAGCAAAACTAAAATGAACGCTAGACAGCTCGAGAAATATGCTGTGCAGACACTTACTCGCCACGCTAAAGTGCATGAATGCACAGTGGTGTTCATCATGCATTTGACCAAGAGCGGTGATCTCAAGGGTGGCACAATAGTGCCGCATACAGTTGATGCTAATGTCAAAATTGATCGTATCAGTGATTCAGACAACGATGATGATCGTGTGATATTTTTCGAAAAGAACCGATTTGGTCCATTGAACGAACTGGAGTGTGTGATTGGTCGACATGGTTATGATTTTGACGCGACCGTGATCAAGTCAGATGAAAAAGCTAGTAGCAAGACATCACGCAAGCAACAGGATTATGAAGACATGCTCAATTACATGCTGTACAATGGGCATATAAAAATCGACAAAGCTAGTCAGATGATGGAAAACAACCCATCAAAAGCATACAGTCGATTGAGAGACATGGTCATCGCCGGCAGGGTTGTGAAACATGATCGTGGGTCATCATCTCGCTGGGAGTTAACAGATGTTGAGCTAGCTGCTCGCTCACAAAATCTTAAAATCGCCGCGGAAAATAAATAAAAAACATATCACAATATAAATATGTTTAATGGCGGAACAGGAAACTAGCAAGTTAATTGTCAAGGTGATAGAAAACACAAACAAATCTATAGATCATATATACGAGTGTATAGATGTTGAAGACGATCCGGACTTGTTAGAAGAACTTGAAACTATTGCGGATGCATTAGGTGAGTTGTTAGACTCGCTCTCAAATATGTAGTTGCATTTCGTCACATCTCACCGCATAATAAACACATGAAAGCATTTTTATCAGTTACTATGATAGGCATGGTCATTTTGTTGTTAACATCCACAACAACAAAGAGTGATTATGTGACTACCACACAATATATTGAACATCGATCAGTTGATATAAAAATCGCTGAGTATCCTCCACCGCTGGATTTTCTCACGAAGTATCACGTAACTATCAATGGTAAAGTAGTGGGTATGTTAGACGAAGACACACGAGCCATGTTGGATCTGTTTCAAGTCGAATCATACACCGGTCAAGATTTTCATGACATGAGTTTAGGAACATCAATCTGGGCCCGCCGGAACAATCATTCTGCTGGATTCAGTAAAAATATAAGAACAAGATGAATTATAACGAACAAACAGACGCTCTAGTGTTTGAACTAGACAATTTAATCAAACGTTTTCAAGATGAATTCGAGATCAACACATACACTGTAGCTGGTATATTAGAAGCTAAAAAAATGGACGTTATACTGGACGCTAGCGTGGATTTTGAATCTGATATGGATGCTGATGACCCAGGGGAGAGTCAAGCTTAATGTGCATGTGTATACAATATGTTCATTAGATTACCACCACAATCATCTCCGGGTATGCAATTTTTTATCTGACTGATGGTGTGAGGACAGCATCCGGAATTTTCTAAGAAATCCAAGGCGGAGCGTTTCATCTCTAGACCGTTACCTTTCAACTTATCCCAGTCTTCTTTTGAAGATATCATAGATGGGTGGCAGTTAAATCGATCATGTAAATGTGTTATTAGCTTTTTAAGCTCGCGGGCTTTTGGAGCATCCGCGCATCGCGACGGTTCTTTATCGTTTTCCGGTTCTTTTATGTTGTGGTTAAGCGGTGTGGTCTCTGCAGCTAGAGCCGCGTCAAATGAGAGTATTTTAGGCCTGGGCAGCTCGCTGTATTTTTCTGCATATATGCTGTTTCTCATGAGCTGATTGACTCTCGGTCCGTGTAATTTACGACCCACAACATTTGTCGCATACAGCATGGCGTACTTGGGCTCTAACATGTTCTCCTGTTCTGGTGTGAGTAGTTTGTTACGCCGGATGGCTTGTTCATATAAATGATAAGATTTGTTCATGTTAAAATTATTTGATGCTCGAATAACCACGGAGCGCCACATTTAGTTTATATGCTATACAATCCGCTGGTAGATCGATTTGATAGTATTGATCTAGCATTTGATGATATTGATTGCTGTCCGGGTCTACATTTGATGATTTTATCTGCTCTGCTAAGCGCGCTTTCTCTTCTCCTACCATCTCTGTTTTCAAACCGTGATCTTCTAGATCACCATACAACAGATACTGATGAAACAATATACCGGAGGCTTTGGAGTGATTGTAAACTTGCAAGTGAAATGTCGCTAGTTGATCATCAGACATGTATGTGAGAAGCTTTGCCATCTCGTTCAACTCCGGGCTTGTCGTTGGGTCATGTAGTTTAGATGCTAATAGTTTGTAGCTTTTGTCTTTCGCGTCATCAGCACTCATGTTCCGAGTTGCACCGTTGGAAGAGTTGTACCACACTTTGTCAATTCTCTCCGCTCCTTTGATGCACAAATACAAAAAGTCATGAGCATTAAAATCAGCACTTTGTATTTGAGAAGGCTCGCGCAACACCTCGTCAAGATCCAGCTCATCATACGATTCATTGAATATTTTGAACGCGTTCGCCCAATCCGGTCCGCAACTTGCCGCGGCATAGTTGTACGCCCACTTCCAGTACAACTCTGCATCAACAACCCGGAAATCGTTTTCGTTTTTCAACCAAGGTCTTTGCTGCATGTTGATGTTTTCAATATCAATGTTGTATTGACGTGTATCTGGATCCATTTGTAAAAATTCACCATTCACATCCTCTTCACGCTTCAACCATTGTCCATATTTTGTGATCGATCGAGGATTGGGGTAAGGTTTGCCAGTGTAATCAACCGCTCCTAGATAGAAAAATTGTTCTGGTTTGTGTAGTGAAAAATTGATCACCATGTCATTCACTCCATTTTTCTTGGCCCATTCAGCCCATTCTCGTGGATTAGGCACGAGTTGGACAACTCTGTTTCGACCAATCAACGTGTTTTCTAGAGTCTCGGAACCGGACAATCCATCATCCAGATTAGTCGCGGCAACAATCATGAAGTTCGAGACAATACGATTGTCACCTATACGACGCTGCTGAATGGTTCTCTGCATGGCCAATCTCATGGAGGATGTGGCTTGACCGATCTCGTCCAGGAACAATGTGCCCATCAGATTCGGCTGTTCTATTAAATATCGTGTCCACGCCATTGGTTTGAGTTTCACATATTTTCTATCTTGATATGTGTCGCTCGTGTCAAATGTGATCTCTGGCATGCCGGTTAAATCTTGCGGTTCGTATAAATTTGTAGCGAAATCGATAAACACCCAGTATTTGCCAGGGTCTTGCATGATTTTTGATGCCAATTCGTCATCTATATCTAAAGATTTTACAAACTCTCTACCATTTTCTCGAGCCAGCTCTTTACTGGCTAATTCGACCGTTTCTGTTTTGCCAACACCCATCTCACCGTATATCAACACACCTGGAGGATCTTTGACTTTTTTATCCTGTGTTTGGTGCCACAACTCTTTTATTATGTGATGCAGCATGGTGTTGCTGACTTCCAGACGGCCATCTACGGATTTCACATCCGATATCTGACCAGGTGTGTACCCAAGTCTACCGCTTTGCGCTCTTGCCACTCTGCTGTCCAGGTCATCTTCCCCGCTGCGTAACACGGTCCCTTCTTTGTATAAATTGTATATACTATCTAAATCGGTTTTTCGTTTGTAGTTCATGAATCTATCTATACATATTTATGAAATTACACCATTTTTACCACGGTGATCTGTTTATCATTGACAAATGGTGAGTCTGTACCCCCGGCAGTTAACACCACTAGATTCTTGGTTCCTGGAGTGGACAGAAACAGAGGATCACTCTCTACATAACCATCTGTCAAATATATTACAATCTCGGGAGGCTTGTTTTTAGAGTTTGATGTGAGATAGTCAGCCACACTTGATAAACTTGTTCCTCCACCACCCGTTACCTCGAATGGTCTGTCAGGATTAAACTCGTTGACTAGTGGCTCTCCTGTGTTGCCCCATAATGCTCGTCGACCTTGGTGTGTGATTGTTATGTCTTTACCAACAACATCGTCCCATAACAACACTCTGACATCTGTTTTGTATATGCGAATCAGATTGATCACCTCACCTAAAAATTGTGGTTGTTCGTGTGATGTGGATCCAGATGTGTCTATAGCCACCACAGCTGGTGGTAATTCTAAGGATTCCATTGGTTTCTTCTTGGGTAGGTACAATCCACCGGATAATGGTCGCCGGCGAGGGTTGCTCCAATCATCACGAGTTTTGATCTGTCTTGGCTTTAAAAATCTTTTGAGCTCTTGTTTCCAGTTGACTGTACCTTCGGTTGGTTCAATCATGTGGGTACCTCCACCAGAGCCACTGGCTCTGTTTCCCATCGCTTGCTTCATTATATTCGCGGATTTCGCTTGTATGTTTTTCCATTCTTCAGGGGTAACGTTCGCTGGTGTACCACCCTGTGATTGTACTTTTTTAGCCAATGTGTCATCACTCACGTGATCGTCAAACTGACCTGCATCTGCTTCACTAGCACTCATGTCACTGCTCTTACCTCCACTGGTTTTTTGATCACCAGATTCATCACCAGATCCAGATGAAGAGTCTCCAGAACCATCTCTGTCTGCAATTTTCCAAAACCCGGAGCGGATCAATAGTATATACACTTCCTCAGGACTCCGGAGCTTGCCGGTGTCATCCAATATATACACATCAGGTTTGAGCTCTTTCAGTGGTACACGACCGGTTCCTGGTTCTGCAAACAATCCCGAGTCTGGTAATTTTACCATGCCGGTTTCTCCTCGAGTGTTCTTAACAGTATCACCTAACTGCGTTATGTACCAATTCACGATGTAATCGATCGCGAAGTTCCAGCACATGTGATGCACACCGTCCTTGAGTTTTAGTTTCTGTTCATCGGATAGATCTGGTGATCCGCTCATTATTTTACGGACTGATAGTATCGGGTTCGAGTCTCTACTCACGTGTGCGTAAATCACGTGCATGATCTCGTGAATGATAACACCAACAACCGCTCTCTTTTGATTGGATTCCCACAACTCTACCAGAAATCGCTCATTTATAAACAAGTTACCGAATCGATCAACAGCCATGGTTTCACTCGAATCAACTATTGTGGTGTATTGGTCTTTCTCATAATTTTCATCACCATACGGGTAATTGATCACGCGGAATATCTTGAGTGATCTGAAAGGTAAAACGAACATGGGAAAATTGACCTGTATGTAACTACCTATGGTTTCCAGTGCGGTTCGAAAAGTCTCTCTATCACTCGCCACGTCTTCGCATAGTATCATGCGCGTGTCAGTAAAGTTTCTGAATGAAGATATGTTCATATATACATTATTTATTAACAATGCAGCTTGTTATCATAAGAAATCATTTAATGCGCTGAGAGTGGAGCCACCTGTCAGATTCGAACTGACGACCGTTCGCTTACAAGGCGAGTGCTCTACCGGCTGAGCTAAGGTGGCTATTTACGTTTGCGTGGTCTGGTTGTCTTGGTTACAGTAACAGTTTTACGAACAGTTGTTCTACCCCGCGTGTTCTCTGTGACTCGTCTGCGTGTTTGTTTTGCCATATGATATATATATACTATTGATTGAAATGTTTCAACTATTAAATATTAGCATGAGAAAATTGTGGTTAATATGGGCCCGTACACTGGATCACCGTGTGGGGAGAACAAATGACGATCAACCAGACATTCCAATATTATCTTTACGAGATGCGCAGATCAGTTTGTTGATAAGAAGTGTGATTGTTATCATAAATGTGACGACATGTTTGTTCATCGTGGCTAATATCATAAAAAATTGGTGAGTATTGGTTTTTTTGATAAATAAATATATATGGACTGGACGGATAGATATGTAAAATACCTAAGAGAATATCAGCAGAAAAAAAATCTCATACAACCACATGACACTCTGCACAAACCAACAACATTCTCGCAGAAGAGGTTTGAGTGGTTTGCTCTTGCGGAACAAGAGAGTCTGTTAAGGGAATACACAGAGAGACAAGCTGAAATGGAGTCTAAAATGATGCAAGAGGAACGTGACTCTGCTGACGCTAGTGATTTCGGTTTTGATGCTGATGGTGCAACAAAGTGGTGGGGACCGTCAGTGTTTGGTGATAATCTAGCGATGTGGTTGCATGAAGACAATCATGTCACACAAGGTGATAGTGTTGTATCGTGGGAGCGATTGACTCAACCTAAAACGCAGAAACATCCCACATCAACTGTGTGGAACGGCATTCCCGCGGTTTCGTTTGATGGGCTTGACACAGATGATCTTGGAGACGCGTTCTATTCTGATCCAGGTGAATCACCTCTGTTGAGCGGTGTGGATGAGAACGGAAACGTGGTTGATGGGTTCGCCGTGTTCGCGGCCTTTCGAGCGCAGAGAGCAACTGATCCAGTGAGCGAAGGGTCGTCTGCAGATAGTTATGGTCGCGGCAGTGTCTGGGCAAATAAAGAAACCGGTCCAATATTGATTAATGCCCATGGTCCATGGCAGGATGGTAGAGTGTATTTTGACACAGGACCTCATCCAAACGGGCGAGATCGCGTGAGCATGCCACTCATACAAGCTCCTCAAGACGAGCGTGATGTGGTTGTGGGTTGGACATATGACGCCACTCAATCTCAACAAATTGTTTCGGTTAATGGTATCGAGAGAAGCGTGACCGTTAAGTCAGAAAATATCCCCCTGCATATAAGTCAAGACTCACAATTCTTTCTTGGTAGGCAGTCTTGGTATCAGCGAATGATTTTAGGAGAGATGATAGTGGTGTCCACACCGGTGTCTCTCGAGACGCGAAAAAAGATAGAAGGTTACATGGCTCACAAGTGGTCATTCAACAAAGATTTGCAAGATTCCACCGGAAATCATTTGTATGTCGATAACCGACCACGACTAAATCTATGAAGTTAATAACTTCGGAGATGCTGTTGTTCATCACGATCTGTATATTGTTATGGTTTGTGAACAAACAACATGATCATATTGTGTATCTAGAGGATACTATCAAAATACAAGACACCGCCATACAACAGCAAACATTTTTAATAGAGTGTCAAAAGATAGTTCTAGATAAACAAACGAACATGGATTTCGAGGGGTTGCAACCTTTTTACAAGCAATTCGATTAAAAATCTTTAATTTCAATAATTTTTTTCCACAATTTTGTTGTTTTTTGTGTATCGAGCCTATATAATAGGTGTATTGTTTAATTATGAAAACAAAAATTATAATCGCCGCACTACTAAGTGCATTAATGATTAACGCCGCTTCTGCTGAAAAGCAAAACGCTGGTCTTGAATTCGGAGGATCCATCGGTGCAGGATATGTATCTGATGATTTCTTCCGCGGCCAAGCCAGTAGCGGGGAGTCTCTACAGGCCAATGTAGGGTTCAACACTAGTGTTGGATCAGTTGGATTGTTCGCGGATCTCGCCACTACTCAAAGCGTGGACAGCACCGAAGCTGACACTAATGATGTAACAGTCGGATTGAGCTTGTCTCCAGTAGACAAAATCGATTTGCTGTTAGGAGTGTACAACACTGACATCAGCAACTCCGGAGGAAATCTTGAAGGTTTCGTTGGATTGCAGATCGACACGTTGTTGAATCCAAGCATCACCGTGTATCGTAACACAGACCAAGAGTTGTACACATATGAGGGTCAATTGGGTCATACCGTTGATCTGAATGTGTTCGATCTGGAACTGAGTGGTTGGTTGGGTAACACCGAACTCACCGCCAGTGATGACAGCACTTACTACGGAGCCAAGCTGACCGCTGTGAGAAGTGTTGGTAATGTTGATTTCTACGCAGATGTTGCTGTAGATGACAATGAAGATCGTGACTCAGAAACTCTGTGGGGTGCTGGAGTTGCAGTAAAGTTCTAATAAAACAAGGAGAAAATAAAATATGAATCAAACACTAGATACAGTTAAGGGTCTGATCGGTGGAGTTACTTCCATCTTGCTTTACGCAGTAGGCCTTCTTGTAGTCGCTCAGGTGGTCTTCGGACCAGGTGCTGGGCTTAACGTCATCGGTAACCTTCAAGGCTTGGTCACAGGCTTTGTGGGTGCCGGAGCTAGTCTGGCTAGCATCATCACTTTGTTGCTGGTGGTAGCATTGTTCCAGAAGACTAGTTGTTGCTCAAAGGAGGACAAGTAACCGGGAACAAGAGTTAATAACTCTTCTAATCTAGACTCTTGCTTTCGGGCAAGAGTCTTTTTTTTGAATAAATACTATTATGAATCGTGATTGTCACAACATTCAACTCATTTACGAACAACGAAACAAACCCATCTCATCTAGTTCAGTGAACTGGGATGGTCCGATGTTACAAGACAACCTCGCAAAATTTCTCGAAAGACAGCCACACATGAAAGTGTTGATGCCACTGTTTGAATGGGCATGTGAGAAAAAATTCGCTATAAATCCGATATCCTGGATGAATTCTATTGGTAACAAGGGCTACTTACACGCTCAAGTGATGTATGATCATGATGAGAAGAGACATGTTGTTAATGATACCGATCCTATGGAGCTGCTTCGAATGACGGACAATTATCAGAAAACAAGTTCATTACCGGATAATTTTATTGGTATGTCTCTCACGTTCGGGTCAGACGCCCTGCCGGCATCCGGGGATGCGAAAGATTGGGACAACATCGCTAGTGATCTTGTTGACGTGCCATTCGTCAGCTCAGAAGTAACAGAGTATCGACGAATCGAGACGCATCAGCGTACTAAAAGTGGCTGGCACCAAGCTTTGGGCCCACACACACAGCAACCTGTAGGAATGTTTGATAAGAATTACGTTAGAGCTGGAGTCGATTTATCAGAACCATTGAGCAAACTTGAAGAACATTACAACATATTTCAGTCTCGATGGCAGATCGCGCGATCAAGCAAAGACACGGAGACAGATTTTGCATAAATATTGATATGAGCAAGTCAGCTATAGGTGAGATCATCAAATGGATACATTCTCGGAAATTTGTACCGATGCACTTGGATCGCGGGCCAAATGGACAGAAAGCAATGATGATTGCTAGTCGTAGTGGCTGGGTGCTTCGTGGTGGTGAGAAAATGGAAAATCCGCTTCATGGAGATTCGAGATTTCCAAACGCACCGGAGCATCTGTACACACATGTGTTTAAAATATACAACAACAAGATGAGTGACAACATGACAATAGTCATTGGTAAAGTGCAGTCTTTTTATACCAGCACCGTCAAAGGCACCACCACTGCACCGCTCGAGATATACCGTGATGTGGTGTCGCATCCTAACTTGAGGCAGTTTGAATCGGCATGGGGTGTGTG
>Ga0222718_10004775_pt1 | contig 11176 bp, 15 predicted proteins | sample C33_27DmetaG_FD_165045 | JGI IMG/M metagenome (GOLD analysis project Ga0222718, IMG submission 165045) | Estuarine water microbial communities from San Francisco Bay, California, United States - C33_27D | ecosystem: Environmental > Aquatic > Marine > Unclassified | place: USA: California... | reverse complement strand
GAAGCAGGTGCATTTTTAATAACAATTAAATCTGTATCGTTATTAACTAGAGGTGTTAAATCTCTATTGTTCCATTCCTGTGTAATATAATTCATCATTTCTTTTAAATTTATTTCCTGTGTAACCTATGTATTGTAAACCACCTTGTGATTTTTCATAAGTTACATAATGAGGACCATCAAAGTTCCACTTATGTTTAGAGTATTTATTGTGACCTTCAATGACACGTTGTAGAGTACGTTTGCCTCTTAACTCCATAGATATAAAGATACAACCAAAACCTTTGTCTTTACAAAAGTCTGTTTGTTGTTCTAATAAATCTGAAGACGATTTTTTAAATAGTCCATCGTAATCTGATGGAAGTAAACCTGTATTGCCCTCAATCAAAGCATATCTATCAAATACTCTTACACTATCATTATAACAACTACGTGTTAGTATTCTTGCTGTTGATACTGGATTGCCTTGTTCATTATAACGTATAGAAACACCTAGTACAGGTTCTTGCATACGTTCTTTAGTATAATTTTTTGCTCGTTTACCACCTTTTTTTATGACTATATCATAAATGTAATCAATGTCTTTTTGTACATCTAAAGGTGCAACCTCAAATGTCTTAATCATATTTTATTAAATGAATAAAAAAGTAAGTAGGATCAATAAGACCTAATCTTAACTTTTTAGAATTATCGTGGTGTGTTTTGTGGTAACCTTCTCCTGCTGTAAATAAATTTAACCAATGACTATTGGCTGCCTTGCCGTCTTTGTGTAAGTATGCGTTAAACAGTCCAAACAAATGTGAACTTAAAACACAAGGTACACAATAAGCAAATATTAATAATAACGGATCAATTAAAAATAAAACTGTAACAATAGTAAAGACTAACTTCCAGTAATGTCTATGAAAGAACATTAAGATTTTATTATCTATTAATCCTTTAAAAAATCTACGTTCTATCTTGCCATCTAATCCCCATAGATTAAAATAGATTTTCCAAAAACCGTGATGTACAGGACAACTAGGGTCTTTTGGTGTATCTGCATAGGCGTGATGTTGTCTATGAATTGCGGCTCGTGTTAAGTAAGGACCAGACCCTACAAATAAACTTAAAAAGTTTGTAAACCATTCAAACCATTTACCTGTTTTAAATGATTGATGAGAATAGTATCTATGGTAACCTGCACTTGAAGAACAGATTGTAATTACGTAATACCATATAAAACCTGCAACAAACATCCATAAACTACCATAGATAAAACCTGGTATTAATGCCAAATGGCATAGTAAATGATTGAGTAGTAGTTTATGCGTTGTTTTCATAATATAAAAGTAAAATTAAATTTCTTCAACACTAAAAGATATTAAATTATATTGACAATAATAAATCCTTTTAGCAGAAGAGGTAATTATATCTTCTTCTAATTTAAAATTATTATAATCTTCGTCTGTATTAAATTTCAAACTTAATGTTTGTGTCAGATTGTCTTCAGATACAGTTGTTACTAATCCAGATGTTTTTCCTGCATTAACATATTCAGTAATTTTATTTAAAGCATTTGTATCAGGTGTGTAAAATGCAACATCTGTATTAGGTCTTGTCTGTATCAAATTTCTTGTTTTTGCCATAAGTATCTCCTGTTTTTATTTATATTACTTTACTTCATATATAAATTGTTCTTTACCGTCTATATAAATTGTCTTTTTAATAGCGGTTTTATTTTGACCACAATATCTAAAACATACATTCGGTGCTATATCTTTTTTTAAATTATCTCTAAAATTAGACCATTCATCTGATAGTAAAATATCTTCTATAGAATTTGATTCCTCTACTTTACTAGCATCTAAAAGTTTTTTAAAATTACTGTCATTCATAGTTTCAGGATTATCACAATAACAACAAGGCACTAGATATCCAGTAGCAGTGTATGCTGTTGCCCAATTTTTAAAACACTTTGGATTTAATTTTTTTGTCATACTTTAGGTATATCTTTTAATTTTAATTCTTCATTTTTAGGTTCTAACTCATCATTACCCCACCACCTAGATGATAATGTAATAGATAATTTAATATTATTATCTTTTGCCATCTGTTTTGCTTGTTCAATATCATTTTCGTTATATGAAAAAACTATGTACTGCCATATTGGTTTTCGAATTAAATATTTTTTAGATTCTATCATAATATCAAACAACTTTTCACCGTCTTGGTTTATTCTATACTTATGACTATCTTTTGGTAATCCATCTATTCCAAAATGCCAATTTGCATTTGGATAGGCTTTGAATGCTTTTATGTACCAATCTTTTGATTTTAACGAAGAAGCATTATGAACAGAAACTTGTTTATTTTTTTCATTACTTAACTCTAAAAATTTTATAAAATTAGGATGATGTACAGGATCAGAATATTGCCCACAAAAAATTAAATAATCATAAAAAGAAATTATTTTTTTAAAAGTTTTTTCGGTCATATCATAACCTGGAACTTTTTTATCAATTCTTTTCCAATAGGTTCTTAAACATCTAGGACACTCCAAGCCACACCTATGAGATAAATCTATATTAATATCTCTACGATTTAAAAAATAAAAACTCATTATCTAAATGAATTAATATCTTCCCAATCGTGTGGTTTATTTGTAGCGTGTGTAAAATGTACCATTTTTATATCAGGATGAAATTCTCCACCAAGATAAACGTAATCATTTCCTGTTACTTTATTATAGAGTTGTGTTGTTTTTATTTTCCATTTATTTAAATCGAAATCCTTAACACCTATGTCTTCTTTTGCACACCATCTACATACCCAACTTTCAGGCACAGTTATTAATTCTAATTCATCATTAACACTATCCTCGACAAAGTATTGTTCACCGTTTACAGGACCTTTTGCAATACCTCTTTTAATATAAAAGTTTTGCCAAGTGTCAACATCTGACATAAACTTGTCGTAAATGTATTTACAATCTTTAGGATAATATTTAAAAAACCCACCATTTATTTTGTATCTTTTTTTATCAGTATCTCTCCACCATCCTGGTATAGAAATAAATTGACCTTTTTTTATTGGATAATTAAATAAATCTTCGTAATCATTTATCAATAAAACATCTATATCCATAACACAAATAGGTTCATCTATGTCTAAAGACATACCATACATTTTATTCCATTGTAATAATACATCATCTCTAATAGGTTTTCTAACCCATATAAATTCGTGTTCTGGTAGTTTTTCTTCTAAATATTTTTCGTATTCGGGACCGTAACGGTCACCTATTCTAACTGCTACTATTTTCATTTATTTCCATTTCACTATTTCATTTAAAAGAGGTTTTTCAACCCAACTTTTATACTGATGTTTTGTATCATCTCCATAACCTATACCCATTAAGAATGCTATATCATTTGAATTTTTTAAACTTTTTCTTAAAATATTAGAATGTATGTGTGTATTATAAAAAAAACATTTACAAAAAGATACATCTAATCCTTTTTCAACTGCCAGAGAAGACGTTACCATACTGTGCATACCTGATTGAATTAACCACATTGTAGGATTTGGTTTATCTAATTGAAAAATATCGTTAACTCTACCTGATTTATAATAATCATTTTCTTGTTGACTTTTTGTAATCATTTTATCTTTTTTAGTATAAACTAATAAGTATGGTGCTCTTACTTGATTATTAAAATGTATTTTGTTTAATTTTTTTCTCATCTCTATAAACTGCTCTCTAGTTTTCATATTTTTATGGCAGTCTACCCATTCATCATAAATTTTTTCTAATTTTTCAAAATCTTCTTTTTTTGCATACTTATTTGAATACTGATGTTTTGCGTGTGAACATACTGTTGCTAATGCCACATATTTTTTTTCTTCGTAATGTTCTGGACCATAAACTTCTATATCATACATATAAAAGTTGTTTTTGTGAGGAGTTAAATTGTGTGCTTTTTCTAAAATTTCTTCTATGACTTTTTTATCAGGTATTTTATCTTCTCTAAAAAAAGATACATTGGTACGTTTTTTTAATAAATCTTCTAAACTCATCTTTTTATTCCTATTATCATAAATCTTTTATATTCTAAAAAATCTTTTTCAAACATATCAATATTTATTAAACGTGATTGATATTGAGATACAAATTCATTTAGATTGTTCACAGTATTAATATGTTCTGGTATCTTGTGATAATTATTACTTTGTAAAACTATCAATGTGCCTCTTTGTGTTCTATCTATTATATCGTAAATTGTTTGTTGATTTAAATGTTCGCAAGAGGTATTAATTATTATTTCACTTTCTAAAACTTTTTCATCAACTTCTTTTATATCTCTTTCTAAATGTCTTACTTGTGTTAATAAACCATTTTTTAAGTTTTCATTATCTACTTTTCTAAACAATTTTTGTGATATTCTTTTTGATAACGGATCAAAGTCAACACAATATATTCTGTCTATTTTTTTAATTTTAAATTTTTCAATTAACTTATATGCTAATAGTCCATACCAACTACATAATAAAACTATAGATACATTATCTTTTTTTATTTTATTACGAAAACTATGTTTATAGTTATTTAAATTTTCAACTAACCAGTCTTTACTTATTTGTTGTCTTTCACCTATCGAGTTTAAAACATCTAATAATCTTGTAGGATAATCTTTAATTATTTTTTTTATAATTTCTATTGTGTTAATATCAAACATATTTACCGTTGTATAAAACTATTGTATTGTTTTCGTTACCCTCTTGCCAACTAGATATTTGGTCTCCCTTGAAGTATTTGTATTTAATATCTTCATTAAAAATAAATCTATCTATACCAGAATATAGTCTTAAATATAAATCTCTTTTTTTAAGGAACTTTTCTAATATCTTTGTGTTGTCTGACCATCTCATTATTGAAGAATTAACTAATGTGTCATTGTTTATTAATAAGGTTCTTAATTTTTCTTTTTTCCAAGGTGTACTATCTATTACAGTAAATTTATCAAATTCACTTGCTAAAAAATCTATATTATCATTGATTTTAATATCTAAATCAAAGAATAAACATTGTCCTTTAAATTGAAACAAAGAGAGTTTATGCCAAACACCTCTTAACTCTGGATTTGTAATAGGTATATCGTAATCTTTTTCAACCTCATCTGTAAAACATTTGAAGTTGTGATTTACAGTAAGATGTTTTTCAATAGAATCTTTTAGTTTTTCAACAAAATCTCTATTGTATTTTTTGCCCCATTTTACACAATATACATCAACCATTTAACTCATTATATAGACTTATTAATTCAATAGGACTTTTTGAAGCTCTTAATTTAGATTTTAATTCTTTGTTATCACTATTTTTAACCTGATCTTTTTCAAATAACTTTACTTTGATAGCAAACAATATTTCAGCACTTTCTTTATCATTGACATCAAAATCTAATAACTTGTCTATAAAACTATCAACTGTAACTTTAACTTTTTCTTTTTTATCAGTCTTTGATTTTATTCCTGCGTCTACCAATTCACTTAATTGTCTAGCATAGTTTCTATTTCTTGCTATAGTAGAACCTGCAATTTTATCAGTATCATATTCTTTAATTAAATCTTTAAAGTCCTGATTATTGAAATCAACTTTTAAATAATGATTTATTGCCTTTTCGCCTTGTTTATAAATTACTTCTACTGTATCGTTTTCTGAATTAGCATAGTAAGCTTCTATTATCTTTCCACTAAATATTGCCATAATTACCTCTTTCGTTTTTAATATATTCTATTAAATTAGTCTTGGCAGACCAACCTAAATCTTTTAAAACTTGAATACTTGCTTTATTATTCTTTCTTTCAAACATAGTACCCATTCTTTTGTCTTCAACACTCATATTTAGTTTGTCTAAAAGATCGAGTAAATTAATTGAACTTCCTGTACCTATTTCTATAACTTTATTACTAATATTATTTTTAATTAAAATTTTTATAGCAATCATTAAATCTTCTACGTGAATAAAATCTCTAAAATGATCTACATTAATATAACTTACATCATTTTTAATTAATTTAGGTATCAACATATTTTCTCTACCACCAGGTCCATAAACAGTTGTAAATCTCATACCTAAACTATTTTCAGGTGCAATTTGTTCCATATAAAATTTACTCATTGCATAAGGATTACGCCAAGGTTCGTTTGCTGTGCTTGAACTAGCATATAGAATTTTTTTATCTTTAAACTTTTCAAAAATTCTATGACTACCTATAACATTGTTTGTCCAATAATCAACTGGATTATCTAAACTTTGTCTTACTCCTGAAAGTCCTGCTAAATGAATAACTAAATCAACATCATAATCTAAATCGCAATTGATTAGATCATTGCCTGTTTTTTTATCTAAACAAATAAGTTGATGTTCGTCTTTAAGAAAAGATTGTAGGTTTTTACCTATAAATCCTTCACTACCCGTTAATAATATTTTCATTGTTGTACATAATTAAGATTTATTGATATATAAGTTATAAGTTGATATTGTTGTTGGTGTTCCGTCAGGAAACTCTTGTGCTCTGTAATCATCTGCGTTCACAAAACGTGTTTGATAATTACCAGAACCATTTAATTTTGTATCTACAATAGCAGTACCTCTAGTATTACCTGAACCACTTGTGCCTATTGAATATGAAATACTATATCCATCTGTAGAAGAAGCAGCAGTATATCTTATCCACCCTTGTAGTAGAGATTCAAAAGTAGCAGTATCAAATTCTTGTAAATGATTTGACGCATTAATATAAAAAGGAACAGTATAAGAAGTATCTGATCCGTCAATTCTATGTAAATAATAACTTGTTATTGTAGTAGGTTGATCTAGTGTTTCACCAATACCACTTGCTGTGTAAAGAGATGTATCTGCTCTTGTGTCTTGGTAAATAGGTGTTGCTGAAACATTAGTTGCACCTGCTAATGATGTTGACGTTGAAACAGTATATGTACCTGCTTGTTGAGTTGTTGTTGTACTAGCAGTTAGTAAATCTATTGCAGGATGTAAAAACGTATCTTTAATATCTTGTAAACTCATTGCTTGTATGTGTCCACCTGAAGTATAATAAACAGGCCAGGTTGTACCTGTGTCAGTAGTAGGTGTTACACTAGCGTTAGCATTATTTAATCTATCGTAAGATACTGTAACTGTAGAGGGCTCTGCTGTTGTTGCTTCGCTTGGAAATGATGTTGTACTTGTAGAAGACGCACCTGCTTGTAATCTTGTGTCATCTATAGATGATAGATTACCACCTGATCCAACTACAGATAATGCAACACTAGGATTTAATGAATATTGATATACGATTTGGTCAACGATTTGATCGACCTCTACCGAGGACATCTCTTTAACATTACCACTATCGTTTTTTAAAGGTGTTCTTACTGCCATAATATATTCTTTCTCATATACTTATATGACTTAAAAAGTCAAGTCTGGTTTAAGCACCTGCACCATATAATGACTTCAATACTCCTCCAGATGAGTTTAATATTTGTAAATTTACAACCGATTTCAATTGATCTTGTCCAACAGCGTCATCAGCAATTTTAGCTTCTGAAATTTGATCGTCAGCAATATCATCTGTAGATATTGTACCATTTACAATCATTGAACTTGTAACAACACTTGAACTACCTGTTGTAAGAATTGTTCCATTTTCATTTGGTAAGTTAATTGTTCTATCATCTGTTGGATCTATAACACTTAATATAGTTTCAAAAGCGTCATCTGTACTTCCTTCAAACGCAATATATTTACTAGTGGATAATACAATTGAAGAACCAAAAATAGTAAATCCTGATGTTGACTCAATATTATTTGATCCTGCTGGATTTATTGTCGTAACACCTGCTCTTAATGGATTAATAACTTGTAAACCATCATTTATTTGTATTTCACTTGAATCAGTTGATCTTAATGTATTACCACTTACTTCTATTGTTCCTAATGTGTGAGTTGAACCTGAAGCAGTTAAATTATTTGTAACAGTTAAATCATTTGTTATTGTAACATCACTTGGAAAAGATAATGTTAATGTATCTGTAGGTGTTACTACAGTTTGAATTTGATTGGCAGTACCTAAAACTTGTAAAGTATCACCACCACCAATAATCTGTGTGGTAGATGTATCATCTGAAACTGTAAAACCTGCCGTAGAAGTAGCAATTGCAATCGTTTCATTCATTGCGTCAACTAAATTAGTCGAACTAATAGCACCAGATAGATTTGCTATATCACCAAAATCGTCTTGTGATAAAGCATTAAACGTTGTTCTAAACGTTTCTAGTGTATCAGTTTGTGATATGGTTTTAAATGCCATTATTTTTTAACTACCTCTTTTGGCACATCAAAGATAAATGCAATTCTATCACCATTTGATGTATTTTTTGCCATATGATTCTTTTTGTTGTCAAACCAAAAAAATGTTCCTGGTTTAATGTTTACTACCTCTTTTGTTTCATCATTTTCTTCATCATCCCAAACTGTATATTCATAAGTTCCAGAAATAGATAAATGATAACGGTCTTTATTTAAATAATATTTACCTTCGTCAATATGTTTACCAGTAATCTGTCCTTCAGGCGTTTTTAAAAATGCACAACGACCTACTGGAGAATTAAACTTACTTGCTAAAAATCTTTGTATTTCAGTATGTCTTGTTATTGCTTCAGTTGGTATTGTAATTTCAGTATCACCCACAAACTCATCTGGTGAATCTACACCACCCATAACCAATTGTAAAACATCCGAAGTAACTAATTTTGTATGTGGGTCTTGTCTGGAAGAACCTTTTGTTCTTTTTGCATTTCCCCAATCTTCTTTATGTAACTCTAATTGATTAACAATAGAAGTTACATCAATACCAGTTTCTAATATCTTAATGTTTTTCATTAACTACCTTTAATAACAATTGTTTAATTTCATAAAATTCTTTTTTTAAATTATTTATCTCTTTTACAGCATCTCTAATTTTATCACCTTGTTTTTCTCTACTTTTCATTCTTGCCATATACATTTTAAATTCACTTTTATTTGTATTTACTATAGCATTTGAATTTGTATCTCTAACTAAATTACCAAATCCTTCAACTTGTATTTTTGCCATTTTATACTGCTAATGCAATACCTCTTAAATCTCTAACGATTGGAGGATATGCTGAATTAGTTCCTTTTAACACTATCTTAATTTGAAACGCAGTAAATGTATTAATATCACTTGCTGAATATTTGTATTCTTTATAAACATTATCAGCGTCTGCTGGGACTACAGATAAGTCTTCACTTCCGTCACCATTAAATGGTACCCAACCTAAATCTTTTATATTTCTTACTTCTTCAGCACCTGTAACTCTATAATAAACTTCTACTTCGGAAGAAGCTCTTACGTTTTGAGTTAATCTTATATCTAACGCAGTTGATTCATTTTCTAATATTACAGGTCTTGTACAATATACAGCCGCTGATGATGTACCTACTGGCGCCTCATCATCAACAAAGTTAGGTGTATTACCTGAAGTTGCACTATTTAATCTATTTTGTACAGCAACCATACTCATTTTCTTCGTATCTAATACTGGAGAAACTTTTGTATTTGATGTACTTAAACTTACAGTTACAAATAATGATTTACTTCCTAACATTTCGTTTGTTTGGTTAATATCACTTGCAACCATTTGAGGTGCAGTATAGTAAATATTATCACCAGGTGTAAATGAAATTGCTGAACTTGCTGAAGTTAAACTAAATTCTGATTCAGAACCGTGTATAGATTTACCAGACGTAGGTCTTGTAGAATAAGTAATACTTGTTCCAGGAACACTTAAAGTTCCTAAATTAAAGTTTGCAACATCATATAATCTATTTTGAGTTATAACAGTTGCAGTTCCACCTGTATCTCCTGAAGCAGTTGCTGTTCCAGAAGATACTATATCAAAACTATCTAAAGTTACATTTGATATAGATGTATATGTTCCGTTTAATTCTGAACCTAAAATTCCGTTGTAAGATGTACCAGAAGTTAAACCAGAAATCGTTACGTTGTTAGATGTACCGTGCATACCGTGGTTTCTAGCAAATATTCTAACTGTGCCTGATGTATTTGTTGTTCTAATAGAATTGTTAGGCAATGTTCTTGTAGGAACACTATCATTAGCTAATGTTACCGTACCGTTTACATTTTCAAATTCAGCACGTTTTAATTTAAATTTTAAATCTTCATTTTGTTCGGCAGTCCAAGTAGAACCGTTTTGTGATTTAAAGAATACACCAGCATATGGTTGTTGAGATATTGTTCTATCAGAACCTATTTGTGTATCTCCAATTCTAGCAACATAAACATTGTAGTCATCACAATTTGATAATAGACAAATACAGTATTCTGTTTTCTCTTGTAAATAAACAGGAGAAGGGAATGTAAATGTTGTTGCAGTTGTTGAGTCAGCACTTGTACTTACTGAACTAGGATTTAATACAACTTCAGAAAAAGGTACTACTGAACGAGATGGATAACCATTTACCATTTCTCTAATTTGTAAAGTAACTGGTACCTGTGCGTCATCTGAATCAGGTTTTGATTGAAAGTAAATGTCTAAAGATGTTGCAAACACACCGCCTGCGTCATCAACCATAAATGATTGTGCAACTGGATCAATCCATTGTATAACTTCTTGTGTTGTTCTTGTAGATGATCTTGTAATGTTTTGAGTATCTGTAACTGTTTGTCTTACAGTTGTTGCCTCTCTTGTAGAAACAATTGTATTTTGTACAGTTTCGGTTGTTCCTCTTGCCTGATAATCTCCTTCAGCAGACGTTTCAACATCTGTTGTAGAGTTTGTTGATGAACTTGTTAATCTGAATACTCTTGTACCAACTCTCCACCTAGGATTTGAATTATTTGTTGCGTCAGGTATTGCAAAAGTTCCTGATACAGAACCATTAGCGTCTGTTACTAAATTTCCACCTAATGAACCACCTGATGGTGTTACATATGAAGTTACATCTATGTTATCAAAATAAGGATAAATTCTTGTATTTGGTTTTAATCTTTTAGCAGTAAAGTTAATTGTTCTACTTCTTATAAAAGGTATAAACGCAACGTTAACAACTTTATCTCCTAAAGACGTTCTTACAACTTGTGGAACA
>Ga0222718_10004774_pt1 | contig 11177 bp, 14 predicted proteins | sample C33_27DmetaG_FD_165045 | JGI IMG/M metagenome (GOLD analysis project Ga0222718, IMG submission 165045) | Estuarine water microbial communities from San Francisco Bay, California, United States - C33_27D | ecosystem: Environmental > Aquatic > Marine > Unclassified | place: USA: California... | reverse complement strand
GATGCGTACATGAAAAAAAAAGGTTTATTACAATGGGGTTGGAAGGTTAATAATGCTAACTGCCAGAAATTGCTACTAAATAGAGGAGGCAAAAAAAAAACACGAAAAGTTGCTTCTATTAATAAAAAAGATGTTTTAGGAAAACAAAGAAATGTATATAAATTTGTTGGAAATAAAAAAGAATATATTAAATATAAAAACGAATTTATTTTACTAAAAAAATATAAAGAAATACATAAGAAAAAAACTAAAGCAAAAAAATAATTGATTATGATATTTGTACTATATATATCAAAAGAAACCACCTCTCAATCTTAGAACTAAATGGAGAGTAGATTCTTTCTGAATATTATAATCAGCCAATGTTCTACCGTCTTCTAATTGTTTGCCAGCAAAAATCAACCTTTGTTGATCCGGTGGGATACCTTCTTTATCTTGTATTTTTGTTTTAATCATATCAATAGTATCACTACTTTCTACTTCCAATGTAATAGTTTTACCTGTTAATGTTTTAACAAATATTTGCATCTTATTAATATTAATATATATATTATTTTTATATAAATTATAAGTATTAATTTTATTATATTTTACTTCTTCTGGCACTGCAATTACGTGAGAGGCGAATATCTTTTTTTAGTATATTTTCGTGTAGTTAATGATAAAGTTGGCAATAAGTTTTGTATTACAATGCTAATAGTTGTATTGGCAATTACTATATTATTTTCATTTAATGTTTTTCCAACATTCTTTTCAAAAGAGTCTATATATATTCCATGTCTCTCTCTAAATCTATTTACAATTGTTTTAATAATACTAAAGGGTGTTCTGTCATTAATAGTAAATATATTATCATTAATACCATATTCATATATTCCTGTAATAGCCTCTCCTTCTAATAGCGTTACCAAATTTTGTAATAACTCTAGACTTTTTTTATAAGTAACATTGTGTTTTTCATAATATTTGTAAATATATAATAAAATTGTAATTAATAAATCTATATGCCATAATTTAGATTTAGAATTACCAGTTCCTGGTAAATTTGAAAACAATTCATGATTATTTTCTCGCAAATATGTAATTAATGCAACATCACCATCAGTATCCAAGATGTCTAAATATGGCATCAATTGATTATATATATTATATACATATTCCTTCCATAATTCTTTGTATCTCCTTCCCCCACCGCGTATGAGAGTGGTTTTTATATATTTTTTATTTAATTTTTTTTTAAGTTGTATTTTTTTATATTTTTTAATATTAATCATCTTGCCTTTATATTTCAAATATTGTTTTTTTGATTTGGAATTTATTTTAATATATATATTTCTAAGTTTATTAAAAACTAGTTTTTTTAATAAAAATTTATAATTTTTATTCATAATTCTATTAAATTAATATAAAAAAAAATGATATTAATATATATTATATGTTAAAATAATTATGTATAGATCTTTATTTGATATATTTAACAGTAAAATTATAAGTATTTGCTATGATGATAAATCTAATAGAGAATATGAAAAAGATAATGAAATATTAGTAGATAAGTATAAAAAAGGTAATAATATAAAAAAAGAAATAAAAAAAAATATTGATAATTATGATAATTATGATAATTATGATAATATTAAAACAGAAATAAAAACAAATATTGATAATATTGATAATTATGATAATATTAAAACGGAAATAAAAAGAAATATTGATAATTATGATAATATTAAAACGGAAATAAAAACAAATATTATAAAAAGTGAAAATTATTCAAATAGTGATTCTGAAATATATGATATAGTATCAGAAGAAGAAATAAATCAATATAATTTGGATTAAATCTATATTAATATAATAATATAATAATATGATTTATTAATAATGATATATATATATAAATATATACTAGAAATATGTAAATATTTCACTTATAATATATATAGAAATAATGGGGATGATTTAAGTGAAAAACTTTTAAAAAATGAATACATAGAAATGGAAGAGAATTATAAATATCTTGATTCTGATTCTGATTATAATTATGATAAAGAAAAAAATACACTAACAATTGAAGAATATATTAATAAAATAAAAGATATAAATTATAATAAAATGAATGAATGTAAAAATTAGAGAGAATACATTGTTAATTATTGTGTTAAATATTTGAGAGGTGCCTGATTGTAAAATAAAGTAATAATTATCTATACATAACCGATCTTTTAGTATTAGAATAAATTTTATTATCTATATTTTTAGAATTATTAAAAGATTTTTTTTTAACTTTTTTATTATTAATTATATTTTTTTTTTGAAAATAAGATAAAATATCAATATTTGATATATTTTTATTTCTTTTCCAATGTTTTTTAATAGGATTAGATAATGCGTTTTTTTTTATTTTTTCTTGTTTTTCATATTCTTTTATGTTAATATGTTTTATTACTATATTTTTAATAGGAGTTGTTTCTAATTTTGTATCAAAAAAAATCATAAAATCATCTAGAAATGTATTATTTTTCTTTTTAGAAAATGGCATATAATGCCTTCTTATTATATGTTATTATATTTATTTATATTTATTTATATTTATTTATATTTTGTATTAATTTTTTTAACATCCGCCGAAGTTATATTTTCATTATTATAATTATATTCAATAGTTGGATTATTTTTTAATTGTGGTAAATAATTAATTAAGTAATGTAATCCATCAAACCCATGGGAACTTTTTATATTTTCATTTTCGTTTTCATTTTCATTTATTTCATTTCTAATATTAATATTAGAATTACGAATAATTTTTTTGATTTCTTTATATAAATCCATAGAAATTTCATTAATTTTCTTAATTAATATTATTTCATCTTTATTCCATACTCTTGCGATATTTTTTTTATAAGTAAAAATAAGTGCTATAGATGCACCCCATAATAATCCAGATCTTTCATTTTTAAGTTTTTTTGTATAATTATAAAGAAATAATTGATATGCAATATTTGTAATATCATCATTATTAGAAGATATATTTAGTATTCCCCATAAAAACCAAATACTATCATTATCATTACTACTAAATTTATTTTCAAATTTGGTATTTTTCCTAGAGAAATAATCAAAAAGATCTCTTAATTTATTAGAAAAATTAAATATTTTTTCATTATCATCATCAATATCTAGATCTTCAATATTATTTAAAATACTTAAAACGCCATATATAATTAATTGAGCTAATTTATAAGTTTCACTATCATTAGGTGGTAAAACATTTTGAAATTTATTAATAGTATAATAATTTAATTCTACATTATTAGAAGTGGGAAATAAATCAATAATTTTTTCTCTTAATTTTTGAACTGTTAAAATACCTGATTTTGAAATAGGTTTTTTAATATATATATCACAAACAATACACAATTTAGTAATTAATAAATAAATATTTTTGATAACTATTTTATCATAATTTATAAAGGTTAAAGTTTCTTCAACAACATCTACCCACAATCTAATATCATATATTGAAATAAATGTACCAATATAAGAACAAATCGAAATCAATGTATTTTCAATTAATTCTATATTTTTATCTTTATTTTGTAATATTAATTCAGTAACTAAATAAAGACTTTCTTTAATTTCACCTTTATATATAAAGTTATATAATTCGTTATGATACATTTAATTATTAAAAATATTATTAATATTTATTGTAAAACACGTTACCATTGATCTTTATATAATTCTATTATAAAATCATCAATAGTTGGTAATTTATAATTAGCGTAATAATTTCTTAATGGTAACATATGATTTTCATATTTTAAACGCTTTCTCCATGAGACAAATTCTTTTAATTTTTTATTTTTAATTTGTTTTTTAAATTGAGATTTATCTTGATTTAAAATATATTTTGTAGCATATTTCATAATTTTTTTTCCAATAATATCAGACATATAATTATGTCTTAATGTTACATACCATCTTGTTAAATTATCTTTCAATGGTAACATTGTAACACCTATAATTATATTTTTAGTAATATCATTTAATGAAGAAACTTTTGACCAACTTGTTACGGGATATATTACTTCATTATAATTAACAGTTTTATCTATTATTTTCATATCATAATTTATTGCTTTAATAGAATTTTTTGTTATATAATCGAAAGAAATACCTAATTTATTGGAATCATCCAAGTAGGTATTATAATTTTCAGGAGCAATATTTGATCCGAATCCCAAACCATTATGTACATATTCGGGATGATTTAAATCCAATGAATTATATATACAAAATGGTAATGATTCTGGCATATCAATAGATAAATATGTAGTTTTATATGTTGAATCATTGTTAAATGGAATAGTTGGTAAATCTTGATGAATTGGATTATAACTCCACCATAATTTACCATCGTGTTTTTTTATAATTCCACATGCATCTTCAGTATTATATTCTAATCCATGATAAGGACAATATAATTTACCATTGCATATTTTACCATCTTCTAATTTAGATCCCATATGTTTACAAGCATTTAACGTAGGTATAATATCGCCGTAATTATTATTCCATGCAATTAATGGAATATCACCTACATTAAATTTATAAGGTTTATTTATATATTTAGTCATACTATCAATATCATTTGCAAAACCTATACAATTCCAATATCTATATAATGGTAAAATTACATTAGGTTTATTTAATTCAAAATTAAAATGCATATTAATATAATAAGAATTAATAGAAATAATATTAATTAAAAATATGAATTTATTAATCATAATTTAAGTAATATATTAATTCTTTATGTATTAAATAAAAATTAATTATTTACATTTAATATATGCGTTACACCTATTTTTTCCTCTAATACTGCATTTTTTTTGATAGGTGTATTTGAATCACCTAAAAATTTTCTTTTAAGTGGATAATATTTTGTATTTATTTCAAATTCGCGTGCTATATTATTTTCTTCTAATGTAATATGATTACCACCTAATATAAATATTTTTTCAATATTTTGTATTTTATTTAAATCAATCCATAACTTTGTAAGTCCCAATGGTTTATTATTCTTAATATTAATTCCCCTTTTTTTTTCGGTTTTTACTTCGATTTTATATGAATTTGAAACGAAATCCGGTATTTCATTATATTGAAATTCGGAATCAAACATTATAATTTCAATATCATTTTTAATATTTTTAATTTGAGATATTACATATCCAATATCTGGTTTTTCTATATCGGGAAATTCTCCAAAATAAAAAATAATACTGTTATTTGCGAGTTCCTTAGCAATATTTTTAATAATAGCATTTAATTCTTTTAAACTACTGTACTGATCATTTTTATCAAAACCCCAAAACATATATATATTTTTATTTTTAATATATTTTTTTAAATATTTTAAATCTGTTTTATCCATTTTATATTTTTATATTATATTATTATAATTTATTAATTCACGCATTATATATTTCTTCTATATGTTTATGTAAATAATCCTTGTATTTTAATAAATTTTTATAACATTTAACAATTGTTACTTCGGAAACACTACATACTTCTGAAAATTGTTTTTTTGTATATTGTAAACCATTTTCTTGAGAATAATAATATAATATTCCTGCAGCAGATGAAGTTGGTGAATTATCTGTCATAATTTCTTTTTTTTCTAAAAATTTAATTAATTTTTTACATTTTTCAACATCAACTAAATTCATATTAATACGACTACCAAATCTTGAAATAAAATCACAAGGATTAGATGATATTACATTTATTTGTAATAATTGTTGAAATCTTGCATTACCTTTATTTAATATAACATGAGAAATATTAAACATTTTTGAAATTTCTTTTGAACTTCTCGGTATATTATTAATTAAACATGAATGATAAATGCAAGATGCAATTAAACCTTCTTTATTATCACCTCTTGATATTTTTTTTTCAGAGGTTTTTTTGTAAAATATTTTTGCATCTTCAATTACTTTTTGCGGAATACCATTATTTGCGGTAGCTTTTTCTAATTTATCAAAAATATTACATAGGGTTCTTTCATCATAAGGCATTGCATTCCACATTTGATACATTCTAATTCTTTTCATACTTATACTATTATATTTGGTACCACCAATTACTGAACCCATTGATGATTTTGGTAATAAATTATTAATAGGCATACCACATCTTGATGGATCAGTATCTCTATTATCTTCAGAACCATAATATCTCCATTCAGCACTAGAATCTAATGTTTTATCAATAATATTACCACACAATTTACAAACATTCATAGAATCAATTTCATAAATATCATTTGAACCACATACACACAGTGTATTTATAATATCTTCTTTTTCTGAAAATTCCTGTTTTAAAGAATCATACATTTCCCATAAATCAAATGTGTGGGAAGAATCATCATCCATATTAAATATAATAGGTTAAATTAAATATAACAATCATTTTTTTATATAAAAAAAGTACATTTCATTAAAAATAAAATATTTTATAAAATATATTTTATAAATTAATAAAAATAATGAAATGTACTTTTTTAAAGAATTGATAATTATTTTGCATTTCTACAAATAAATCTTGCTTTATGACGACAATCACATTTGCAATATAGTTGATTATTTATAGGATTCGTATTACTTGTGTATGGATTTTTACCATTATTAGGTGGAGTTTCATGCCATTTACTAAAAATTTTTGGTTTTAAAATGTTATGTTTTTCACAACAATTACAAGTATTAAGAATATTAAGATTTTCTTGTTCTGAAATATGTGGATTAATGGATAACATTTGAAGAATTTATATTAAAAATCGTATAATATAAAAGAGTCAATTTTTATTTTTCTTTCAAAGCTTTTAATTCTTCTAATAATGGAATTAAAACTTCAACAGTCTGTTTCATGCCTTTATGTAATGCTAATTCGGTTAATAAATCTAATAAAAATATAATAAAAACACCAATTAATATAAATAAACCAATATTGATAATATTTTTATAAAAATTATTAATAGGATTTTTTTTTAAAAAATCTTGATTATATGATTCTAAAACTCTTGGATTATTATTTCGGAATATTTCTTTTCTTTTTCTTTTATTAGTATTAAATTTTTCTATAATTGGTTTGTGTGTGATATCATCATTATAATCATTATAATCATTATCATCATTATAATCATTATAATCATTATAATCATTAATATTAATTTCACTATCATCTTCTTGATCACTATCTATATTAATATCATTATCACTATTATTATCATAATGATGACGTGGATATTTTCTAGGTTGTAAATTTGTACTATATTTATTAGGTGATTTTAATTTATTCTTAGGTATTAAAATATAATCATCAGGATTAAATTTTAATGGTTCTTGTGTTTTTAAATTATAATTTTTTTTCATTAATTCATTTTTAATTTCATCTTGATAATTATCATCATATTTATAATCTATGTTATTAAATTCATTAATATTTAAATAATTATCTAAATCTTCATCGTAATATGGTTCAATTTCTTTAATATCTTCTAATCGTATTTTATTATAATTATCATATATATTAATTGTATGTTTATTATTTTTATTGGGAGGAACAGTAACATTTAAAGTATTATTAAGATTATTTTTGTCATTTAATTGATTTATTTTTCTATCTTTTAAAAAAACTTGGTATGCATTATTATAATTTTTCATAACTTTATCTGAAACCGGTAATTTATAATGAGGGGGTTGTAAGGGTTCGCAATGTTCTGAAAAATCTTTTTTATATTCTTCTATTTTGTAATTTCCAATTTCATTTTCATTTTCATTATCATAATCAATATCATGTTGTTCTTTTTTTTTCTTTTTTTTAGAAACATGAGTTAGTGTTTCAGTACCATATGCATCAATTATACTCGCATAATTCATCTCTTTAAATGTATATAATATATTAATATTATCTAATATACATAAGTAAAAGAAATATAAAAAAATAATATAATTAAATAGAAAGACAATGGAAGATAATACATCAGATAATAATATAATATACAAAGTTATAAAAGGTATTATAACAGGTATATTATGTGGATATATTATATTATTTGCTTTAAGACCATCGGTTCCTAATCCAGATTATATATTAGAAATAATTGAAAATAAATATATAATAATTCCATTAATTCTAATAAATTATTATTTATTTGAATGGGATCTACTAGTTGGTATATTATTTTTAATTTGTATAATATCTTTAATATTTGATTATTTTATATTTGTAAATAAAGGATTAAAAAAAATAAGAAATACAAATATTAATTATGATAATAATGAAAATATAATAGAAAATTTTACCACACCGAAAAATCTAAAAACCTTATTAAAGAATATAGTGGATTTTTTAGAAATATAAATTTATAATATTACGCAATTTCTTTTTCCTTTATAGGTTTATTCCAATAAAAATTATTTGATTTTGTTCGAACAACTCTCAATATTCTTGCGAAATATATGATTGCTAATAATACAAATAGTATTAGAGCAATACTACCACACAATATAATTAATTCTGGTTTATAATACATTGAAATAATTAATAATAATAATAATATAGAAAGATTCATCAAAAATATAATTGTTTCAATATTATATTTAATATCTCTTTTACTAACATTTAAATTAAATTGAGCTAATTTATCATATAATTTATTTTTATATTCCTTATTCTGAAAATGCTTTAATTCATTATTTAATAAAGGATTAATGACATCATAATATGAATATGTATTTTCTGTAGTTCTACCAAATATATTGTCTTTAATTACCATCATTTTCCGGATATTTCTATCAGAATTTTCTAATATATCATTATTTCTATCTGTTTCAAATTTCTCTACCATTTTACTATTTTTTTTAATAGATGAAATATATATATATATAATAATATACAATAAAATTGTAATAATTATAACCGAATAAATAAGTGGTCTTTTAGCATATTTAATAAACATTAATAAAATACTTAATAATATAAATAATAAAATAGCAACAATAAAAACAGTATTTATTTTATTTAATTTACTTTGTTCTAATTCTATATTAGTATTCATATTATATAAATTATTTGCATTATCTTGAATATTATCATTAATATATTTTAATTTTTTAGTTTTATTTATTGCTTGTTTTATTTTTTCAGATTCTTCAACTTTTGGATCTAAATTACGAAGATGGTCGTCAATTAATTTTTTTTGGTAACTATATTCAATTGTTTTTTTTTCTAAAAGTGTATTATAAATATTTATTATTTTAATTAAATTTGGTACTTTTTTAACCCAATTTTCTCTGGTATATGAATGTAAAAGAACAAGTAACATGTGATTTAATTTTAATTTTAAATTTCCATATTTTATATATCCTATCTTTGTATCTTCCCAATAATTTGTAGATTTTACAATATGAAAATTATTTTTAAAATCTTCCGAATTTACATTTTGCAATAAAAAACCTATAGTCTCAGTATTTTTACTATCATTGGTAAATATAAAAGGATCGCCGGTACTTTCTTCAAAGTATCCCTTATTTAATTTAAATGCAATTTTATAATAATTATTTAATGTATATAATGTATCTGTCTCTGTATCAAATTCGTAATTACATAAAATTACAAATTTATGAGAATAAATCTTGTTATCAATTTTATAATTTTTTTTTACATATTCGCTAACATTTTTATAAAATTCTTCTAAAAAATTTAAATAAAAAAGTAATATTTTGATTGATCTATTTGCAAAATATGATAAATCAATATTTTCTATTCTTAAATTAGAACTATCAATTGGATAATACTTATAATTTTCTCCATATAATTTTATTTTGTTTGTAAATAGATTTTCTTCTTGAATATTAAGTCGAATTATCTCGGTATGTAAAAGTTCATAATATTCATTTTTCTTTCTTTCGTCTAGATTTTTAAAGTTAGTAAAATGTAATTTATTTCCATAATTATATATAAAGGTCTTTAATTTATTTACACTAGCATCACTAAGCATTAATAATATACTATCTTTTAATCTACTAATTGAACTATCGTCAGTCATTATAAATATATTATTATCTCTATATTTTATTAATATTAAATTTATAAAAATATCTTTATGAATATAGAGATAATAATATATTATAATGAGTGCTATAGATCCAATGTCTTATTTTCAAATTATATTTATGCATATTGGTGGTAGATTTTTAAAATTTAAAGTAACACCGGTACAAGAAAAATTATTAGATAATAAATTAACACAAGCACTAATTTTTTATTCCTTATTAGTATTTAGTACAAAAAGTTTAACAAAAGGTTTTTTTATATTAGTTTTGGCATACTTATTACTATATATACTATTAAATGAGAATTCAAAATATAATTTGATTTCAAAAAAATGGTTAATTGATAATAATTTTATTAAAAATGAAAAATATATATCAGAAAAAGAATTATATAAAACTTCACTTTCTAGTTATTTAGAATAATTTATTCATCACTAGCATTTATTAATTTAATTTTTTCTGGTTTTAACCAATAATTATTTTTATATCTAGTATTTACTATTCTTGATATATTGAATACATAATATATAATTATACATATAAATATTACTATAAATATAATAAATACAATAGGATTATTTAACATTTTTAATAATATTAATGTTGTAGAAATCAAAATACACAAACTTAATATAAAATTAATTGTTAATTCTTTCTTTCTAATATCAATAAATCTAACATTTTGTGAATTTTTTGACAATTGGTTATATATATTTATTTTATAATTTTTATCATTATAAACTCTTGTCTCTTTTTTCAATAATGGATTTACATTATCATAATATGATGGTAAGTCTGCTTGTAAATTTTTTATTATTCCTAAATTCATTCTAATATTATCAATTCTATCTTTATTCATTAGTAATATATCTGCATTTCCTGTTATACCTCTACCTTTTTCAACTAGAACCCAATCTTCATCTTGAACTTTATATGCATTTAAAAATCTAAAATATCTACTACTGCTACGTAATTTTGAATCTAATCTATTTGATTGTAAAATTAATTCATCTAATATTTCATCCCCATAAGGATGTTTAGATTGCG
>Ga0222718_10004772_pt1 | contig 11178 bp, 5 predicted proteins | sample C33_27DmetaG_FD_165045 | JGI IMG/M metagenome (GOLD analysis project Ga0222718, IMG submission 165045) | Estuarine water microbial communities from San Francisco Bay, California, United States - C33_27D | ecosystem: Environmental > Aquatic > Marine > Unclassified | place: USA: California... | reverse complement strand
GCCACTGATGATATTACTATAGCATACGATGCTAATGCGAATAAATCCGCAGTGTTTTACTATGATGAGGGTAATTCATATTATGGGACAGCATCGGTATTTACTGCTGGCTCCACCAACCTCACCGCCGAAAACTACATCGGTATGTCTAGTGGGGTGGTTGATGATAATTCGGTAACTCAAGAAGTTGGGTCTACAGTTATTTTTAACAACGCCAGTACAGATCAGATTGCGGCAGCTTATGACGCTAACACTCAAAAGGTTGTTATAGTTTATGAAGATGGTGGAAATTCTGGCAATGGAACGGCTATTGTAGGGACCGTTAGCGGAAGCTCTGTTTCCTTTGGAACTCCCGCCGTTTTTGAAACCTCTGGTAACGACAATATGTCTTTAGTTTATGATGCTAACTCACAAAAGGTTGTGATAGCCTATAGGGATAGTGGTAACTCCAGCTTCGGCACTGCTGTAGTTGGGACTGTTAGTGGAACAGGCATTAGCTTTGGAACACCCGTAGTATTTGAGAGTGCGACAACATTCTATACTTCGGCTACATTTGATAGTAATGCTAATAAAGTTGTAATTGCTTATAAAGATAATGGTAATTCCAATTATGGCACTGCGATTGTTGGAACAGTCAGCGGTACAGCGATCAGCTTTGGTTCTGCGGCTGTGTTTGAAAGTGCTTCATCATCTTATATGTCAGCTACATTTGACAGCAATTCAAACAAAGTTGTTATAGCTTATCAGGATGGCGGAAATAGTGACTATGGAACCGCTATAGTAGGCACAGTTTCTGGCACGTCTATCTCCTTTGGTTCTGCTGCTGTGTTTGAAAGTGCCACAACAGACAGCCCAAGCATAGTCTTTGACTCTAATTCAAACAAGGTAGTTATTGTCTATAGGGATGACGGTAACTCTATGTACGGTACTGCAATAGTGGGAACTGTATCTGGTACGTCTATCTCCTTTGGTTCTGCTGCTGTGTTTGAAAGTGCTAGAACAGACGGACCAAGCATAGTCTTTGATTCAAATGCAAACAAAGTTGTAATTTCTTATGAAGACGAACCAAACTCTAATTACGGTACAATTATTACAGGAACCGTTTCTGGAGAATCTATTAGCTTTGATGTCCCCATAGTTTTTGAAGCTGCAAATACAACAGAAATTTCATCAACCTTTGTTGCTTCTGCCGGAAAAGTTTTAGTTGCTTACAAAGACGTTGCTAATTCCAGCAAAGGTTCATCTGTTATATTTCAAACAGGATACACAACAATAACCAGAGGCCAAGTCGCAGATGGTGCCGCTGCAACCGTTGACATCGTAGGCACTGTATCCACAAACCAACTAAGCCTCACCGCTGGTCAGCAATACTACGTCCAGACAGATGGCACGTTAGGCTTAACGGCGGCTAGTCCAAGCGTCTTGGCGGGAACGGCAATATCTGCTACAAAGCTCATAGTCAAAACATAAGGTGATGTTGTATGCCGCTTACCAAACTTCAGTTCAAGCCCGGTGTTAATAGAGAAACAACGTCCTACACGAACGAGGGCGGCTGGTTTGATGTGGATAAGGTGCGGTTTCGCTTTGGTATGCCCGAGAAGATCGGCGGCTGGGAGAAGTTTTCAGGGTTCTCGTACCTTGGAACTGCTAGAGCGATGCACCCTTGGGTGGCTTTGGACAACAGTCGTTACATCGGTATTGGTACGAGCCTCAAGTATTACCTGAACCAAGACGGTGGTTCTTTTTCTGACATTACTCCGATTCGCGCTACAACCGCTGCGGGAGATGTAACCTTTGCCGCCACCAACGGGTCATCAACAATAACTGTGACAGATGCAAACCACGGTGCGGTGTCCGGAGACTTCGTGACATTCAGCGGTGCGGCGAGTCTTGGTGGGACAATCACCGCAGCGGTATTGAATCAAGAGTATAATATTACGGGCATACTGACGAGTAATACATACACCATCTCTGCTCGAACCGCGGGCACTAGCATTGCAAGCATTACGGTAGATGGGCAACTTGCCCCGACGCTTGTTCCCGCTAATGGCTCTGACACGGGCAACGGTGGATCGGCGGGTGTTGGCGCGTATCAAATTAACATAGGCTTAGACACTTCTACTTTTGGCGCAGGCTGGGGCATTGGTTTCTGGGGCCGAGGAACTTGGGGCTCTGCTGCTTCTACTCCGGTTGTTACTTCAACGCTTCGCATTTGGACGCATGACAACTTTGGCGAAGACTTGCTTGTTAATGTACGCAACGGCGGAATTTACTATTGGGATAAGACCGGGGGCCTCGGCTCACGGGCTGTGAGCCTTGATTCTTTGGCGGGGGCAAGTTCGACACCAACCATTGCCAAACAGGTCTTGGTCTCAGATCGCGACCGTCACGTCATCGCCTTTGGCTGTGATACAGAAAGCAACCCTGGAGTACAGGATCCATTGGCTATCCGGTTCTCGTCTCAAGAATCTCTTACTGATTGGGGTACTACGGCAACCAACACTGCTGGTGAGTTGCGCCTTGGTTCTGGATCCGAGATTGTCATGGCGATTGAAACGCGCCAGCAGGTCTTGGTGTTTACGGACGAATCCTTGTACGCCATGCAGTATTTGGGGCCACCGTTTACCTTTGGTGTGAACTTGGTGTCGGAGAATATTACGACTATGGGCCCTCTTGCGGCGGTTCCCATTGAGGACAACGTGTATTGGATGGGCCTGAAAGAGTTCTATGCGTATGGCGGTACAGTTCAAAGGTTGCCTTGCACCGTTCGAGACTATGTGTTTGACGACATTAATTTGACTCAGCGCGAGAAGATTGTTGCTTCAAGTAACACATCGTTTTCTGAGGTCTGGTGGTTCTACCCTTCGGCTACTAGCGAAGTAAATAACCGCTACGTTGTTTACAACTACCAGCAGCAGATTTGGTACTACGGTACATTGTCCCGCAGTTACTGGATGGACCGGGGTATTTTCGACCAGCCGATTGCCGCAGGGCCTAACAATTATTTGTACTCCCAAGAGACAGGCTTCGATGATGATGGCGCGGCATTTACTGCGTACATCGAGTCCAGCCAGATCGACATTGGTGATGGCGATAAGTTTGCGTTCATCAAACGTATGATACCTGACGTTACGTTTCGCGGATCTACTGCGGCCAGCCCGAGTGCTAACTTTACAATCAAGACACGCAACTTCCCTGGCGGAAACTATCTCCAGTCAACGGAGAAGCAGGTTACTAAGACAGCTTCGGTTCCTGTCGAGCAGTTTACTGAGCAAGTGCATCTGAGACTGCGTGGCCGTAGCTTTGCAATGCGAGTAGAATCTGACGATTCCGGTGTAGGTTGGAGGCTGGGGTCTCCAAGGCTGGATATTCGGACTGACGGGAGAAGGTAGTGTCTCGTAACCTGATCCTTCCGTTCTTTGCGGTTCCACCCACAGAATATGACCAGCAGTACTTCGCGAACTTAACGCGGAGTTTCGCTGTTTACATGGAGCAGCAGCAAAACCCTGGTGAAGAACGAGCCACCAGGTTAACTTTGACCGACTTGCAGACAGATGATTCCGGTCTTGAAACAGGGGCATTGTTTCAGCAAGGCGGGTTTGTTAAGATAACTTTAAGCAACAGTCCCCATGTGCGCGGATCCACTGGCACGGGCGGGGTTGGAACAGTTACGGTGACCACAACATGAGCGATACTATTTTAACAATGGCAAACGGTTCGAAGTGGAAACCTTCGACGAGTTCTGATACAGTGCATTGTGTAAGCTGCGACAACGCAGTTGACACACCCGCAGAGATCGCAAGTTACCCTGATGGTAATTGTCCGCAGTGTTCGCAACCTTGGACAGGATCTGAAAAGCGCAGTACAAGTATTACAGTAACTGCCCCAGAAGCAATTTCGGGAGAGGCATGATGGCTAAAGAATCTGAAGCAGACAAGAACAAAGGGGATCTGTTCTCCTCGATTGGCGCTCTCGTTGGTATGGTTGCAGGCGGTCCTGTTGGCGCGGCTCTTGGCGGCGGACTAGGGACTTTGTTAAGCGGCGGCTCTACGGAAGATGCGATTCAGTCTGGTATTGGTGGTTTGTTTAGCGCAGGTCTAGGCGGCAAAGCAGGTCTAGCCATGAACGCTCTTGGGATTATGGGCGGCGGTGGCGGCGGGGCTGGTAGTTTCCAGAACCAAGGTCAGAACGTCATGAGCTTGTTGTCCGGCGAGAAAGGCCAGCAGATAGCAGCCAAACAGGCTATGCTTGGTGGATTCCAAGGTGGCCCAACCGGAGCGATCCGCGGAATATTGCAGGCGGCAGGGGTAGAGGACGCTCAGGGGCGCACAGATCCGATCCTCGGTGGGTTGCTTCAGCAGGCCTTGTTCGATCAGCGTAAGGTTAATTTTGATCCGGTTATGACGGCCTTGGAGCAGCAGCAATACGCATCTGGCGAGCGCCGCCCAGGCTATCGTGGGACCGCGGCTCCCGGTACTCCGACGGTGAGTTACCGTCCTAAGATGATGAACATGGGTGGTTACATCGAGGGCCCTGGCACAGGGACCAGCGATTCTATCCCCGCTACGATCTACCAAAACGGAGGCCCAGTTCAAGAAGCTCGGCTCTCGGACGGTGAGTTTGTTATGACGGCAGACGCTGTTCGTGGTGCAGGAGGTGGCGACCGGAATGCTGGCGCGGCTAAGATGTACGAAATGATGAATCAATTTGAGAGGGTTGCATAATGGCGGAGACAGTCTCAAAGGTCATGAACCTTCTTCCTGAGTATCAGGAAAACTTTCTCAAGGACCTTCTAGCAAACATATACCAGGTAGACGAAGAGTCGGGCACGATCACTGGGATCGCGGCCCAAAGTCCTTTGTATGGTCAACCAATCATGGACCCCGAAACTGGGGCACAAATGTATCAGGCTGCTGACGGCGCATACACATCCGATCCAGCTATGGCTATGACAGACCAATACGGTGAGCCTATCTTTGCTGTTGAGGGCGGCGTTGCTGCACCTGATGTCATTGGATTTACTGATCCACAAACACAGGCTATTGCCCGCCTGACTGGCGGAGTAGATCCTGTAACGGGTGAGCAGTACGAATCCATGATGGGTGCGTACCAGCCTTACTTGGATAGAGCGGAAGAAGTATTTGAATCAGGTGTCGGATCTATTGAAGATAGCCAGGGTCGTTATGATCCCCTCGGTCAAATCGTATACGACACAGACCCGACTACTGGGGTACGCACTCCTCGCTTGGATGCCACTGGACAGCCTGTCCGTGAAGGCGGGTACAAAGAGTTTTACGATCCGTTTGTTGAGGATGTCATCGAGACATCTCAGGCGGACATCGCCGAGGCATTAACTCGGGAACGTAGTCGTATAGGTGCAGAAGCAGGAGCTAGAGGTGCATTTGGTAGTCGTCGCGATCTGATGGAAGGCGAAGCTATTGGCCGTTCTGCTGCGGAAGAAGGCAAACTTGCGGCGCAGCTTCGTTCTGCTGCCTACACTGGCGCACAACAGCAGGCCCAGTCGGCCTTTGAAAACCAACAGAAGCGTGGTCAGACCGCAGCGCAATTGTTCCAGGGCCTTGGCACTGGGATCGGCGCACTTGGAGAGGCGGCACAGTCGCAGGGATTCCAAGACGTAAACACCCTGTTCAACACAGGTGCCCTTGAGCAGCAGCAGTTGCAGGCTGAGTACGATGTACAGCGGGCAGGCCAGCTAGAGGAAGCATACGAACCGTTTGCTCGGTTCTCTTACATGCGGGACATTCTTTCTGGTGTGCCTTCAAGCGGTACGTCTTTGTCAGCAGCGGCAACACCACAGGCCAGCTTCATGGGCGGAGCCTTGCAACGGGCCAACACAATCTATGGCGCACAAGGTGGATCGAACCCTATACTTGGTGGGCTTGGTTCTTTGAGAAATGTAAGCGGGGCATAATATGCAAGGTGGCATCAACAACGCAGGTCTATTCGGAGCGTCTCAACGTGAGGCCCGTAGTAAGCTGGATCAAATGGCAGGGATCAAACGCCCTAGTGGTATTCTAGCGTCTTCGCCGGAGTTGATTCGCAGTGTTGCAGGCCCCACTATGATGCCGCAACCGCCGCAACAACAACCTGCGCCGATGCCTACTAATATGCCGACAGTTCAACCTGCGCTGCAGGCGATGCCAATGCCTACTACCGTGGCTCCTATGGCCCAGGCTCCCGCGCCTCGGCCCTTGAATCCTATGGCTCCAACCACCGCAGGGCAACAACCTGTTGTTAAACTTAATCAAGGTGGCGAGCCGTTAAAAGGGTACTCTGAGATGGGTGCAAAGTTAGCGGAACAAGCCAAAGCGCAAGTCGCAGCGGGTGGATCTCCTGTTGTAGATATTACTCAAACTGCAACGGAATTTGTTCAAGACATGGACAAGAAAACTGGGGGCGCTGTCACAGAGCAGTTTGGTTCTGTTGAAGCGGCTGCAAAAGAAGGCACTCGAAAGGCTTCGATTATTGAAAGTGCGACTGAAGCCACGAAAGATCCTTCTAAGATTGCGGATGCTGTCTTAGTCGCGTCAGGCGAACAACCCACAGAAGCAGCCAAGATGGACTTTGCAGAGAACGTGTTTGGTTTGGAAGATGTCAACGACATCGACGAGATAAACCGCCGGATTGCTAACGTAGCTATTGGCGGCTCCGTAGCTAAAAGCCCGGAAGAATTTACTCAGGCCGTGCTCCTCGGTCTGCAGGCTTACAAGCAGACTGCCACGGCTCGTGCTGCTGCTAAGAGTGGTGGTGGCAAGTCTGGTATGTCTCCACTGGAGCCTTTCCCTGACGCTGTTCGGGATTTGGCGGGGAAGATCATGACCGCCACAGGTGAAGAGGCAAGCGTAGCAATTAAGCAGGCTCAAGAAGCACTAGCTCCATACTACACGGGGCAGGCTGGACCTACGTCATCGGCACCCGCGGCTGCGGTTACGGCTGTGGACGGTGGTCTACCTGCTGTATCGACACAAGCTGAGTACGATGCTTTGCCTTCAGGTGCAGAGTTTGTTCAGAACGGGCAGAAACGCAAAAAACCATAGGAGCCCTGAATGGCCGAGGAAAAACTATTCGGAGTTCCTGTCGAAGAGACCCCTTTATTTGGTGAGCCTGTTGACGACGGCAAGCAGTTCTACGATGACACCTACATCGGTGAGCTAGGCGAGGGCGTTGTCTCAGGCATCATCGGCATTGGCGAAGGACTCGTGGGCCTTGGTGCAATGGGCGTGGATATCATTGCAGATACAAACTACGGGGACCAAGTCACCGAGGCGGCGGAAGCTGCTCGTGATGCGTTGGGCCTTGATCCAGAAGGCATACTTGGTAAGGGCGCGGAGATCGTAACTCAGTTCGTGGTCCCCGGTCTTGGGGCCGCAGGTCTAGTTGCCAAGGGTGCGAAGGTAGCTCGTGCAGCCAAGGGTCTAGCTAAAACTCCAATGACTAAGGCCGAAAGGTTTTCCCTTGCTGGGAAAGAACTGGCTGCTGCGGGCATTGCAGACGGCGCAGTTTCTACCGATGGCATGACTACGATTGGTGACTGGGTGGACATGGGTCCAACTCAGACCAGCGACTTGATCGGGTTAAGCGGACGTGAGAAGGCCCTGGCTCGATTAGGTAACAGGGTAAAGGTAGCCTCAGAAGGAACACTTCTCGGCGGAGTAGCTCAAGGCGCACTGATGGGCGCAGGGAAAGCTATTGGCGGCGCAGGGAAAACCATCGGTCAGACAGAGTTTGGACAGGTTAGTGCTAAAGCCGCCAGCGAAAAGATTGAGCAGGCCGGACGTAAGATTGACAACCTTCTGGAACGTAGGCTCTTGGCAAAGCCAGGGTCTGCAGACGAGTTAGGATATTTCAAAACCAAGTTGGCCGACGCCATAGCGTTTGGTCGCTACCGTGGATACTTGCCGGAGCAGGCTGCTACCAAACGCGAACTTCTTGACGGGCAAGTTCAGGTCCAGATTAAAAAAGCAGATCGCATCCTTAATGACTTGGAAACAGAAATCGATTCTTTCGTGAAGAAAGCCCCCGAGGGTGAAGGTACTCTTGACCGTGTTGGCATCATGTCGAAGTTGGAGAGTTACCTGACTGAACCAGATGTTGCCGTGAAAGCTAGAGTTCTTAAAGAGTTGCCGCAAGGTGTTCGCCAGAACGCGCTTCGCATGCGTAGCCACATCGACAAACTCAGCGATGATGTACTCAAGAGCGACTTCTTGAAAGAGAACAAGTTCACTGTAGATGGCAAGAATATCAATGACTTAATCGAGCAGAACATTAACAGCTATCTTCGCCGTCGTTACAAAATCTTTGAAGACTCCAAGTATGTTCCGACTGACGAGTCCGTAAAGGTTGCCGATGACTTCTTTCGTGTGAACCGGAAAGCTGCGGAAAAAGAACTTACAGAGATGGCTCGTGGAGATGTCTTTGGGGAACTGTCCGACGACTTCCTGACTGCGAATGGTTTACAGAAAGTCCCAGGCAAAGACGGTGTCGAGATTAAAGTGGGCGCGAAGGTTACCGATGCAGTAGCGCAGAAAGCTCGTGAAAACTTCTTGGGTCGCTATAGCATTAAGTCCCGTGAGAAACTAGGCGGGGGCCGCATGGCTCGTGACCGCTTGGAGACAGGGATGTTTATGTCCCGAGAGGATGTGCCGAAAGCATTGCGTCAGTTGCTTGGTGAGGTGGACGATCCTCGCGAAGCGTATCTTGGTACTATTGCAGATCTTGCCCAGTTCACAGCGGTGGATGATTACTTTGGAACCATCGCAAAGATGGCGGATCAAAACTCTGGTATCGGAAAGCTGTTTGTAAACGGAAATAAGCTCGACCCCAACCAGCAGAAAGCTCTTACTCAGCAAGGTTACATCAAGCTCGGCGGAGAAGATGGGGCCAGCAGCGGTGTTCAAGTTGTTGGACGGCAGGCGGATGAACTAGAAAAGCTCGTCGGCAGGTCTGGATGGGGGAGCTTGGATGGTTTCTACGTTCCAACTCCGATCTATAAAAACCTAACTCGGCAAATTCTTGCAGAGGACAGCGTGGGTACTGCGGCATTAAGAGGCTTGTTTGGTACATTCCTAAAAGCCAAGGGTATATCCCAGTACAGCAAGACTGTTCTGTCCCCCATCACACAGGTCCGCAACTTTACTACAGCCGTTACCTTTGCAACAGCCAACGGGAACGTACCTATAATAGGTAGAGGCAGCAGCCTCAAGGACTCAGCGCAAGCAGTCTTTGCAAACATCACCAACAAAGGGTCGGACGATGTCTTCGCAGACTTGGCTGACGCACAGCAGCGCGGGGTCCTCGGTACTAACGCCGAGCTTCGCGAGATCCAAGACACCTTGAACAAAGGTTTGGATATCTCGGCCCGTGATCCTAAGAACTTCATCGAGGCTGTCGCTGGCACAGGTGGCGGCGCACGAGAAAAGTTAGCTCGTGGTGTGGGCAAGTTAACCAAACCTTTGGAAGCAGCGTACCAAGGGTCGGACGACTTCTGGAAGTACTTTAACTACAACGCCGAGCAGGCCCATCTGCGCAATGCGTTGAAGGGTTCCAGTCCTGATGATCAAATCAAGTATCTGACTAAAGGCATGGATGATGTCGAAGTAGACTCGTTGATGAAGCGGGCCGAAGCAAACAAAGGCGAAGTGTTAGACGAGTTAGTCAAGAACCGTGCCGCACAGATCGTGCGAGATACCGTGCCGAACTACAACAAAGCCTCGTCTGAGTTGGTGCAGTTGGGTCGTCGTCTTCCTATCGGTAACTTCATCTCGTTCCCTGCGGAGATCTACCGCACAGGATTCAACATTGTGAAGCAGGGCTTGGACGATATGGCGTCAGACATCCCTGCTATTCAAACTCGTGGGCGCAACCGCCTGCTCGGGTTTACTATAACTACTGCCGTAGTTCCAGCCGCCGCACTTGAGATAGCTTATGCTACAACAGGTGTAAGCAGAGAAGAGATGGATGCGTACAAGCGGTCATTTGCTCCTCGTTGGGAGAAAGGTTCTGTCCTGATGCCCGTGGGTAAAACAGAAGACGGCAAAATCAAATACATAAACCTTAGTACGTCCAACCCATATGATGTGCTGACCAGGTTCGCCAACCGTGCGATCAACGAAGCAGATGATGCTGTTCGTGAAGGTAAAGATGTGGGTCAAGTTCTTGAGGACGTAGCTCTGGGGACACTGAGTGAAGTGTTTGAACCTTTCATGTCAGAGGCGATGCTTACTGAGGCCTTAATCGATGTGACCTTGCGCGGAGGCAAGACTGCTACGGGCGCAGAAGTCTACAGCGGCTCCGATTCCTTTGGCTCTCGTCAGAGCAAAAAGTTCTTGCATGTCATGGACACTCTGATGCCAAACGTCATTCCGGCAAACGTATCGGGCGGCAAGCTCGAGCCTAGCCGATTCTTGCGGGGCGTTCTTGGCTCCGAAGACGGCGTGATTACCAGCGTAGACAAGATGGGCCGTGAACGCAGCGCACTTGGAGAGTTTGCACGTCAAGCAACGGGCCTATCTTTCCTTGAGTTCGACCCAAAAAGGGGCTTGGAGTACAATGGGTACAGGCTTTCTCAGCTGCAGACTGATGCGAAACGTACATTTAACCGTATAACAGACGACGCCAACGCCAACTCTGCAACGCTTCTCAACGCTTTCCAACAGGCTAACAATGACAAGCTCCGGATTGACCGTGAGTACTATCAAGTGATCGAGGACCTACGGTCCATGGGCCTGACTGATGCGGAGATCCGCCGTGAACTCAAGAAGAATAACATCGGCGGTGTCAAAGGTATCATGCGCGGAGAGTTCGAGCCATTTAAAGTTACGACCAAGAACTACAAAGAGATGCGCGGAGCAGGAATCTATGACCAGTTTCCTCGAGAACAGATCCAAGAGGTTCGCAGGCAGATGAACGGTCTACCTCTGGCCCCAGATGATGCTCCTCGGACCACGGCTCCTGCCCCTCAGACCCCAATGTTCGGGGTGCCAGCCACGGACACGCCACAGCCTGTACAAACTCCAATGTTCGGAGTGCCCGTGGAGCAAGGCAGCTTACCGCAGCCAACGCTTCCGGTGACTACGGCTCGTGCTCCTGGGCCCGTGAACCCTGCTCTGTTGGGAGATGATCCGTTCAGCGCAGCGGCTAATGCACAGATTGCGAATC